>ENA-ORTD01001872-ORTD01001872.1-human-gut-metagenome-genome-assembly--contig:-NODE-1872-length-13531-cov-15.327323_pt1 | contig 13531 bp, 15 predicted proteins | sample MGYA00241907_ERZ509178 | MGnify/ENA primary metagenome ERZ509178 (study PRJEB26280, sample SAMEA2338793) | human gut metagenome | biome: human gut; feature: human-associated habitat; material: faeces...
CGAGGAAAGAAGAAGCACTCTTTTTATTTCAAACAGGAAAATTTAAACAAGCTCTATATCATTATATAAATTGTTCTTGGCATCACCAAGTGATGTAAAAGAAGAACGTTTAATTGTAGAGAGCATTATTAACGATTTTAATAATACATATTCTTCGCAGTTAAATGCAAGAATAGAATTATGTAGTTGGGAAAAATCGAGTTATCCTTCTGTCGGTGAATATCCCCAAGCTGTGATTAATTCCCAAATAGGTGATGAATATGATATTTTTTTAGGAATATTATGGACTAGATTTGGTTCAAAGACACTAAATTATGAATCTGGTACGGAAGAAGAGTTTTATAGGGCATTAGAGCGTAGCCAACAAGTCGGTAAAGTACATATAATGATGTATTTTAATATTGAAGGAGTACCTTTAGATTCTTTAGATATTGAACAATATTCTAAAGTTAGAGCTTTTCAAAAACAAATAGCAGAATTAGGCTGTTATTATTTTACATATGTAAGTTCAGAGAATTTTAAAAATGATTTGCGTGCTCATTTATATAAAGTTATAGAGAATTGGAATGTTAATAGTAAACCTTTAACTACACAAGTAAATTTGTCCAATTTACCTGTCATTATAGAACCCATTGAAGATGAAGTCTCCGAATTAGGATTATTAGAATTTCAGGATATTTTGAATACTAAGTCTGCGGAAGCTGTAAAATCTTTAAATGAAATAACCGTTTCAACTATTTGGATAGGTGAACAAATTTCTGAATCTGCCCAAAAACTGAATATAATTAATGAACAAAAGCCTGTAAATCAGATTCAATTAGCTAGAGCAGTTATTAATACTTCTGCTAAAGCGATGAATCAATACGCTATGAAAATTGAACAACCAATTCAGAATTGGATTATTTCTTTTGAAGAAATAGTAGGGGCTTTTAAAGGATTATTGCAAGTTTCTGATAATATTATTCCGGAGGAATCTTGGCAAGAGAATAAAGAAGCACTTCGTTTATTATTGAGTAATGTGGAATCGTCATATGGGCAATTAGTCGAATTTTACAAATCAGTTAAAGGGCTACCTAAAATGACTCAATATATTATATTGGCAAAGAAAAATGTTTGCTCTAAATTAAAAGAACTATTAGATAGTATAGATAGGTGTAAAATATCTGCTAATGAAATGATTGATTTGATTAATAAAAAGTTATTTGATTCAGATAATTTATAAATATTATAATCCATTTTTTGTAAAATATCCTCCAGTTTTGGGCGCACCCCTAAACTCTATCAAGTCTTTATCTTGCAAAATCTTGATATATCGCATAGTCGTTCTTAAGCTTTTGCTAATATGCTTACTGATTTCAGAAGCATTCAAACCGGGAACGGTTGCCAGTAGATTGAGAATAGCTTGTTCATTCTCGTTTATTGTATCATTTACTCTGCCATTTACTCTGCCATTTACTCTGCCATTTACTCTGCCATAGTTGGCAGAGTTAGAGATTTGACGTTTGAACACTGCTGTAAACATTCCCTCTGTGTGAAATTCCGGTTCGGGCAGATTTACTTCCCTCATGGCTTCCTGCATACGAGGAATGCCAGATGCAACTCTTTCAACTAAGTGCATACGAGTAAATAAACCGAATATTAGCGGATTACGTGTCATGCTTTTGTGTCCAAAGTCTTTAGCTACAACAGGTAAAAGTCCTCCGGGATTGGAAATCTCTACCCGGTCTTCAAACATTTCTATCATAATGCTTGCGCCTTGTTCGTAGTAATCACGGTGCGACAGGGCGTTTATAATAGCTTCTTTAAATACGGTCAGAGGTATTTCCCAGATTTCCTCTCTTGGTCCTGCACCCTCTATTTTATAAGCTACTTGCAGTTTGCTTTCCAGCCAAGACATAGCCTGTAAATATTGTTGGTACAATGAACCTCCGAAAGTTTTATCATCTATAATATAGACTTTATTTGTTCCCTTGAAAAGAACACATCTTGTAACAGCGTGTGGAAATTTTCTTTCAGGTTGTTTTCCGAAGAACATCACTGCTCCGTTCTTTGCCGTTCCATTTTCGGTAAACAGTTCCAAGTTCTCAAATATTTGTTTGTCGGGTGTGGACGGACTTAGTTTTGCTTCTGTTCGAAAGTCTTTAATCATTTGTTCGTCTGCATCCGTGTAGATATTGAACCAATGACAGGGTATATGGTCGAAAAAGATTTTGTTACACTCCTGAAAGAAGCTACGCATTTCTTCGGCTGTGCGAAGTTTCTGTGAGTTTGCCCCCTCACGCACATAGATAGAACCGGAAAATATATAAGGTTTATCCTTGCCGGACGGAACATCAATCACCCAAACAGTTTTATCTCCAATATTTATGGAATACAATTCACAGTGGAGTGCAGGAGATATTTCGCTGATAGAACCTTGAATGGCAGAACGCTTATCGTTTTCCAAGTTAGTATCTACTACTTGCCCGTTATCATCTACTCCAATAAGCAAATATCCTCCGTCTGCATTGGCGAAAGCACATATTTCCTCTGTCAGTTCACGAACTTTTGAAGGAACACGGACTTTAAATTCCACATTGTAGCCTTCTCCGCTATCAATGAGTGATTGTATGTTTTCTGTATTTAACATGAACTTTTATAATAGTGCCACAAAAATAGTTATTTGTTACGATTGTAAGTTGTTAGTTTCATTTTATTTATGACAAAACATCCCTCTTCTCGCTTTTATCAATGCTGCGTTTATTGAACAAGCCCAGTCTTTGAGCGAAGTTGACAGCTTCAATCGAATTGTTAGCTTTTAATTTTTGTAATATATTCTGTCTATGACTATTCACTGTATTAATGCTAACTTTTAATGCCTCTGCTATCTCTTTACTTAATAAGCCTTTCTTCATAAATCGTAAAACTTCTAATTCCCGGTTTGTCAAAGGTTCATCCAGTGTGTCAGATAAATCTATAAATATCTGCTCTCCAGTTTTAAAGTTATATAGGTGGCTTTTAATAATTTCCGATTCATGGCTTGCATCAACATCAATAACCGATAGCATAAGCCAAATATTTCCTGATTTATCTAACTCAAGAACTTGTTCTTGTTCTATTATGCGTATGTATTCCCCCCGCATATTTCTTATCCTCATTTCATGAATGGCTTTATAGTTCCTCTTTTCTTCATTGGAGAATGAGCGTAATATCGAATAGATTTTCTTTCTTACAAGTAAGCCATAATCTATATCGTCCGGATGTATAACCTCAATAACTGGCTGATGTCCATGAATAAACAACCTACGGGAGTCAAGTCCATATAGTTTGGGAATATTGTCAGAAACAAAAACGAATTTATTAGTGTAGCAATCAAATACCAATACGATACTATGCGTAACTTCTGAAAGTTTAATCCAGTCATTTTTCCTCTTTTCAAGAATGGAATAATCAATTTCATCGAACTCTATGCTTGATGTTGGTAGTATACTTATGACTTCTTTTTCTATTTCATTAATTATCATGCTTGCTATGACGTTTATTGTTAAATAGTTAGGCTACATCTCATTATAAATGACTATTGTCTTTAGAGTATCTTGCATCTAACTTTGCACAAAGTTAATAAAAAGAGCATAAGTGTAAGGTAATAGATGTTTAATGTTTTAATTATTCCTATATGATAAAAAAGATTTGTTTAGTGACACGGAGAGGTAAAAGAGTTATGGGTCGCAAAGTTGTAGTGACATCAGTATTTGAAACTGACATTGAAAATATTTGGTGCAAGATTCAAGATATTGAAACGCTAAGAGAAATTTGTAAACCCAAAGCAAGTTTTATATCTTATGGCAATATTCCTCCTGTTTGGAAAGAGGGGGAAACATTTTATTTTAAGATGTTTCTTCATCGATTTATTCCTATTGGAAAACATACAATAAACATAATTAAGATAGATAAAGAAGCAAGAGAAATAGTTTCAAATGAGTATAATAAAAGAGTAACTATATGGAATCATTATATTCAAATGGAAAAGATTACCGAAAATGTTACAAGATATACCGATAGTGTTGAATTGTATGCTGGTTATCTAACCCCACTTGTTGCTTGGTGGACTCTTAAATTTTATAAACACAGACAAAAGAAATGGCAGAAAATTGCAAAGAACTTATAAAATGCTCACGATAGCTACTTAAGTTAATTATGGCAAACTGGAATTTAGCAGAAAAACAGATATATAAGTTATTAAAACACCCTTGCCAAAAGGAAAAATCTGAGATAGAAGCTATTACTGCTGCATATCTTGAATTTGTAGAAGAATTATTCGATTACCTTAATAAAGAAAATGATAACAAAACACGTATTAGGCAATTAAATATGAGTTATATAGATTTTGGAACAATTAAGGCTTTAGAAGAAACTTCCCCTACGGAAAATAGTAAGTTAAAAATTATATATCTTGACAAACTGTTATCTTTAATAAATATGGAGCAAGAACTAATCTATCGGCAAATGGAATACCCCAAATTTTTCATTAACATTGAATCAGATTGGAAATCTCCCTTTTATTTAAACAGTGAGGTAATTAAAATTATAGATATAATGGAATTAGTTTGTGGCATTTTCTATATCAAAGATGGTATTATTCGCATTGATAACAAGGATATTTTTCTAAGTGATATATCACGTATTTTTGAGAAAATGTTTAATATCAGTTTTGGTGATATATACAAAAAAGAAATAGCAGTTATTAAACGAAAACCTACTAAAATCACAGATTTTTTAGATAGGTTGAAATTAGCTATTATTAAAAAGAGTAAAGACAATGGCTACGATTGTTTTTAAATATTTTTATTTGATAATCAATGAGATATAAATAATTTGTAGGGGAGTGGATGTACCATTCCCTTATTTTCTTTGCTCTCGTTTTCTGAACTTTGCTTCATCAATCGATTGACAAACAAGAATGTATAATCAGAAAAATGAAGCAATCATGTATATAGACAATGACGATTTCAGCGTATGGATGCAGAAGCTGTACGCCAAACTGGAAGAACTCTGCAAGGATGTACGGGTACTGCGCAATGCCGACAGGGTACTGCCCGAAGATGACAACCTGTTGGATAATCAGGACTTGTGCCTGTTGTTCAAAGTGAGTATCAAGACTCTGCAACGCTACCGGGCTATCGGTGCGCTGCCATACTTCACAATCAGCGGAAAGGTGTACTACAAGGCTTCCGATGTCCGGGAGTTCATCAAGGAGCGGTTTAGTGTTACCACCTTGCGCCGGTTCGAGAAAGAACACTGCACGAAGAAAAAAAGTGAATTAAAAAGCCGGGGCGGTTCTGCTCCGGCTTTGCTTTGGTTTATGGCTTGCCCAACTTGTCGGCTTGCTCCTTTAGCTGCTTGGCTTGCTCGTTTAACAGCCTTGCCCGTTCCAACGCTTCCGCCTGTTTCCTGCTACGGTATTCGAAGCCTTTCACCGAATCGGTCTGGCTTCGGATGAAAGCGTTATCCCGCTCCCGGCTGAACTTTGTTTCCAGCAAATCAAGGCTGCTACCGTCTGCCTTTCCTTTCATCAGGATATAGCGGTATTTTATATCATTGTCCTGTAACCACTGCATCCGTTCCGTGAAACGAACATTCAGGATTAGCGAAGTGATACAGATAATAAACCCTGCTGAAAGAAGAAAGAACTTAGGTTTCAGATAGGGAGTTACTCGGTATGTCAGTTTGCCGTACCATGAAACGGGCGTTACTTCTCCGGTCAGTGCTGTATCATCAACTGGGAATAATACTTTTAACCGCTCCTTGAAATATCGGTGCGAGGTCACGATAAGCCCCTTAATATCTTCAAGGTCTTGTTTTTGGTTCTCGGACTGCCCTTTTCTGATACTGCCGATTTGGTTCAGAATCTCCTGCACCGTGTTTTCAGGAATGCCGGATTTACTTTGCATATCCGAAATGCGCTGTTCGATAACGTCCAGTCGGTTAATCGTTTCCTCTCGGCTGGCTGGCGTGACCTGCTTCTCTTGCCGCTCTTTCAGTTCCGTAACCATAGAGAGAAGCCCCTCCAAAATTAAATTATCTTCCATGTCCTATAATTTTAAGTGCCGTTTCTTTTTCCTCTTTTTTCTTTCATCGGGATTGTCGGGCGTTTCATCAGCCGGAGAGGATGAAGCGGAGAACAGACCGCCCAAGCCTACCAGTAACGGACTGTCGGCTTTGCCCGGTGTCTGCGCTGGCTCCTGAACAGGTGCGGAAATCGTCTGTCGGTTGTTTCGGGCAGTGTTCAGTCCTGCATCCCCGAAACACTTATCCAGTTTGGAAAAACTGAAACTGCGGTCTATCTCCGAACCCTTGAACGTGTATTCGCCTTTGGAAAAAGATATGCCCTGCACTTCACCAGTCTGTCCCCTGTACTTGAAATGAATCCCGATACCCTTTTCTGCCAACTTGGTTTGTAACTGCTGCCAGTTCTTGGACTTCCCGATTTCATCCTTTACGGCATTGTAAATCTCGTATTTCGATTTGTCCGGCTCTCTCAAACGGCATTGCTTTACATGCTCCTTGCCTTTAGCGAAATAAAGCCCGTGTTTGGCTTTCAGCTTTTTGCATACCTGCTCGTTGCGGTACATGTCGTTCCTGTCCGAAATGGTCTTACCGTTGTTGTCTATGCGGTTGAACACGATATGCACGTGCGGATGTTTCCGGTCTTGGTGGCGCACGATGATGTACTGCGTATCGGTGATTTTCATTTCACGCATGTACTCCTGTGCAAGCTGCATCATTTTCCCGTCTGTCAGCTTGGGTGCGTCCACCGGGGAATAGCTTAGCGCAATATGTCCGACAGGCTTTTTCAGGTCGGGGTTCATCCCGGCTTGCAGTATGAAACTGCGTATGATGTCCCGGTTGTTTTCCGCCAACACTCCCTCGGCATGGAGCAAAGCCGCCTGTTCCTTGCCCAGCACATAGTTCACGCAGCCCTTAAACCCGCTTCCCTTTTTTATTTTTCCAATCATCCGACAACTGGTTTATAATTTCGACAATCCTGTTTTTGAGTTTCACCAGTTCCACCGCCACCAGTGCGAACCCTCCGGCATTCGCCCGGTGCGCCAGTTGGTTGATGTTGTTGGCTTCGCCCGCCAGCTTACGGATAGTGTCCGCATCCTGCCTGTTCAGCCGGGGCGTTACCTCTGCTGAAACGACAGCCTGCCGGACGTACTCGCTGATGTGCAGCCCAGCTTCCCCGGCTCGCTTCCTGATTGCGTAAAACTGTAACTCGGTCAGCTTCGTACTGACTACCTTTTGATATTTGTTTACCCGGTTCTTTGCCGGGCGACCTCCCGGTTTGTTTCTTATTTCTGTCATACATTTTTGCTTTTAGGTGGTATCTTAAAAAATTGCGACCAACGGAAGAAATTTTCTTTGCTGTCAGGCAAAGCAAGGTGTTTCGGTAAACCGAAACATAACCTTGCTCTCCCTAATCACACAGCTTGCCGTTGGTTCATGCCGCCAGTCTTGCAGGTCACATCCTTAGCCCTCTCTTTCTTTTTTCACCCGGATTTTGTCTGTTATCCTGCTCCGGCTGGGGCTTGTCGGTAACTGTCAAGTCTTGGGATTGTTTCACTTTAAGGCTACGCAAATAGTCGTTCAGGTCATTGTGACCGCTGTACAGGTGAGATGCGTCACGGACACGCCATTTGTATTCCTGCCTTATGGCTTCAACCTCTTTCCTGCCTGCCTCGTCATTGTCAAGCATACAATGTATATGCCCGTAACCAGCCAACGGATATAAGGCTTTACCCGTGTTGGCGGTGGAGTTCAGAATAACGTAGTCCTGCCAGTCGGTGCAGGGCATATCTGGGCTTTTCTGTTGCCGGATAGTGAGGAACGAGAGGAAATCCAAAAAGCCCTCGAACACGAAACAGGTATCTCTCGGCTCTCCCTGCTGCCGTATATGGGTGATGTCTTTCGATGTGCTACCCTTGAAACGGGGATTGCGGAGTTCGTAACCTCCTGAATCATTTTTGAATGCCAGCGCAAAATAAGGCTTTCCACCGATGCGGTAATACATTTCCTGCACGTATGGGGCTGCCGTTCCGGGAAAAATCCCCCTTTCCTGCAAATAGCGCAGGAGTGCCGGATTCTGTAACGGCTGGATTCTGCGTATTTCTATCGGGCTGGCTGCTTGTTTTTTCGTGTCCCTTTCGGGCAGGTCTTTCCCGTGAAAGGAAAAAGAGGCGGTGTTGCCCTGTTCCAGTCGGCAGATAGCGCCGTAGGCGTTGCACTGGTGCTGCTTCATCACAAGGTCGATGAGCGTCCCACCTTCGCCAGTTCCGTAGTCACACCATAAATTGGCGTTATAATCCACCTTGAAACTTGGCGTGTTGTCCTCCCGTAAGGGGCTGCGGTACATCCCGTAACTTCCTTTTTCCGTGACGGGCTGGATTCCAAAAGAGTTCAGGTAATCCGTGATACTGATATTGTTGGCTTCCTTGTAGGTCATAATCTTTATTTTTTGATGTTGATAAATTGCAGTAGCACAGTAAGAAGTCAGTAAGAAGAAAAGTTACTATGTTTCTGCGCATAATTCTTTTTCTTTCAGTGGATTATCCCTTATGCAGTAAGATAAGTAAGTTCTTTCTTCAAAAGAAGATAGAAATATAACCTTGATATTTTCTGCGTTTTTCTTTTTCCAAACTTTTCCAAAAGTTTACGGTTTTATCTTACTGCTTACTGAGACACTATTAAATATTTGATATACAGGCTATAAGGTGAAATATATCTTACTGTGGCGGTTACTGCGTTGCAGTAATAACCAATCGTAAAATGACCGTGTTAACCGTAATCGTCATTTGTAGAGGATGCCGGGACTGGCTTTATTCTGTACCCATATACCGAATAATTCTGTTTGTTGATGCGTTTCTGTACCCGTTTGAACCCGGCTTTACGCAACGCTTCCCCCAGCCGTTTTTCAGATAGCTGCATGGCGCATATATCCCGTAAACGTGCCAGTATTTGCGCTGTTGTCATAAAAAAATGGGGTTCTTCTTCCTCTGTCGGCTTCTCAAAATATTGCGTCAGCATTTCAAACTCGACCGTCTGCACCTCAAATTCCGCATTGTTCAGGTGCAGTTCTCCAATCTCCGCATCATTGAACCAGTAGCGCACGCCCTGACGGTACAGGTACATGATTTCGGAATAGACGTTATCCATGTGAATACTTTCTGCCGTGGGCTTGTCTATGTGCAGCACCTCGAACGGCAAAAAACGCCTGCTGCCTGTCGGGTCGGTCAGGAACTTGTTGCCGTTCACCGAAGCCGTGAAGCTGGCGAGGTGGGGGTATTCCTCTATGTAAACGTCATACGGTCTGCGGTATTTCACCGCCGGGGTTGTGATAAGGTTCTTCAATGCGTTCTCGTTCTGCTTGTTGAGTTCCTTTAGCTGGTCGTCAATGTTGATGAACAGGTATTCGGCTATCAGTGTCAGGATGTCTTTGCCCTGCGGGTCTATCTTTCCGGTAAACAGGTAGTTCTTAAGCGGTGTCGGGCAAAGGTTGTCCAGCCACCACGATTTGAACTGCCCCTGCCTGTCCCCGGTCAGCACCAAACAAGTATGGTTCTGACACCCCGTGTCGTTCATGGCGTTGGCTACCACACCGATAAGCCATTTCGTGAAATATTCCTCCCATTTGCCGGGATTGGCTACCTGTACCGTGTTCAGGAGCCTGCCGATATGCCCGTGTTCGGTTGGATTGAGAAGCGGCAGGGCGTTGAAGTATTCCCGTATGGGATGTACCTTTCTTGCAAAATCGCTTTCCAGTATGGTACGGATGTTCTCGGCAGAGGTGACGATACCAGCGGTTGCGTCCAGCCTGCGCCTGAACGAGTTCAGAACGAATTTTGTAACGGGCTGGTACAAGCCCGAAGAACTTGCAGCCCGGTATTCCGTCCGGCTCTTTACGGTATTGAACCGGAAATCGTACAGGACGTTCAACAGGCTTTCAATGCGCTCGTTCTTTGACTGCCAGCCCTCGATATGCCGTGCATCATCACTTCTTTTCTTTTTCATCGGGAAGTCTGTTAGAAGCCGGGACATACTGCTGCTGCATCCACTTTTTTAGTTCCTCCATGTCAAAACGCAGGGTACGCCCACGCTTGACACACGGTATCATCCCCTTACTGGCTAAGTGGTACAGGTAATTGACCGAATACCCGGTTATGCCGCTGGCAACGGATATTTTGACTAACACAGGCTCTTTTCCGTCCTGCCGTTCTTCGGGCTGTACGCCCGTGACCGGGGCAATTATCTTTTCGATGTTCTCCAGCCGCTTGAAAATTTCTTCGAAAGGATTGTTCATAGGTGCTTGTTTTTTGAATTAGCACCACAAATAAAATAAGAAAAATCGGTAAAAAACAAAGCGTCAGCCGTTTGGAATCGCTTTGCTTCGCTCTGCACCAAATTAATGTCGGCAAATAGAAAACGGCTTTGTGTTCATTACCTTACTTATTTAGTAAGTGGAGAAAAAACAGGTTTTTTGTTATCGGTTCATTTCTTTCGTGTTGTTGTTGGGTTGGCGGTGGACATTTTCGGACACGCAAGGTCATTTGCGGACAGGAAGAAACAACCTGTCATTCAGCCTTATATATTTGCACCAGTGAAGAAAAACGGAGTATTGACAAGAATAAATATATCGGTTATGGAAATAGTGACGATTGAAAAGAAAACGTTTGAACTTTGGAAACAGAGGTTTGAAAATTTTGTGGGGCGTGTGGATGCGCTCTGCGTGCCTTTACGCAGGAAGCGTGACAAGTGGCTGGATAACTGCGAGACCTGCCGTTTGCTGAATGTTTCAGCCCGGACGATGCAGACCTACCGTGATACGGGGAAACTGCCTTATTCGCAGATAAACGGCAAGATTTACTACAAGGCTTCGGACGTGGAAACATTTCTGCTCGACCAAGTAAGGGACAATTCTAAAAAGTAGGCGTATGGATTTGATAACGAAAGATTCCGAAACCACGCTGGTGCTGTTTTCTTCCCTTGATAGGGTACTGGAAAACGTGGAGTACGTGGTAATGAACTATCGCCCGGTATTGAACGGTGAACACTACCTGACGGGCGATGAGGTGTGCAGGCGGCTTTGCATCAGCAAACGGACGTTGCAGGATTACAGGGACACTGGGTTGCTGGGGTACGTGCAGCTTCCGGGAAAAATAATTTATAGGGAGTCGGATATTATGAATTTGTTGACACAATTCTATCATTCCAAGTAGTTTTTTGATGTGAATGAGATACTTACTCGCAAAAAAAAGTATATCTTTGTATCTTAGAACTTATAGGATATTTTAAATATGCAATATGATATAAATGCAGGATTTAAGGCTCTTGGCTTTGATAAGGAACTCAATGATTGCCTTTTTATATGTGCTTCTAAAAATGAAGTAGAAGATTTGCATATAAAATTTCATTTGGATGTTGCTGAGAAATTTGGTGCTGATGCGGTCTTTTTTGGAATTGAAAGAAAAAAATATTATAACCCACAAATATATATATATGATTTCACAAATAGACTATATGAGGAAAATGAGTTAACCGAATTACAAAAGAAGGTATGGAGTAGTGGAAATGTTCCTATAATTTGTGTTTTTTTTGATACTGAGGTTAAAATAATGGACTGTACAGTTCATACAGAGGACAATAAGCCGGTCTTTATTCAAACAGTTTCGTTATTGAATGAAGTGAAAGGATTGTATGATAAGAACTTTGCAATCCGAGTAAAAACAGGTTCTTTCTGGGAAGAAGAAGAAAATAAAAGAAAATTTACATTTAAGAATAATTCGTCTTACAATATTTTGATTCGATGGGTTAAAAAATTGCGTACTGTATATAAATCTGAGTTAAAAGATGAACAGAAAATACGAGTAGTAAATAAAATTATAATTCAGTCTATCTTGATAAAATATTTAGAGGAAAGAAAGGATGAAAATGGATTAAATCTATTTCAGGATAAATATTTTAAAGAATATAGTAATGCTCATACTTTTGTTGAAGTGTTAGAGAATAACGAGAATCTTATTAGTTTGTTAGAAAAATTACATAGAGATTTCAATGGTAACCTTTTTGAGTGGAGTGATTGTGAAAAAGAAATATTGAGAGAAGTTGATTTGACATTATTAGCAAAAGCTTTAAATGGTTATACAACTCCGGAATGCGGTTCTCAATTAACATTGGAATTAATTAGGTATTATGAATTTAGCTATGTTCCAGTAGAATTGATTAGTCGACTTTATGAAGAATTCTTAGGAGAAGATAAACACTCTAAGGGACTATTTTATACCCCATCACATTTGGCGCAATTATTGATAGACGAAATAATGCCTTTGAGTGATTTTGATAAAATTGATTTTCAGGCTTATAAGATTCTAGATCCGGCTTGCGGCTCTGGTATTTTTTTAGTTTTGGCATTTAAAAGACTTGTTCAATGGTGGAGATTAAAACAAAGTAATTTTTCATCAAAACCAAATTTGAAGGATTTAAAGATGTTAATGAATTGTATTTATGGTGTGGACAAGGAAGAACAAGCAACCAAATTAGCTGCATTCAGTTTATGTTTAGCATTATGTGACGAACTGTCTCCTTTACAAATCATAACTGAACTGCATTTTGAAGATTTAACTCAAAAGAATATTTTGTATTCAGATTTCTTTATAAAAGAATATTCAGAAGCAGAAGAACTATATCAAACTTCTGAATTTCAAAAACAATTGTCGAACTATAAAAAGATAGATGGTTATTGTTTTGATTTAATTATTGGTAATCCTCCTTTTCGCCGAAGTGGAAGTTTGAAAGGAGTTAAGGCTTCATTTTGGAATACAAAGATTAAAAATGAAGCAGTAGGTATTCCCTCTAAACAAATTGCATTAAAGTTTTTATCAAAGGCATTAACTTTATTGTCTGATGAGGGTAAGATATGTATGATAGTGAAGTCTTCTGGGTTCTTGTATAATACGACTGCTGCCAATTATAGGAAAATAATATTTCAGAATTATCAGGTCTCTGAGATATTGGACTTTACAGCATTAGCAAGAAATGAAACACTATGGGATAATGGTGCGGAAGTTGATACCTTGGCTATTTTGATTACAAATCAAGTCCCAGATGTTACCCGAAATGTTTTGCATTTAACATTTAGGAGGACTAAATCTATTAAAGAGCGTATAAGATTTGATGTGGATGATTATGATTTGCACTATGTGAATTTTTACGACATGATGCATAATCCATATATTTGGAAGATAAATCTTTTAGGGGGTGGACGGATAAAGACTGTTATAGCAAAGCTCGGTGAATTAGAAAAATTAAGTGATTATTTAGGTGATAAGTTTATCTTATTAGAGGGAGAAAGTGGAGCTAATAGTTTATTAAATGAAGCTTTTCTGAATTCCCATATTGATAACGAGTATATTGACGAAGAATATAAAGGAAGTTTTAAAAATGTCAATAGTTCGTTAAATTTTCCAGGCCCTAAGCGGCCCTGGCAGTAAATAAAACC
>ENA-ORTD01001873-ORTD01001873.1-human-gut-metagenome-genome-assembly--contig:-NODE-1873-length-13528-cov-3.233207_pt1 | contig 13528 bp, 10 predicted proteins | sample MGYA00241907_ERZ509178 | MGnify/ENA primary metagenome ERZ509178 (study PRJEB26280, sample SAMEA2338793) | human gut metagenome | biome: human gut; feature: human-associated habitat; material: faeces...
TTGACCCATCCCCCATCAGTGAAGTCACACTTCTGGCAGTTTTCGTTGGGTCATCCTGAGCTATGGGTATGACAGCGTCGTTTCCTTTCAGGATGTCGAGCTGGGCGCAGCGGGGCCGGCCGAGGCGGAAACCTACGATATGGATCAGTTTATTACCGATGAGCTGAGGAAAAGGGAGACGCAGGAGACGATGCTGCTCCATTTTGCCGCGGCGGACCCGGGGAATTTCCTGAACATGGATATTATGAGCTTTCTGGTGACCAAGGCACAGAAGCTCTTCCCTGAGTACCATTGCGCCGGCGTGCTGGATGCTTAAAGGCGGGGGCTGCCTTATGAATTATATTTGGGAAATCTTATTGAGGGCCAGAGCGCAGGGATTATCGGACAATGAGCTGTTTTTTGCGCAGGCTGAGGATTGCAGTCCCTGGTATGAACAGTCCTTTCCCTGCCTCAATGAGGACACGGTGACCGGCCCCGTGGTGGAGATCAACAGCCTGTACCGCTTTTCTGAGATCTTTCAGGACCTGCTGCACAACATGGGGGATTCTGAATATCTGCGCCACCTGTTTGATGCCGCAGTCCATATCCTCGCGGCGCAGGAGACGCTTTCCGGTCTGAGCAAGCGGGATTTTTACGTCCAGATGCTCAAGAGGGAGCTGGAGGGCGGCGGTTTTTCCGCCTCGATCGCACAGGCGCTCCAGCTTCTTTCGGAGGAACAAAAAAGAGGTGTGGCCTCCCTGCTCCTGGCGCAGTATGAGACAGGGTCTTCCCTGCTGGTATTCCGTCAGGCGCTGACCGCCCTGTATCCCCAGGCCATGCTCTACCAGCTCAAGCCGCACCCGGAACAGCTTCTGCTCTATCTCGGCCTGGCCAACGCGGACCGCCGGATCGTGCAGATGCTGGAGGACCTGTTCCTCCCCCTGCAGTATCAGGTGCGGATTTTCTGGACAAAGCACTTCGGCGTCTGGGATGTGGACGCCACCCTGGTATTTGATGAAATAGAAATCTACTGAGAACGGACAGAGGCGGTGGGGAATTTGAGCAAGTATTCCTATACATATAACCGAAACGCGGGGCCCAAGCCGGAACTGCGTTACTATACGCGTGATGAGCTGGAGCTCATGACGACCTATCAGCTGCGGGACATCTGCTACCGGGAGCGCATCATCAACGGCATCCACGCGCCGCTGGACAAGGACGTGCTCATCCGGGAGATCATGCGCTTCCGGGGGCGTGCGGACCGGCTGTTCATTACCGAGCCGTCAGAGGACGGCCTGGAGCGTCTGGAGTCCCTGCTTGCCACCGCCAAGCTGGACCTGGTGGACACCGCGCTGCAGGGCTGCGCCAAGCTCATCGTATATCACGGCATCTCCGTGGAGTATTTTGACCGCTATACGATCGGGTATATGCAGGAGCTGGTGGACACCAACGCCCTTCTGGTCAGCGGCGGGGAGATTTGCGCTGTTTTCAATCTCCGCACCTACCAGAGCGAGCCCGGAAAGCTGTTCATCACAAAATCCGCGGAGATGGAGTGCCGGGAGTCCACGATCCGCAATTATTCCCTCTACTGCATGGCCCGCCAGCAGTCCGACCTCCTCTACCGCGTCTATCGGGGGGAGTCCTCCATCGTGCCGGACCACCTGCGCTTCCGCACGGTCCCGGTCCTGAATTTTGAGGTGCGGCCGCTGCTGGAGAGCCGGATGCCGCTTGCCATCGGCTCCTCGAATACCACGGCGGGGGTCTATCTGGGCAGCGCCTCTTTTGAACAGCTCTCCGGCGACCCGATCGCGCAGCTCCTCAAGCGGGACCAGGTCAACTATGTGCCCCACCTGGATGTGGAGCACAAGGACAAGGCCGCCCTGATCCTGCCCAGCGCCGTGGCCGTGGTGGGGGTGAACGGGCAGGATGTGCAGTATAAATTCGGCTATGAGGCCAACCGCCTGTTCCATCTGAGCTATATCGACGAGGGCTTTTGCGTCTTTTATGACCTGAAGCGCTGGGTGGGGGACGCGGACCGGACGGAGGAGGTGGTGGACCGCCAGGGACACCGCAGCTTTGTCCCCCGCAAGGAGATCATCCGGAGCTATCTGGAGTATGTCATCGGGTGCGCCAGCCAGAGATTCAAGTGCAGCTTCAAGTCCATCCATATCTCCGCGCCGGTGAAGCAGAAGCCGCTCTTCGTCAAGCTGTTTCAGGAGATCCTGCCGGACTACCGCCTGGAGAGCGAAAATATGCTGGATGAAGGGGTGGCGGTCCTCTACAATACGATTTCCACTCTGATCAAGGAGAAGCAGTATCAGGATGGCGAGACATACCGTGCGCTGATCATCGACTGCGGCGGCGGCTCTCCTCCTGCCGCTTTCGGATCACCGACCGCCGGGTGGCCTACCAGATCGACATTGCGACGGCCTATGAAAACGGCAACACGGATTTCGGCGGCAACAACCTGACCTACCGGGTGATGCAGCTTTTGAAGCTGGCGATGGCCCGCCAGCTGAGCAGCGAGGAGCTGCCCGATGTGGACACGCTGATCCGGGCCTTTGACCTCGACGTGTTCCGCACCGTAGACCGGCTGGGCACCGACAGCGTTTACGCCGGGCTGGATCAGGCGTATGCCCAGGCGGAGCAGGTGATCCCCACCCGTTTCCGGGACTACGAGCATAAGAGCCGGGCGGACTACTACGCGGTCAAAAACAACTTCTATTTCCTCTTTGAAACGGCGGAGCGGATCAAGACCAGCTTTTACAGCCACGCCAACGTCCTGCGCATGGCGGTTTCCAGCGTGCCGCTCCACGAGACCGCCACGGAATGTATGCTGGTGGACCGCTGGAAGCTGTCGGCCTTCCAGGACGGCGTCTTGAAGGTGCTCAAGGATGTGCCCACCGCCTATATCAACATCTACGCGCTGAATCTTCTCCTGAGAGCCGATATTTACGGCATCGTGCGCCAGTTCATGGAGGGGCCCTATCAGGAGAACGAGCTGCCGGAGTACAGCATCCTGCGCCTCACAGGGCAGTCCTGTAAGATCGACATTTTCCGGGACGCCCTGAAGGAATTTATTCCTGGAAAAATAATCAAGTCCTCCCGCAGCGACCAGGGCCAGGAGCATGACTATGAGCTGAAGCTGATCTGTCTGAACGGAGCCATTGAGTACCTGAAGGATAAAATGTTTGGCTACGCGGATGTGAAGATCACCCACGAGCAGGCGGCGTTCCCCTATGTAGTCACTGCCTTTACGCACACCAATCAGGAAGTCACACTGATCCACAGCCTGGATCGGGAGAACATCCGCGGGTTTATCTCCCGCAATATGGCTGACCTGACTCTGAAGCTCTACCTGAAGGATCTGGAGGGGCGGCAGCGGTATATTTATAACTGCTCCTGCGACCCGGACAAATTCAAAAACCAGAAGGCCGAGGAGATCGTGGCCCGGTACAGCGGCCAGATCCGCCAGGATGATTTGGACGATATTGTGGACCGGGAGCTGAAATTTTTCATCCTGGCGGATGAAGACCGCTGGGGCTTTACAGTGGTGCCTGTGCTCCGCCGGGAAGGGCAGCTTCAGCTTGGCCCCGACCAGTTCTTCCGCTTTGAGACGGAGGGCTGGGTCACCAACTTCTTTGATGGGACGAAGTAAAGGGGATTTGTTATGTGGGTACAGAAGATTCCGGAATTTCACAGTGGGCACATTTTGAAGCAGGAAATGATGGTGGAGCTCTCCGCCTACCTCTATCACTTGGGGCCCCTTTTATACCAAAACTGTACAGATGGAATCGTAAGCGGCTGCACGCTGACAACGACGGAGGACAGCATCGTGGTCAACCCTGGGGTGATCCGCTACGAGGGTGAGCTTTATCTGATCCGGGAGCCGCAGCTGATTCATTACACTCCAACCAATACCACCCGGGTCCTCAACATCGTGTTTCATGACCAGGTACAAACGGACTCTTTTGTGACCCGCGAGATGGAGCTTGCATTTACGGAAGGGGCTTCCTCCGAAACGCGCTATCTGGAGCTGTGCCGCTTCAAGCTTCAGCCAGGCGCACGTTTGAGGTACACTTATACCAGCTTTGCGGATCGGGAGACGGAGTACGACACCCTGAATACCATCCACGCCCCGTTTTGTGGAATGGGCCGGCCGACGCTCTCGCCTGAGATCACCGCCCACTTTGCCCGGGAGGCCCTGGCCGCCGGAGCGGATGGAACAGACGCGCTCTTTTGCATGATGCTGCTCTCATCCAAAGAGCCTGTCCAGGCGGAGGCGCTGGAGGCGTATATCCAATCAAAGCAGGGAGCTGATTTTTCATGCGGGGACAACCTTCGCCTGTATCAAGGGCTTATCGCCTGTTTGAAACAGTTTAACGGGGGCCGGCGGGCAGCGTCGGCGAAACGCAAATCTTGGAGCATCATGATGGACTGACCGGAGGCGAGATAGATGGGATACAAGGATGAGGAATTGCTGCGGCTGCGGCAGAAGGCGGAAGAGTTTAATAAACAACGGGTTTCTGAGGACACACTTGCAGAGGAACTGAAAGAATCCATCCATGACCCGGTGACCCACATTACCAAAATCCCTGTGGTATTTGAGGAGAGGGATTTGCTGGACGGTCGAATCGTGATGCGGGCGCCGAGAGATCTTAGCCAGCTAACGGATGACGCTGTGAGGCAACAGTTTCTTATGGAGAGTAAACCTCAATTTGTTTATGAACTTCCCTACCTTCCCTTTGGACTCACCTTTATGCTGACGGAGATCCAAGGTGATGAAGCTCGGATCGAGCAGATGTTTCCCTATATGGTAAATACGGTAAAGACCGTCGGGCCGAATATCCGTATCCTTTCTACAGGGAAAAAGGTAATTCACGGCATCTATGTGCGTTGGTTTGATGCTATCGCGCAAGCGATTACAGAGCCGAGCTATCGAAAAGTGTTTGTTTTTTCGTTGGATGACAAGACAACGATTGGATGTATTACTTGCCCTTCCAGATTGAAAAAGCGGTACCAGCCAATCATGGAAGAAATGATGGAAACACTGAATATTCCAAAGAAAGCTGCGGAGGAGGGGATCGACGATGAATGAGATGGAGGTTATTTCCCATCTGAATGTTTCGGTGGGGCTGTTCCCCTTTACCAAAATTCTCAACCTGAACATTGATCATGGCCCCAATGTGTTTGGCCTTTGCACCATTGTCGGAGAGATGGATCACGAAAGCGCAGACGAGATTGCCCAAAGGACGGACGAATCCAGTGAGACAGAGGTTGTCACTACTGCGTCTGGGCAGCCGGCCAGACTGTTTTGCGGTGTGGTCAAGAATGTTTCGGTAAATCACCAGAACGAGTACGCCAAAGTTACTGTGGTGCTGGAAGGAACCTGTAAAAAGTTGGATATTCAAACACACCAGCGTTCATACCAGGACACTACGGCGACCTATGGGGATTTGATTCGGAAAAGTATTTCCGGAGAAGGAACAGCGGAAATCACCGTTACAGATAAGCAGACTGGACAACTCATTGTTCAGTACGACGAGACAAACTGGGATTTCTGCATTCGCATGGCTTCCCAGCTGGGGGCGCCTGTCTTTTCCGATGTGCAGGCCGATGAACCTCACCTTTATGTAGGACTTCCTCCCTCTGACCAGGTCAAAGATTTAAGCACTGCGGAATTTCAGATGGCAAAGAGCACCATGAGCAATCAGATGCAGACAGGAAAAATCGTGGTGAGCGAGGATGCCTCTGATGCTGGACTGAAATCTTACTGTTATGTGTTTGCCGGAAATTTCGTGAAAGTGGATGCCAGGTTTTATGCGGTCAAAAGCATATCTGCTGAGATGAAGGACGGCATATTGGAAATGAACTACGGCCTGCTTCCAATGGGAAATGAGGCTCCGACTGCTGGAGCCACAACAGATGTAAAGGGCCTTGCTGTTTCTGCTGGCGTGAACCAAAATTGCAGCGGTAAAATGTTTACTGGCACAGTCAAGAACGTGTCCGGAAGTAAGGTGCAGGTGCAGTTCTCTTTCGATTCAGAATTTAGCGGTAATCACTGGTTTGAATATTCCACCGCATACTCTTCATCGGATCAGAGTGGATGGTACTGTATGCCTGAGGTGGGAGATACAGTACGTGTTTTTTTCCCGTCTGGAAATGAAGGCCAGGCGTTTGCATCCAGTTCCGCTCCGCGCTTTATGGGGCAGAGCCCTAAAGATAAGGTCTGGATGGCTCACGGCAAGTGTATCCAGTTGACCGAGAAGGGAATTAAAATCTCATGCGATGGTGAGGAAGCTTTTATTGATCTTACACCAGATGAAGGGATTACAATTTCCTGCAAGAAAGATCTCAACGTCAATGCGGAGGGCGAGGTAAAAGTTCAAGCAGAAACAATTAAATTGATCGCAGATGAAAAAATATCCCTGGGGACGGATCGGGCATTTATCGACATTACAGATGAGACCATTACCCTTTTGGGAAAAGAAGTCATTGTGGAATAAATAGAGGGATGAGCATGGACAATACAGTATTGAAACAGCAGGATTTTGCGGATGCGGCTGGGCCAGCCGTAACCATGCTAGTAGAACGTCTATCTGTCCATGCGGAGGAATGGTTTGTTGTACCACTCTCCGGATTTCTCAAAGAACTGTGTCAGAAGCAGCGCCAAGGTGGTATAGAACCAGTGTTTTGTGTTTCTATCTCTGTGCTCCGCACCGCATTGCTGTGTGGAAAGCCAGGCTACCGCTTGGATGCATATGGACAAGACTGGCCTCTATATGACCGACCGCTTACTACCCGGTTTGTAGAATGTCCCTGGCTCACACCGCTGTGGTCAGAGCTAAACGATCATTTCCAGGCCGTACTAGACCAACAGGAGATCAAAAAATTCTGCTATCCGCTCTTGGCTGAACAAGCTGCGTGGAAATGTACTGGTCCGCTGTTTAGCATGATGGGATCTCTCCTTAAATATCATATGGCCCCCATAAAGGATGACCGAGCTTTTAGAGCCTTGGTCAAAGGCGATGAGTTTAGGATTGAGTTTGGCGAATTTCTGGACTGGAAGATTGTTTTAGCCGCGGAATACCCGGAGGTTGATCTTTTTAACAGCCGGGGGCGCCAGTTCCCACACCGTCAGTTTCAAGACAAGATTTTTCGGCACAAGAAGTTCTATAAATTCAATCTAAAAGGTTCTGTTTTTCGAAATTGTGAATTCTCGGACAGCACGCTTGAAGAAGCATCTTTGGGTGACTGCTTGTTTGAGCAATGCCGCTTCAAAAATGTCATATTTACAGATGTACTTCTCGCTGGGGCGCAGTTTCGGGAGTGTACCCTGGAAAATGTGGTGTTTGAGCGCGTAATTGCCTCTATAGCAGGTATGGCGCCGGAAAAAATGGACGATTGGTACCGCGCCTTGTCCATGCTGCTCACATCCATGGAACATGTCCGCTTTTCTGATTGCGATCTCAGGGGCGGACAGATGGAGCAATGCACGACCACCTATACTGTGATGGAGAATACCCTGGCGGAGGCATCTGATTTCGCCATCCTTTTGCCAAATATCTAGGGGTGAATAAATTATGCAGTCCTACTTCAGATTGAGCGCCAGCAGCAGACTTAGACGTCCGCTTTCTATCTTTGGGCTTCCAGAGCAGTATCAAAAAGCAGCAGAAAAGGATGTATTTGACCATCTGGATCAGGCGATTGTTGCGTATTTCCGTGCAGAAGCACACGAGGAACTTCCGGCTGTTCTGAGCGATCCCTCTTTTTTGATCAGCGATGAGCTGAAAAAGCTCTTTACACTCTATATCCCTGATTTGCAGGCAAAAATGATTCAGCTATTTGCAGGAGAGCTTGACAGCCGGGAAAGCTATCGATATTGGTTGCCTTACTTCCCTCCGGCTTTCTGTCTCCATGAAAATGTGGAACGGTATCCGGATGGCTCAGTGAAACAGATTGTGCTGAACCGGATGTGTCTTCCTCCTGAGCCTATCTTCCGTATCGGCGGAATGCATGAGTACCGGGTTGTGGTAGAGCTCTCCGTCGCAGAAAGTATTCTGCGACGTTCCCCCTATGGGGTCGATTTAACACCTGTGGAGGTGAGGTAACGATGTCAGGGTCCAACCATATTCAGCCTGACAATCAATTTGTCTACCGCTTAATATCTGCCAAATGCAGCTATGGCTCTATGAGTCACCCGCTTAATGTGGCGGAGGCCGGGGGCGGTCATGGAGTACTCTTTGGCCCAGAGGCACAGCCAGTTCTAAATGCAAACGATTGGCGGCCTGATGTGAATGTGATTCATTTTGGAGACTGCACTCCCCGGGAGCAGAACATTGAAACTGGTGAAGCAGTTGAGAAAAAAGGTTTTGAGAAGTTCTGGAGTGGTGTGGTTGAGTTTTTTACAGCACAGAAGTGCGCCCCTATCATTGACCAAGTATGGTATGAAACAGATGATCGGTACCTCATCGACGGTGCTCCGGTCCTTCTAATGAAGGGAATGCTTTTTTGCAAACGCGGCGGAATTATAACCATTGAAGTCACTGAACCCGAAAATAACGATGGAGAGGGTGCCGAAAAGACGCAGGAGCAAGTGCAGGCGGACATGAAGCAGGCAAACGCAGAAGTGGAAGCATCTGTGGACCAGGCGTTGGCTGAGGGAAAAATCGATGCAGAAACGGCCCAATTTATGAAAGATGGTTACAGCGAGGCGCTCCAGTTCGCCAACGGTGACATTGATATGGCAAATCAGCTCTTTGCTGACCTGACCACTGGCGGCGGGGATACATACAACAGCTCAGAGGCGCAGTTTGACAAATTTAAGCTGTACCTACAGCATAACGATTCTCCCCTCGCCGAGGCAAGCTGTGGCTCTATGAAGCTGAGTGACAGTTCTGGTGGCAGTGTTGCCCTTGGCGATGTGGTAGCTTCTACCCTGGCGCAAAGCCAGAAATCTGCCCAGGAGAGCAAAGGAACAGACAAGCAGGCTGTTCCCATTATTACCGATATGCTGGGGCATTTGACCTGAACGGGGTGAAATCAAGATGAAGGAATTCAGCGCGTTAGGAAATCTAAAACTTATATTTGGCATTCCCTGTATCAAGGTTCTTTTTCTTGACGTGGCCGGAATGACGAATGCTCATGGCCTGTTGACGCTGAGAGCGATCATCCCTGCGGAGGTGACCCAGGAGGATGTACTTCGGTGCGAAAACACACCGATTACGGTCAGTACGCAGGATGGCGGCACGGTGTTCAGCGGCATGGCAGTCGCTTTGAAGCTGGAGCATACCGCCCAGTATCAGGAACTTTTGATTACGGCGCGTACATATTCCTGCCTTGCGGATCAGGAGCGCAGAAGTGAGACCTTCCAAAATACTGGGAAGACCTTGGGACAGGTGATCCGTTCTGTGATGGAGCCCTGTGGAGTTCGTGTGTCTATCCCAAAGGACATTCCGGTTGACCAGATGCTCTCTCGGAACAATGAAACGGCTTGGGAGTTTACAGTACGGATCGCCAATGAGCAGGGCTTGTATGTGTATCCAGACAGCAAGGCGCTGGAGCCGCATATCAGCGTGGGCCTGGAGCCCTTCTCCACTTTTCCCTACATCAGCTTTAAGCTGGAGTGTGAAGAGAAGGATTTGGTTGACTTTATGACTATGCGGGCCCGCATGGGCGGCGAAGCGTTGTCTTATCAAATGGCAAAGCAGCAGGGTCTTTCTCCAGATTTGGAAATCGGTGTCGGCTGTGAATTGCAGGGTGAGTTGAGGAGCTATGCGGTTATAGGGAGCCGAATCACCAGTGATGGCGATTTGCTGGAAAACCGGTTGACTCTAACTGATCCTGTTGGTGCGGTGCCTGTAAATGGGAAAAAGACCACCCTGTTGAGCACTGTGCTGACTGGCCAGGTGCTGGAAGTTCAGGGTGTGGAGGTGTTGGTAAAATTCAGCAGTGATGGTCCGGCAGCCGGCACACGCTGGATTCCTTATGAGAGCTCCATTGGAAACTACTTTTACTGCATGCCCAACATAGGCGACCAGGTATTTGCTTATTACCAGAACGACGGCACCATCGTTTGCCTGGGAAGCAAGTGGAGTGGCGAAATGCCGGATTTTTCTAAACCGGCGGATCGTACCCTGGTGGCACAGGGGCACATGATAAAAGCAGCTTCGAATCAGTTGGAATTTGTGATTAGACGTGACTATGCTGACCAGGAAAACGAGGAAAAAACACATATTACCTTCAAAAGCAAAGAGGGAATCACGATCCAGAGTAAAGGAGATATTCTCTTTGACACACTGGAAAATTTCAATTTAGTCAGCCGCCCTCAAACGCTGGAAAGCTTTGTGCCAAATCATGAAAGCAAGAGTGCTGAAATGCAGGCCGCATTTGAGTCCGGCTACAGTGACTATGTGGGCCATGGCGGTGGCAGTGCAGAACACCCAACCTACACAGAGGAGGACCACAGAGCCGCAAGCCAAGCACAGTACATGGCGATGGTTCAGCAGCAGACACAGGGCAACATTTTTGTTCAGGCGATCAGTGGTGTAGCAGGCTTATTTACGGGGAATGGCGCTGAGGAGAGCGTTCCTGCAAAGGAATCGGAAGATGAGCCGCCGGCCACGACTGGTATCATCAATCTTCGTGCCTCTGACAGCTTCCAGTTGTCTGTTCCGCAAGAGGGTGGGAGCTGGATCAAAATGGATGCCGATGGCATCATGGCGCTCTCCTCCAAGCAGTATGAGATGTATGGCTCACATCGGGGAAATTTTGAGCGTGTGGAGCTTTCAAATCAAACGACGCGGGACTCCATTCTGGACGGCATTCAGATCGGCTTGGGAATTATCAGTGCAATTGGAACTTGTATCCCTGGCATCGGATGGGGAGTTGCCGTTGTCGCCAATGTATTGGATGCCTCAATTTCAGTAGGCCGCGGTGATATGATTGGCGCCGGCATGGCTATGTTTGGCGTGTTTGGCGATATGTTTGGTTGTTTAGCGGATGCAGGTAAAGCTGTGAATGCACTAAGCGATACAGCGCAAAATGCCCAGCGTGTCTCGGATGCAGTAAAAAGCACGGAGGCTCTTTTCGGCATAGCGTCAATTGGAGCGATGGGCGTTGTTACTGCCACATCAGGGGCGGAGCTTTTTTCCAAAATCAGTCAAGAGGGCTGGACCGAAGAAAATAAGGCTTTGTTGCAGCAATGGATTCTCTCAAATGTGCGTTCAGTCGCTACAATGGGTGGGATACAAGCACTGACCAGGCTTGGTCAAAATCTTGTGGGCCGACGTGCAGCAGCAAGCGGAAATCTCTCTGATGACTTTGCAAATCGGCGGCATACTTCTGATGAGAGCCCAGAGGGAACTGCCCGTAGAACCATGGGAGGCCAAAGCAATACAGAGAGAAACGATGCGGAGGGTATCGTCAAATCACCGGGAGATCCGGTCGATCCTATTACAGGGAGTTTTTTTGCAAAGCAAACAGACTTCATTTTGCCGGATATTGCGGGTGATTTCCGACTGATGCGCAGGCACCAGTCGGTGAGCAGCTATGAAAAGCAGCTTCTTGGCACCCGCTGGGTGAGCAGTCTTGGGATGCGGCTGATTGTGGAAGCAGATGAGGCCGCCATGCTCAAGGATGATTTGAGTGTAGAGCACTTCCTGCGGACAGAGCGGGGCTGGGTGAACGCGAAGAGCGAGAGCTTGGCCTATGTTATGGTAGAGAGCCAGGCGGGCTATTCCATCCAGGAAAGTACAACGGGCAAGACCTATTGCTACGACCTAACTGGCCGTCTCACCGCCGTTGTTGATTCACATGGGAACCGGACGGAGATCAGCTATTGCGGCACTACCATTCAGCGCCTGACCCTCGCCAGCGGCCAGTATCTGGACTTTTCCTATGAGGCGGGCAAGGTTTCCAAAATCACAGACTGTGTGGGGCGTTCTGTCCAGTATGAGTACGACGGGGACCTTCTGACGGCGGTGACGTACCCCAACGGTGGGACCATGCGTTACCAGTATGATACCAGGGGCCTGATTATTTCTGTCACCGACCAGAATGGCATAAACTATCTCGTCAACAGTTATGATGAAAAGGGGCGCGTGACCCGTCAGGATCTGGCGAATGGCGAAGAGCATGTATTCCTTTACAACGATTCCAAACGCCAGACAACCTATCACAATCTGCAGAGCGGCCGCAGCACAGTTTACCATTACAACGACCAGAAGCAGGCGGTAAAGACAGAGTACGATGACGGTACCTATCAGGAGTTTGAGTACGACCAGTGGGGCAACCGCATCCTGGAGAAGAACCGCAGCGGCGAGATCACCCGCTGGACCTACCGGCAGGACGGGAAGCTGGTGCGCCAGGAGCTGCCCAGCGGCCTGATTTGGGAGTTCGAGTATGATGACCGGGGCAACCAGGTCCACTGGTGGAACAACGATGACGAGGAGTTTTTCGCCCAGTTCGATGAGCGCAACAACTGTGTCCGCGAGGAGCAGGTGATCGACGCCATGCGCCGCAGGGTGCAGACCTACCAGTATGACCGGCTGGGCCGCATGATCTCCATGTCGGACGGAAACGGCAATGTGACCCAGTATGAATACTGGGAGCGCAGTAGCCGGGTGTCCCGTCTTATCACGCCGGAGGGAGCGGTGTTCCAGTACCGCTATAACCAGATTGAGCAGTGTATGGCCATCCAGAGCGACGCCGGCGAGGTCCAATTCGGCTATACCAAGCTGGGGGCCAGGGCGCTGGAGATCGATCCCCTGGGCAACACCACCCGTTACCGCTATGACCTCCTGAGTAATCTGATCGCCAAGGTACTGCCCAACCAGTACGATGAAAAGACGGGAGACGGGTCCTGCTACCGCTATGAGTATGACGCCATGGATCACCGTGTCAGCTCCACCGACCCGCTGGGGAATGTGTTTGCCACTCCCTATGATACTGCGGGGCGCCTGGCTATGGAGGTCAACCCAAACACCTATGATCCGGCCACCAGGAGCGGTCAGGGCATCCGGTACGAGTACGACACCGACGACCGGCGGATCAAGGTCATCTACCCGGACGGCGGCATCCGGCGGCTGAAATATGACGCTATGGGCAATCTGGTGAAGGTCATCGAGCCAGAACAGTATGACGCTGAAACGGATGACGGCCCGGGCTATGTCTACCGCTACGACGCGGCGGGCCGTCTGGAGGAAATTGTCAGCCCGGACGGGGTCGTGGAGAAACGCTATGTCTACGATCTGCGGGGCCTGGTGGTTCAAGAGATCTCCGCAGAGGGCTATTTGGCCGGGGAAACCGACGAGGCCCGGATCGGGACATTGTATGCCTACAACCGGGCGGGATGGCTGCTGGAGAAGCGGGAGCCGGTGTCCAGGGCGGAGGATGGGTCTGTCCAGTACCGGCTGACCCAGTATGTCTACGATACCAACGGCAACCGGACGGAGGAGAAGCGCTTCCTGTCCTTCCAGGACGGGGAGAGTGCCAAAGGCAGCATCCACACGCTGACCTTTGGGTATGACAAGCAAAACCGGCTGGTGCG
>ENA-ORTD01001885-ORTD01001885.1-human-gut-metagenome-genome-assembly--contig:-NODE-1885-length-13423-cov-10.896768_pt1 | contig 13423 bp, 9 predicted proteins | sample MGYA00241907_ERZ509178 | MGnify/ENA primary metagenome ERZ509178 (study PRJEB26280, sample SAMEA2338793) | human gut metagenome | biome: human gut; feature: human-associated habitat; material: faeces...
GAAGTGATTTTTTGTCAAGCTCTTTTTTCGAAGTTTTTCGTGATTCAGATCTCTCCGGCGAACTTGGAGCGTTCTCAGTTTCTCGGTGCTGACCGGAACTTTCGGACGTCTATTGGTTCTTTTCACTTTACTTCCAGCTGAGACTCAGAAGTCATTCTTTTGTCTCGGCGCTTGGCGCTCAAGTATAATACCATATGCCGGGCCGGATGTCAACTCTTTTTTGCAAGCTTTTTCAGGTTTTTTCGTGCTGACTCAAATCCGCTTCATCCTCTTGGATTCTTCAGGCAAAGTCTTTTGTCTTTTATAATGTATTATACAAGGGAGGCACAGTATAGACAATGGCCTTTATTACCCTGCGGAAAGCACTACTTCCTTTGCGCAGATTGTCAAGAGATTTCGTCTCAAATTTTGTTCCGGAAATTTTCCTCTATTTTTGGTGAAAGCTACAAAACACAAAATGTAGTGGTTCTTCCATTGACATATCACTAAATAGTGATATGATAGTATCAACGACCAATGAGAGCTGCGGGTGCCTCTTGTATCAGGAGACACCCGTTTACACTGTATACGCGAAACAGGAGGAGCGCTATGAAGATCATCAAACGCAACGGTGCGGAAGTGCCTTTTGACATTACCAAGATCATCACCGCTGTCACCAAGGCCAGCGATTCGGTAGGCGGCAAGGCCCGTCTCTCCCGGGAGCAGATCACTGACATCGCCGCAGCCGTGACCGACCAGTGTCAGGCACTCAACCGCGCTGTCAGCGTGGAAGAGGTACAGGATATGGTGGAAAACCAGCTCATGGACATCAAGGCCCATGACATCGCCCGCCACTATATCACCTACCGTTATATCCAGAGCCTCAAGCGCCAGACCAACACCACCGACGAGCGCATCCTGAGCCTCATCGAGTGCCAGAACGAGGAAGTCAAGCAGGAGAACGCCAACAAGAACCCCACCGTCAACAGCGTCCAGCGCGACTATATGGCCGGTGAGATCTCCAAAGACCTGACTGCCCGCCTGCTGCTGGACCCGGAGATCGTTAAGGCGCATCAGGACGGCCTCATCCACTTCCACGACTCCGACTATTTTGCCCAGCACATGCACAACTGTGACCTCGTCAATCTGGACGACATGCTCCAGAACGGCACCGTCATCTCCGGCACCTATATTGAGAAGCCCCACAGCTTCTCCACCGCCTGCAACATCGCCACCCAGATCATTGCACAGGTGGCTTCCAACCAGTATGGCGGCCAGAGCATCAGCCTGACCCATCTTGCCCCCTTCGTGGACGTCTCCCGCAAGAAGATCGCCGCCGAGGTCGAGGCCGAGATGGAGGGTCTGGATGTCTCCGCCGAGCGCAAGCGTGAGATCGTGGAACGCCGCCTGCGCAGCGAGATCAACCGCGGCGTCCAGACCATCCAGTATCAGGTCGTCACCCTCATGACCACCAACGGTCAGGCCCCCTTCATCACCGTGTTCATGTATCTGGGCGAAGCCCGCAACGCGCGGGAGAAAGCTGACCTTGCCATCATCATCGAGGAGACCATCCGTCAGCGCTATCAGGGCGTGAAGAACGAGGCCGGTGTCTGGATCACCCCCGCCTTCCCCAAACTCATCTATGTGCTGGAAGAGGACAACATCCACCCCGGTGACCCCTACTACTACCTGACCGAGCTGGCTGCCAAGTGTACCGCCAAGCGGATGGTCCCCGACTATATCTCCGAGAAGAAGATGCTCGAGCTGAAGGTAGACAAGAATGGCGAGGGCCACTGCTACACCTGCATGGGCTGCCGCAGCTTCCTGACCCCCTATGTGGACCCCGAGACCGGCAAGCCCAAGTATTATGGCCGCTTCAATCAGGGCGTCGTGACCATCAATCTGGTGGACGTGGCCCTCAGCTCCGGCGGCAACTTTGATAAGTTCTGGAAGATATTCGACGAGCGTCTGGCCCTCTGCCACCGTGCTCTGCAGGCCCGCCACAAGCGCCTGCTGGGCACCCCCAGCGACGCCGCCCCCATCCTGTGGCAGTACGGCGCACTGGCCCGCCTCAAGAAGGGCGAGAAGATCGACAAGCTGCTCTTCGGTGGCTACTCCACTATCAGCCTCGGCTACGCCGGCCTGTATGAGTGCGTGAAGTATATGACCGGCAAGAGCCACACCGACGCCGGCGCAAAGCCCTTCGCCCTCAGCGTGATGCAGCACATGAACGACAAGTGCAGCGAGTGGAAGAAGGACGAGAACATGGACTACTCCCTCTATGGCACCCCGCTGGAATCCACCACCTACAAGTTCGCCAAGTGCCTGCAGAAGCGGTTCGGCATCGTACCCGGCATCACTGACAAGAACTATATCACCAACAGCTACCACGTCCATGTCTCCGAGCACATCGACGCCTTCACCAAGCTGAAGTTCGAGAGCGAGTTCCAGAAGCTGTCTCCGGGCGGTGCCATCAGCTATGTGGAAGTCCCCAATATGCAGGACAACCTCGAGGCGGTCATGAGCGTGCTGCAGTTCATCTACGACAACATCATGTACGCCGAGTTGAACACCAAGTCCGACTACTGCCAGTGCTGCGGCTACGACGGCGAGATCAGGATCGTCGAGGACGACGGCAAGCTGGTGTGGGAATGCCCCAAGTGCGGCAACCGTAACCAGAACAAGCTGAATGTCGCCCGCCGCACCTGCGGCTATATCGGCACCCAGTTCTGGAATCAGGGCCGGACGCAGGAGATCAAGGATCGGGTGTTACACTTGTGACCCTCTCAGGCGCTTCGCGCCAGCTCTCCCAGGGGAAGAGCCATTGGCAAGCTGCCCAAGCACAAAAAAATTGCAAGGCAAAGCAGTGCGCTCTGCTTTCAGGTCTGATTTATGAACTACGCGACTATTAAATATTACGACATCGCCAACGGGCCGGGCGTCCGCACCAGCGTCTTCGTTTCCGGCTGCCGCCACCACTGCCCCGGCTGCTTCAACGAGGTGGCATGGGATTTCGGCTATGGCCAGCCCTTCGACAAGCCCGTCCGCAACAAGGTGTTCGCCTCCTGCAAGCCGGACTATATCACGGGCCTCTCCCTGCTGGGCGGCGAGCCGATGGAGCCGGAGAACCAGCGGGAGCTGGTGACCTTCGTGCAAAATTTCAAAGCCCTTTACCCGAAGAAAACGGTCTGGTGCTACTCCGGCTACACCTGGGAGCAGCTGACCGGCAAAGTCCCCTGCCACGCGCGGTGCGAAGTCACCGACGAGCTGCTGCGTCTGCTGGATGTGCTGGTGGACGGCCGCTTCGTGGAGGCTGAGTACGACATCTCCCTCCGCTTCCGGGGCAGCCGGAACCAGCGTCTGCTGGATGTTCCCAAGTCCCTCGCCGCCGGGCAGCCGGTGTGGTGGCAGGACGAAAAAGTGTTCTCCACCCATACGATGGAATGATAAATAAAAGGCGCAGATTTTCCACAACGAGCCTCTCCGCTCGTGGAAGATCTGCGCCTTTTCTTATTCTCTGCTCCCCACCATATCCTCAATGGCCCGCAGGAAGGCCATGCCATAGCGGGCGGCTTTCTTTTCGCCGACGCCGGTGATGTTCAAAAACTCGTCCATGCTCAGGGGCTTGCTCTGGACCATCTCGCGGAGGGTCGCGTCGCTGAACACCATGTAGGCCGGAACATTCTGCTTCGCTGCAAGACGCTTGCGGAGGGCGTAGAGCGCGGCCAGCAGCTTCTCGTCTGCCTCGCTGAGGTCGCCGCCGGCAGCCGCACGGCGGGCCGACAGCCGCCGGGAGTTGGCCGCGGCCCTCTGCTTTGCGGCGGCAGCGCGCTGTTCCACCTCCTGCGCGTTCTGCTCGGCAAAGAGGCAGCAGGAACAGCTGCCGCACTTTTCAGGTGCGGCCTCGCCGAAGTAGTTCAGCATGAACCGCCGCAGGCACTTCTGGGTGGTGGAGTAGAAGGTCATATATCTGAGCCGCTCTTCCGCCTTGCGGGCGGCCTCGGCCTTGACATCGGCGGGCAGGCCGTTGTCCGCCTCCATCTCTTTGTCGATGAAGAAGCGGATGGTGCGCACATCCGTGCCGGAGTAGAGCAGGATGCAGCGGGACGGCAGACCGTCGCGGCCCGCGCGGCCCGCCTCCTGATAGTAGCTCTCCAGATCCTTGGGCATATTGTAATGGATGACGAACCGGACGTTGGGCTTGTCGATGCCCATGCCGAAGGCGTTGGTCGCCACCATGATTTGAACGCGGTCATAGAGGAAGTCGTCCTGATTCTTCCGGCGCACCTCGGCATCCAGCTTGGCGTGGTAGGCCGCTGCCCGGATGCCCCGGCTCTGGAGCAGGCGGGCCGTCTCGTCCACCTGCTTTGTGGTGCTGCAATAGACGATGCCCGCGTTGTCGCCCTCCCGGAGCACAAGGTCCAGCAGCTCCTTCGGCTTCTGGCTGGGCAGGGCGCGGCGCGTCTCGAAGTAAAGGTTGGGCCGGTCGAAGCCGGTCGTCACCTCATAGGGCTGATGGAGCTCGAGGTGGCTGCGGATGTCGTCCCGCACACGGGCCGTCGCCGTGGCCGTGAACGCGCCCACCACCGGGCGATTCGGCAGGCTGTCCACGAACGCCTTGATGCGCAGATAGCTGGGGCGGAAGTCCTGCCCCCACTGGCTGATGCAGTGGGCCTCGTCCACCGTCACCATGCTGATGAGCTTTTCCTGCGCGAAGCGCTGGAAGCCCGGCATTTCCAGCCGCTCCGGGGCCACATAGATGATCTTATACCAGCCCTCCCGGGCGCGGCGGAGCATAAGGGCCTTCTGGTTGTCGGTGAGGCTGTTGTTGAGGAAAGCCGCCGCCACACCCGCCTGCACCAGCGCCCCCACCTGGTCCTTCATCAGGCTGACCAGCGGCGACACCACGATGGTGATGCCCGGCAGAAGCAGGGCCGGCACCTGATAGCAGATGGATTTGCCCGCGCCGGTGGGCATCACCGCCAGCACATCCTGCCCGTCCAGCAGCCGCCGGACGATGTCCTCCTGCCCGGGGCGGAAACTGTCGTAGCCAAAAACTTTTTTCAAGATAGAATGCGGGTCTGCCATGGGTGCCTCCTGCGTTTTTCAGATCTGTATCCGTATTATTATAGCACAGCCCGGCCCGAAATGGTATCAGCTCGCTCTTCTGTCGTCGCTTTTTGGCAGGTATTTGCTGGTGTTCCTAGCTTTTTGTGCGCGAAAATGCTATAATAAGAATACATATCTCCATCTCCGGCCCGTTTTGTTCTGAACATGGCCGGGCAAGCACGATAAGGAGCTTTATCTTATGCAACAGAAACTCATCACCTTTGCCGTCCCGTGCTACAACTCGGCGGCATATATGCGCCACTGCATCGAAACGCTGCTCTCCGCCGGGGAGCAGGCCGAGATCATCCTCGTGGACGACGGTTCCGTGAAGGACGACACCCCGGCCATCTGCGACGAGTACGCCGCCAAGTACCCCACCATCGTCAAGGCCATCCATCAGGAGAACGGCGGCCACGGCGAGGGGGTCAATCAGGGCATCCGCAACGCCACCGGCCTCTACTGCAAGGTCGTGGACAGCGACGACTGGCTGGACACCGACGCCCTCCAGAAGGTGCTGGCCCGCCTGCACACCCTCGTGACCCGCGGCACCGCCCCCGACCTCATGATCTGCAACTATGTCTACGAGCACACCGAGGACGGCACCCGCCACACTGTGCGGTACACCAACATCTTCCCGCAGGAGCGTCTGTTCACCTGGATGCACGTCGGCCACTTCCGCCCCGACCAGAACCTGCTGATGCACTCGGTCATGTACCGCACTGAGGTGCTGCGCAAGTGCGGCATGGTGCTGCCCAAGCACACCTTCTACGTGGACAACATCTTCGTCTACCAGCCTCTGCCCTTCGTCAAGACCATGTATTATATGGACCTCGACCTCTACCGCTACTTCATCGGCCGGGCCGACCAGAGCGTCAACGAGAGCGTCATGGTCAAGCGTGTGGACCAGCAGCTCCGGGTCACCAGGCATATGATCGACTGTCAGGACCTCGACGCCCTCAAGGGCGAGAAGAAGCTGCGGGCCTATATGCTCCACTACCTCTCCATGATGATGGCCGTCAGCGACATCTTCCTGCTGCTGGACGGCAGCGCCGAGGCGAAAGAAAAGCAGAAGGGCCTGTGGCAGTATCTGCGCGAGCACACCAGCGCCGCAGTCTACCGCTCCATCCGCTTCGGCTTTGGCGGCGTGACCAACCTGCCCTTCCCCAAGGGCGACGCCATCGTGGTGGGCGGCTACCGCATCGCACGGAAGATCTTCAAATTCAACTAAATTCACGATTGTTGCATACAACGGGGCCGCTGCCTGCGCAGCGGCCCTGTTTTTTTGCCTTTTTCGGCCATTTATTAAGAGATCTTCACTTTTTCCGCCTGAAAGGATGTTGCTTTTTAGAAAGCGGAATAGTATAATTTATTACAGTGCTGTGTTTTTTGGCTTTTGGCAAGCGGCAAGGAAACGCGCCTGACTGAGAAAAAGGAGGAAAGGGCGGCTGCGCGTCGGTATCGTGCTGCTGCCCGCAATATCGCATGGAACAGCTTCTCATCTGCCTTTCCGCGGCGCTCATCGCAGGTCTTTTGATGTCGCGCCTCGCAAAGGCGATCCATTTGCCGGCGGTCACATCGTATCTGCTGGCGGGCCTGCTGCTGGGGCCTTTCTTTCTGGGGCGTCTGAGCCTGAGTAATTTTGGCATCGGCTTCGGCACCCTCGAGCAGGTGGACAGCCTGTCCATCATCACCCAGGTGGCGCTGGGCTTCATCGCCTTCGTCATCGGCAACGAGTTCCGTCTCTCGACTCTTGAGAGCATGGGCAGACAGGCCATCACGGTCGGCATTTTGCAGGCCGTCATGACCACCGCCCTCGTGGATGCGGCGCTGGTCATCCTGCACTTCATCCGGCCCGACATCATCTCCATGGCCTCGGCCATCACGCTGGGTGCTATCGCAGCAGCCACGGCCCCTGCCGCCACCCTGATGGTCGTCAAGCAGTACAAGGCCGACGGCCCCCTCACCCGCCTGCTGCTGATGGTGGTCGCCCTCGACGACGCCGTGGGCCTCGTGCTCTTCTCCGCCTCCTTCGGCATTGCCAACGCCCTCCAGCAGGGCCGCATCGACGCCATCAGTATTCTGGTGGAGCCGGTGGTGGAGATCGTCTTCTCGCTGGGTCTGGGCGCTGTGGCGGGCTTCGCGCTCAACCAGCTGGAAATTTATTTTCACTCCCGCTCCAAGCGCATGAGCCTTTCCGTGGCCTTCGTGCTGCTGACGGTGGGCCTGTCCATGGTCACCTTCGACATCGGGCCGATACACTGCGGCTTCTCGCTGCTGCTGGTCTGCATGATGACCGGTACGGTGTTCTGCAACATCTGCCCCACTTCCGATGAGCTGATGGACCGCCTCGACCGCTGGGTGTCGCCGGTGAGCATCCTTTTCTTCGTGCTCAGCGGTGCAGAGCTGGATCTGAACATCCTCTCCGACCCGCTGGTGCTCCTCATCGGCGTGGTGTACATCGCCTTCCGCTCTCTGGGCAAAATTTCCGGCGCCTTCGTCAGCGGCCGGGCCACCCGCTGCAGCCGCAACATCCAGAAGTACCTCGGCATCACCCTGCTGCCGCAGGCTGGCGTGGCGCTGGGCATGGCAGCCGAGGCCGCTGAGCTTTCCGACGGCCATATGGTGCGCAACGTCGTGCTCTTCTCGGTGCTGGTGTATGAGCTGGCAGGCCCCACCCTCACCAAGCTGGCGCTGACCGCCGCCGGCGAGATCACCCCCGAGGGCCGCACCAATGCCCGTATGGCCAACAAGCCCGAGTTCCCGGTCTCCCTCGACTAAGTCTGCCTATGACAAACGGCACTCCGAACTGCTTCGGAGTGCCGTTTACTGTATCTTTTGGTCGAATTATATGTTATAATTGTCTCACGGTCCTTACCGACCCAATTTCATTGGGAAGGGAGGTGTGTCCTATGCACGAGATGTTGTCTTTCATGGTATCTGTCGCAGCTGGTGTGACTTCGAATCTCATCAGCAAGTGGCTTGACAGAATGCTGAACAAGGACTGTAAGCACTAAAAAGAAGACCCCTTCTTTGGAGCGGCAACTCCAGGAAGGGGTTTTCTTCTTTTGGTGTGAATTCTATGCACGAATTCATTGTCTTTCTGTCTTTATTATATGCGATCGTACAGAAAAGTCAAGCATTTACTTCAAGATAACTTCACCGTTTTCGGCATCCACCGTCAGGCTGCCGCCCGCTTTCAGGGTGCCGTCGATGATGCGCTCGGCGGCGGGGTCCTCCACAGCCTTGCGGATGACGCGGCGCAGGTCGCGGGCGCCGAACTTGCCGCCCTGACTCTTGGCCACGAGGGCAGAGAGAGCCGCCGGGGTGTAGCTGTAGGCGATGCCCTTGGCTTCCATGCTGGGCTTGTACTCATCCAGCATGAGAGCCGCGATGCCTTCCAGCGTCTGCTGGCTCAGCGGCTTGAAGGCGATGACCTCATCCACGCGGCCAAGGAACTCCGGCCGCAGGAACTGACTCAGAGCCTTGCGGGTCTTTTCCTCACTCAGCTGCTCCTCACTCTTGTTGAAGCCGAGGCCGGAGGTCGTCTTGTCGCTGCTGCCGGCGTTGGAGGTCATGCAGATGACCGTATTGGAGAAATCCACCGTCCGGCCCTGTGCATCGTTGATCTTGCCCTCGTCGAGGATCTGGAGCAGGATGTTCATGACGTCGGGGTGGGCCTTTTCGATCTCATCGAACAGCACCACGCTGTAGGGGCGGCGGCGCACCTTTTCGGTGAGCTGGCCGGCCTCCTCATAGCCCACATAGCCCGGAGGCGAACCGATCATGCGGGACACCGCATATTTCTCCATATACTCGCTCATATCGAGACGGATGAGCGGGTCGGGGCCGTCGAAGAGCTGGTTTGCCAGCTGCTTGACCAGCTCCGTCTTGCCGACGCCGGTGGGGCCGACGAAGACAAAGCTTGCGGGACGGCGGCGGCCCGACAGGTCGGCGCGGCTCCGCTTGACGGCCTGTGCCACCAGATGGACGGCCTCGTCCTGACCGATGATCTTCTTTTTCAGCTCGGCTTCCAGCCCGGCCAGCTTGACGAACTCCGTCTCCTGAATCTTCACCGCCGGGATGCCCGTCCACAGCTCAATGACCTTGGCCACATCGTCCATGGTCACTTTTATCTCGCTGGCAGCAGCCTGCTTTGCGGGCAGCTCTGCCTCGAGCTTGGCGATGCGGGTCTTCCGCTGGGCCACCTGCTCATAGTCGATGGCCTCATTGACGTCGGAGGGCTCCATGTCCGCCTCTTCCTGCCTGAGGCCGTCCAGCTCCTTCTGCATCTCGAGATACTCCGAGATGACCGGGTGGGCGAGATTGCAGCATGCGCAGGCTTCGTCCAGCAGGTCGATGGCCTTATCGGGCAGGTAGCGGTCCGTGATATACCGCTCACTGAGGGTGACGATGGCGCTCAGCACATCGGCATCCACCTGCACATGGTGGTGCTCCTCGTAATACTTCTTGATGCCGTTCATGACGGCCAGCGTGTCGGCCACGCTGGGCTCTTCCACGCGGACGGGCTGGAAGCGGCGCTCGAGAGCCTGGTCCTTCTCGATATACTTGCGGTACTCGTTGAAGGTGGTGGCGCCGATGACCTGTATCTCACCGCGGGAGAGGGCAGGCTTGAGGATGTTGCCCGCGTTCATCGCGCCCTCGCTCTCACCGGCGGAGGTGATGGTGTGGATCTCGTCAATGAACAGGATGATGTTGCCGGCGGCCTTGACCTCACTCAGCAGACCCTTGACCCGCTGCTCGAACTGGCCGCGGAACTGGGTGCCGGCCACGAGGCTGGTCAGATCCAGCAGGAAGATCTCCTTATCCTTCAGGCCCACAGGGACATTGCCCTTGGCGATGCGCTCCGCGATGCCCTCGGCGATGGCCGTCTTGCCGACGCCCGCCTCGCCGATGAGACAGGGGTTGTTCTTCTGGCGGCGGCTCAAAATCTGGATGGTGCGGTAGATCTCGCGGTCGCGGCCCACGATGTCGTCGAGCTTGCCCTCCCGGGCTTTGCAGGTCAGGTTCTCGCAGTAGGTGTCGAGGAATTTGCGGCGGGGCGGCTTCTTGCCGTTCTTCTGGGCCTTTTTGCTGTTTCCGGCATCGCCCTCCGCCTTGACGCCCAGCGGGAAGGTAGCGCTGGAGCCGGGGACAAGGTCGTCGTCCCCTTCGTTCTCCTCGCCGCCCATGGGCTGGCCCATATTCATCATGAGGGAGAGGGGGTTCGCGTCCCCCATCTCATCCATCATGCTCTCCATCCGGTTTTCCATGTTATCCATGTCCTCGTCGGACATACCGAACTGCTTCATCAGGTCTTCCACCGGCTTGATGTGCAGCTCACGCGCACAGTGCAGGCAAAAGCCCTCATTTTTCATCTGGCCGTTCTCCATCCGCTGGACGAAGATGATGGCCGGACGTTTCTGACAGCGATTGCAGACCATATAGGTTCCTCCTAAAGCTCCCTTTTACAGGAAGGGGTTGAACAGATTGAATACTTTATAGTAAAGGCTGCTGCTCATGACCGTATCGTTCAGGACGGTCAGATTGCCGCCGGTGATGACGATGACGGCCCACACCACACAGAGCATCAGATAGATGTCCATGGTGCTGGCGACACAGCCGGTGACCCAGCCCAGCCAGCGGTTGACGGTGCCGATGACCGGCAGCCGGTTGACGAGGCCCAGCACGGTGACCAGCATACTCACCAGCATCCGCAGCAGGGCAAAGGCCACGAAAAAGAGCACGACCGAGATGACCGGCGTGAGCAGCGGAGCCAGCACCTTCTGGACGATGGCGTCCGCCAGCACCACGGCGTTGTCGCTGAGCACAGCCGAGATGGAGCGCTCGCAGGTCTCCACGATGGAGGCGCGGAAGCCCTCGGGCAGAAAGCCCGCGTACTTGTCCGCGATGCCGGTCAGGTCCACGACCCCTCCGGCCGAGATGCTCTCCGCAATCTGGGTACGGAAGCTCCCGGCCAGAAAGCGCTGGAACACCTCGGCAGCGGCCCAGCCCGAAAAGACCCGGGCGCCCACGAGGCTGAAGACATTCCCGCCCAGCTGGACACTGGCTGCGAGAAAGCCCTTGCGGGCATAGCGCACAGCCAGAAGCAGCCAGACTACGGTACATACTATATCAAAAAGAAATGACGGATTCTTGAACATATCTTGTTTTCCTTATTATGTATTGCTTTGAGCGTTGTTTTCCGCTGCGGGCGGGGTCAATCCCTGCACCGTATTGCCGCAGAAGACCAGCAGCTGCCTGCGGTCGGCCAGCAGACCCTGCGGGCGGGACGAAAGGCTCTGGGTCCACTGGGAGGTGCCGTCGGTGGAAAGGCACTCCACCCCTGTATCGGTGAGCAGATAAAAGGTGTCTCCTGCCCGGACGATGCGGTTGGACGCCTGCACCTGCGTGGTGTTCTCGACGCCGAGGTCACGGCCCAGCATCACGGCCTGACAGAGCTGGCCGGAGGCCAGCAGAAGGGCAGTATTGCCCGAAGCGTCCACCGAGATGTCGCGGAGGGTCTGCCCGGTAAAGTCATAGGCTGCCCGCTCGCCGCCCGATGCGTTGTAGAGGACAGCGCGGCTGTTGCAGACGGCCAGGATGCTCTGGGAACCGGTCCAGCTCAGCCACTGAGCCGCGCCGCTTCCGCTGCCCACCAGCAGGGGGTCGCCCTGCGCCAGGGTGACGACATAGAAATTCGTGACCATCTGGCCGCCGTTCACCGTCACCGCCGCCACTGCCAGCCGCCGCCCATCCGGCGAAAAGGCCAGCCGCAGCGGGGTGCCGTCGGCGATGGTGAGGCTCCAGCTCAGCAGCTGCTCCATTGCGGACGAGTAGACCCGAAGCTGGGCCGCGCTGCCGGGGTCCTCTGTGACGACAGCCAGCGTGCCGTTGTCGGCCATGGCACAGAGGGTGATGCTGCTCTCCATCGTCTTGGTGTAGAGATTCTGGGTCCGGCTCTCCACCCGCAGCTCATTGCCCGAGCGGTTGTAGAGCACAAAGCGGTTCTTGCCCACAGCCAGCGCCGGGCGGGCGTAGCCGCTCTGGATGGAGTTGAGCCGGGTGCCGGTGCGGGACCAGACCACGCACCCTTCCTCGCCCAGCTCCACAAAGCTGCTGTTCATGGCGGCAAGCTGTTTCACCTCCATGACGCCGGTCTGCTGGGGCCAGCCCGTGCCGGGGAAGAGCAGGATGCGGGCGGTATCGGCCCAGTCCTTGGCCATGGCAACAGAGCTGCCCACGATGCCGGTGGTGAACAGCACCACCAGCGTCAGCGCCACGACGATGAGTGCCGTGCGGCGGATGCGCCGGTTCCGCACCCGCTCGCGGGCCTGCTCGAGGTATTCGACCCGTCCCGCCGAAAGCGGCTCGTCCGACACAGGCCGGGGGCCGCGCTGTCTTTTTCTCATACTCTCCTGTCCCTTCGTGCAATGACAGTGCTCCCAAAGGGGCGTTTTCCCTCCGGGAGCATCGGTCGTATTTGCGTTATTCTATGGGCGTGTCGTAGTCCACGCTCTTGAGGAAAAGCCCTTTCGCCGCCAGCGTCGGCCCGGCGTTTTTGCGCTCGCGGCTGGCGAGGATGCCCGGCACGGCCTCAGGCGCAAGACGCCCCGCGCCGGCCTCACAGAGGGTTCCTGCGAGGATGCGCACCATGTTGTAGAGGTAGCCGTCCGCCGTCACCGTGATGTCGATGTCGTCGCCCCGGCGCTGAACGTCACAGGCCGTGATGGTGCGCACGGTGTCGCCGTGAGCCGCAGCCGAGCTGCCCGAGGCGCAGAGGGCGAGGAAATCGTGCTTTCCCACAAAATACTGCGCCGCCTGCTGCATCTTATCGGCATCCAGCCGCCCCGGCACTTTGGTGTAATACCGCGCTGCAAAGGGCGAGTCGATCGGGCTGTTGTGGATGCGGTAGAGATAGGTCTTGGTGTGGGCCGCATAGCGGGCGTGGAAATCGTCCGGCACCACCCGCGCTTCCAGCGCCCGGATGTCCGGGGGCAGGTGCTGGTTCAGCGCCAGCGGCAGCTTTGCCGCCGGGATGCGGGTGTCGGCGTGGAAGTTGAGCATGAAGCCCAGCGCGTGGACGCCGGCGTCGGTGCGGCTGCAGCCCTTGATGTCGGGCCGACAGCCCAGCACCGCCTCCAGGGCGTCCTGAAACGCAGCAGCTACGCTCCGCCCGTTTGGCTGCACCTGAAACCCGCAGTAGTTCGTGCCGTCGTATGCTAAAGTAAGAAGATAGTTCATCAATGAAATTACAACTTTCCCGTCCGTATCATTCAAAATCGGAGAAACGAGAAAAAAGCGTTTAGCGAAGCGGCTAGCTTTTTTCCGTTTCGAC
>ENA-ORTD01001889-ORTD01001889.1-human-gut-metagenome-genome-assembly--contig:-NODE-1889-length-13404-cov-3.309986_pt1 | contig 13404 bp, 8 predicted proteins | sample MGYA00241907_ERZ509178 | MGnify/ENA primary metagenome ERZ509178 (study PRJEB26280, sample SAMEA2338793) | human gut metagenome | biome: human gut; feature: human-associated habitat; material: faeces...
CTTGCTTAGACTAAAGTATTTTTACCTACCCCCAGTTGAACTGGGGGTTTTGTCACACCTATTCGGCGTACAATAAAAAAGGATGGGAATATTTCATCCCATCCTTGAATCCGTTTCTGATTCTTATTTGAAGTATCTGTTGTACAGGCCCAGGAATGCTTTACCGTGTCTAGCTTCGTCACGACCCATTTCGTGTACTGTGTCATGGATTGCATCCAGGTTAGCCAGTTTTGCACGTTTAGCCAGATCGAATTTACCAGCGCAAGCACCGTTTTCAGCATTGATACGCAGTTCCAGATTTTTCTTTGTGGAGTCTGTTACAACTTCGCCCAGCAGTTCAGCAAATTTTGCAGCATGTTCAGCTTCTTCCCAAGCAGCTTTTTCATAGTACAGACCAACTTCAGGGTAGCCTTCTCTATGAGCAACTCTTGCCATAGCCAGGTACATACCAACTTCAGAACATTCACCTTCGAAGTTTGCTCTTAAATCAGCTAAGATATCTTCGCTAACGCCCTGTGCAACACCTACAACGTGCTCAGCAGCCCAGCTTCTTTCTGCAGACTGTTCTACAAATTTTTCAGCGCCTACGCCGCAAACTGGACATTTTTCAGGAGCTGTTTCGCCTTCATAAACATAACCACATACGCTGCATACAAATTTTTTCATAATGATAATCTCCTTTTCTTATTGAAATTTTGTTTGTTATTAAATCTGGCTTATGCCAGGTTTTTTATTAATAATAGTAATGATTACTATTTTAATTTATCATACTTGAGTAAAATTGTCAACTACTTTTTTTGAACTTTTTTGTTTCTGCACAGTGCCTGCAAATGCCATAGAAAGTAGTGGTGTGTGCAGTAATCGTTCCGTCAAAATTCCGGGCGGCCTGTTCTTTTATACAGTCTATATCAGCAAGCTCTATGTCCTGAATACAATGACAATGAGTGCAGATAAAGTGGCTGTGGGGTTTTGTATTACAGTCAAAACGGTCCGGGCCGTCGCCTGTGGAAATCTTTGCAATTTCACCGAGTTCTACCAGAAGTGAAAGATTCCGGTATACGGTACCAAGGCTGATATTTGGAAATTCGGCTTTGATTCCTGCATACACAGTGTCTGCGGTAGGGTGCTCCTGACAGCTCTGTATAAATGCTCTGATACATTCCCGCTGCCGGCTGTATTTTAAAGCAGCCATAAAGTTCTCCTTTCTGCCAGTGAAAGCTGACTGATTAATAATAGTAATTGTTACTGTAATCAATTTAGCATACTTGATAAAAAAAGTCAAGTATAAAAAAGAAAAAAATAATAAATTATTTTGTGTTTCAAAGATTCTCTATTGCAATTTCTTAAAAAAAGGTGTAGTATACTAAATATCAATAAGTGGTTTTAAAAACTACATGATGAAATATAGATATCTATAAATGGTGTTAAGAACCAAAGTTTTGAATATACTAACATAAGAGAGCAGATTGACAATTCAGAAGCAAAGGAGTGGAGAGTATGAAAATCAGTACAGAACGCAGCAGAAAATTTAAAATTAAAGAACCGGGAAGTGCCATTACCCATTTTATAGGCTGTGTTATGGCTTTGCTGGCAGCGCTGCCGCTGCTTATAAAGGCGGCCAGGGAACCGGACAGTATTCATATGATTGCCATGAGCATTTTCATATTGAGTATGATACTTTTGTATGCAGCCAGCACCATTTATCATACAGTAGATTCTACGGAAAAGGTGAACCGGAGACTGCGGAAAATGGATCATATGATGATTTTTATTTTGATTGCCGGAAGTTATACGCCGGTGTGCCTGATTGTCTTGCAGGGGAAAACAGGGATTATGCTTTGTGCAGCAGTGTGGACGGCTGCATTCATCGGAATTGTTGTTAAGGCTTGTTGGATTACCTGCCCGAAATGGTTTTCTTCTGTGATTTATATTGGTATGGGATGGCTGTGTGTATTTGCTTTTGTTCCCATTGTACAGTCCCTTTCCCCGGCGGGATTCGGCTGGCTTTTGGCAGGGGGAATTATTTATACCGTGGGTGGAATTATCTATGCGCTGAAATTACCGTTGTTTAATTCCGAACATAAAAATTTTGGTTCCCATGAAATTTTTCATTTATTTGTCATGGGCGGCAGTATTTGTCACTTTATTGTAATGTATTTCTTTGTAATGCCGATTCATGTGTAAAACAAAATAGAAATGTGGATAACAGGGCTTCTGAAAATGTCAAATGTGGATTTTCAGAAGCTCTGTTTCTATCTATTTAAAAAAGTCCTGGCGAAATTTGCGAGGGGAGATACCCACCTGTTTTTTGAAATGATTACAAAAAGAGGGAGAATCTTTAAATCCGCAGGAAAAAGCAATTTCTGTAATTGTATAGGTAGCAGAGGACAGCATTTGTGTGGCGATTCGTATGCGGTGCTGCGTCAGGTACTGCTTAGGGGAAAGCTGTTCTTCTTCCATAAAAATCCTGTATAAGTAGGTGCGGTCAATTCCTACATGGCGGGCAATATCAGAAATTTTGATATCATATGAATAGTTGTTTTCAATGTATTCCTGGGCTTTTTGTAAATATCGGTGTGTGAATTCCTCCCGTTTCCCGTCAACGGTATTTCGCATATGAGAAAGCAGAAGAAGCAGACTTCCTGTAAGCTGAAGCTGATTTCCGTGGGAATTCCGGAAAGATTGCAGCAGGAAGTCCATAGAGCTACAAATCTGGGCTGTTTTTTCCGGAACACTGTTCAGAAAAACAAAGGAATGGGAAAAAACAGTTTGGCGCAGTGTCTGTTTACAGTTTTTTCCGTCAAAGCCTACCCAAGCATAGGTCCAGGGGTTTTTCTGGTCTGCTTCGTAATAGGTGGATTCCATGGGAGGAATCAGAAAAGCGTCTCCCTTGTGAAGGGAATAAGTAACACCGTCCTTTCGGTAAAAACCTTTGCCGTCTAAAACTACATGAAGCAGATAGTGAGGGCGGACAGCGGGGCCAAAGGAATGACCGGGCTCGCAGTTTTCTTTTCCACAAAAATATACAGACAGATAAGCCTGTTCCGGTGTTATATCTTGATCCATTTTTGACTCCTTTATGCAACAAATCAACAATTTTTAAATACAAAATCACATAGCAACATTTTCTATGAAATTATATAATAAACAAGAAAGAACAGCAATGACAGAATTCCGTTTGCGGCATTGACGGTGTTTTCAAAAGAGGACTATAATGAAAGCAGAAAACACGAAAAGGAGAAGAGCAGATGGACACAAAAATGTTGTTTTTTGATATAGACGGGACACTTATTGCAGAAGAAGACGGAAAAATGCCGGACAGTACAAGAGAAGCACTGCGTCTGGCGCATAAAAGAGGTCATCTTTTGTTTATCAACACAGGAAGGACAAAAAAGAGTCTGCCTAAGGAATTGCTGAATATGGAGTTTGACGGATATATCTGTGGCTGTGGAACCCATATTTTTCTCCGGGGAGAGGAACTTTTGGCAGCCAGACTTTCCAATCCCCTTTGCAAAGAAGTTGTAAAGGAAGTGCGAAGCTATCATGTGCCTGTTTTTTATGAGGCTTCTGACGCCATTTACATGGACAGGGAAATGCCTGAACTGGAAAAATGGGAGGAAGTGGCACGAAGCACTTTCCAGATAGAAGGAAGAGACATTGAGGAAGTGCTGGCAAGCGACAGTCTGGTATATGATAAACTGCTGATTATCCTGAAAGAAAAGGACACCCGGCAGGCCCTTCTGGATTATTTGTCCCGGTATTTTGTCTGCATAGACAGGCTTCATCATATGTATGAAGTGGTGCAGAAAGATTATTCAAAGGCAACAGGAATTCAGTTTATCTGTGATTATCTGGGCGGGAAAAAGGAAAATTGTTATGTGTTCGGAGACAGTGAAAACGACAGGGCTATGCTGGAGGCTGTGCCAAACAGTGTGGCTATGGGAAATGCCGAACAGGCAGTAAAAGACATCTGTTCTTATGTAACAACACCCATTAGGGAAGATGGAATCTACAGGGCAATGAAACATTTTGACCTGATTTAAAAGGAGGCAGAAAAATGGCAATCAGTTGTAATAATCAGATATTTTCTCTTCACACCAAACATTCTACTTATCAGATGAAGGTAGACAGAGATTTTCTTATTCATACATATTATGGACCTTATGTGGGAGATTCGGATATGTCTTACCTGGCCAGATGTATTGACAGGGGCTTTTCCGGAAACCCGGACGGAATTACGGATAAGGGATATTCGCTGGATACGCAGCTTTTGGAATATCCTTCTTACGGAACCGGGGATTTCAGAAATGACTGTCTGCGGGTGGCTTATGCAGACGGCAGTCAGGTGACGGATTTAAAATATGTCTCCCATGAAATAAAAGAAGGAAAGTATGGGTTGGAAGGGCTGCCTGCCATGTACCAGGGAGACGAAAATGTGCAGACATTGGAAGTGGTGCTGCAGGACGTATACAAAAATCTGGAAGTGATTTTATATTACGGTGTGTTTGAAAATCTGGACGTCATTACAAGAGCCTGCAAAATTGTGAATAAAGGCGAGGATAAGGTGAATCTTTTGAGAGCTTACTCTATGTGCCTGGATTTTAACAACAAAGATATGGATTTTGTACATTTCTATGGACGACACGCTATGGAAAGAATTATGGAGCGGACACCTCTTCATCACGGACTCCAGAGTGTGGGCAGCAGAAGGGGATTTTCCAGTCATCAGCACAATCCTTTTGTGATATTATGTTCGCATAATGCCGGAGAAGACCATGGAAACTGTTACGGCGCTTCTTTTGTATACAGCGGAAACTTTGCGGCAGAGGCAGAGGTAACACAGGCAGACTGTACTCGTATGACGATGGGAATCCATGACGCGCAGTTTAATTTTGAACTTCAGCCCCAGGAATCCTTTACTGCACCGGAGGTGATGCTTAGCTTTTCTTCAGAAGGACTTGGAAAACTGTCTCAGAATTATCATAAAGCTATTCGTTATCATATATGCAGAGGAAAATATAAGACGGCACGCCGTCCCATTCTGATTAACAACTGGGAAGCTACTTATTTCAACTTTAATACAGAAAAGCTTTTGGATATTGCCAGAGAAGCAAAAAAACTGGGCGTTGAAATGCTGGTTATGGATGACGGCTGGTTTGGCAAGAGAGAGGATGATGTCAGCGGGCTTGGGGACTGGTTTGTCAATGAAAAGAAACTGGGAGGAAAGCTGAAAGAGCTGGTAGACGGAGTAAATGAAATCGGATTGAAATTCGGTATCTGGTTTGAGCCGGAAATGATTTCAGAGGACAGTGATTTATACCGGGCACATCCGGACTGGGCTTTGAAGATTCCGGGAAGAGCTCCAACCAGAGGAAGACAGCAGCTTGTTCTGGATTTTTCAAGGGAAGATGTGAGAACTTATATCTTTGACAGAATGTGTGAAATTTTGGAAAGCTCTGATATTGAGTATGTAAAATGGGATGCAAACCGACATTTGACAGACGTATGGTCTGCGCTTTTGCCTGCAGAACGTCAGGGAGAAGTGTTCCACCGCTTTATCCTGGGTCTGTATGATTTTCTGGAAAAAATTACACAGAGATTTCCCAATGTGCTGTTTGAAGGCTGCAGTGGCGGAGGCGGAAGATTCGATGCGGGTATGATGTATTATCATCCGCAGATTTGGTGCAGTGATGATACGGATGCAGTGGAACGTCTGGAAATACAGTATGGTACTTCTTTTGCGTATCCGGTTTCCACCATGGGCGCTCATGTGTCGGTATGCCCGAACCATCAGACAGGACGCAGTGTGTCCATGAAAACCAGGGGAGTGGTGGCTATGTCAGGAACCTTTGGTTATGAACTGGATATCACAAAGCTGTCAGAAGAAGATAAACAGACAGTGAAAGAACAGATTGAAGCATTTAAAAAATATTATGACCTGATTCAGAATGGAGATTATTATCGTCTTACAGATGACGGCAGGAAATCACCGTTTGTGGCATGGGAATTCGTTTCAGCAGATAAAAAGGAAGCTTTGCTGAATGTGGTAGTGCTTAGAACAAAGGCAAATCCTATACTGCATACGGTATATGCAAGAGGTTTGGAAGCAGACATGATGTATCAGGTTGAGGGAAGTCAGGAGAAATTCTCAGGCGCAGCACTGATGAATGGAGGTTATCCGATTCCGGTTATGGGCGATGATTATCAGGCTGTACAAATCCATCTGTTGGTGTGTGAATAGGAGCGTCCGTATGCAGGCAAAGTTTTTGGAAAATGAATTTTGGTATGGCGGTGCAGTGTATGAAAGCTATAAACAACCGATTGGAGAGGAAGATTCCGTGGAATGGGATTTCAGAGAAAATCCCACAGCCAATCAGATAATGCCGCTGTTTCTTTCCACAAAGGGAAGATATATATGGAGTGAGAAAGGCTTTCAAATTCAGTTTCACAAAGGAATGATTCAAGCAGAAGGGGACTGTGAAATCCTTTTAAAGGAGGGATATGATTCTTTAAGAGGGGCGTATCTGGAAGCTATGAAACAGCATTTTCCTTTTCATGAAATCCGGCTTTCTAAAAGATTCTTTGAAGCTCCTGTTTACAACACCTGGATAGAAATGACTTTTTATCAGGAGCAGAACAGGATTCTGGAGTATGCCAGAGGAATTTTGGAGCATGGGCTGCCGACGGGGATTTTAATGATTGATGACGGCTGGTCCCCTTATTACGGAAAGTGGCAGTTTCGGAAAGATAATTTTCCGGAAGCCAGGAAGATGATAGAAGAGCTTCATAAAATGGGCTTTCAGGTCATGGTCTGGATTTGTCCTTTTATTACTCCTGATACCGTAGAATACCGGGAGACCAGAGATAAGCATTTGTTAATAGAGACACCGGAAGGCAAGCCAAGAATTCTGGAATGGTGGAATGGCTATTCGGCAGCACTGGATTTAACCAATCCCAAAGCGCTGGAGTGGCTGAAAGGACAGTTGGATGTCCTGCAGGAGATGGGAATTGATGGTTTTAAGTTCGATGCAGGAGACTCTTATTACTATACAGAGGGAGACCGGCTTTATAAAAAAGCAAATACAGATGAACTTTCAAGGTTGTGGGCGGCTTTCGGAGAGCAGTATGCCTTTAATGAACTTCGGGTTTGCTTTAAGACGGGGGGATATTCTCTTATGCAGCGGCTGTGTGATAAACATCATACCTGGGATGAGCGTGGTATAGGCGGTTTAATGCCTGGTATGCTGCTTCAGGGACTTACCGGCCATCCTTTTGGCAGTCCGGACATGATTGGCGGCGGCGAATATCTCAGTTTTCAGGAAAACAGCGGGGAATGTTTTGACGCGGAATTGTTTGTCAGATATTGCGAAATTGCTGCGCTGATGCCGGTCATGCAGTTTTCTGCGGCACCGTGGAGATTGTTGGGGAAAGAAGATTATGAAAAGGTACTGGCAGCCATGAAGGTACGGGAGAAATATCTGCCTGTTCTTTTAGAAACTGTTCAGTATGCTTATGAAACAGGAGAGCCTGTAGTGCGTCATATGGAATATGTATTTCCGGGACAGGGCATGGAAAAGACCATGAATCAGTTTATGATAGGGGATAAATTGTTGGTGGCTCCGGTGATGCAAAAAGGAGTGACGTCCCGAATGGTGCAGCTTCCGCGGGGAATGTGGAAACTGGAGGACAGAATTCTGGAAAGTAATGGGGAAGAATGGAGTTTGAATAGTGAAAAGGGTTTGTTAGTTCTGGAAAAGATAGAAAAATAAAAGAATAGAAGACGCGGGATATCCGGAAATGATTGCCGGATATCCCGCATTTTTTATCCGGGTAGTTCTGCGATTATAGTAATAGAACGGCAAAGTGGGTGAAAGAAATAACAAAAAGATATAAAAACAATACAAAATAACATGTGAGAAAGAAAAGGTATATGTTAATGTGTATACTATGTAGAAGAAAATCACAGTTTGTTTGTGATTAACGGCGAAAAAGAAAAAGAGAGGAGCAATTTTATGAGCAAGAAAGCAAAATTAACCAAAAAACTTGCTATGTTTTTGGCATTGGTGCTTTGCCTTGGGGACATGTTTCCTGTTACGGTAAAAGCAGAAACAGAAACAAGAAATGTTATGGAAGGGCTTGAGCCCAAAACAAATGCGGGGGAAATCATAAATCCTCTTGCAGCTACAGATGGCAACAAATCGGGAAGCAATGAGGACGGCAATAATACGAAAATTGTTGCTGGAGAAGAGAGGCCGGATACTGAAGATAATGGGTATTCTCAGTGGCAGCCGGTATATCTGCAATACGATTTTGGGGAAATTTATGAACTTAAAGAAATTTCCCTGTATCGTAACACTTATGATAATGCAATATCAACTTTTAAAGAAGTAAAAGTAGAAATTGCATCCAATGAAGAATTTACAGACAGTTATGTCGTATATAAAACAGCAGATGTTGAGGAAAGTGTAGATACAAAAGGACAGGCTCAGACGGTGGTGTTGCCTGAAGGAACAGAGGGAAGATATCTGCGAGTATGGGGAAAAGGCCATTATATACAGAACACGAACAGTGACTGGAAGGGATACAGTAATGGTGTGTTGTTTAATGAGATTGAGGTAAGCGCTGTTGTGCCGATGACAGAGCCGGAGCCGGAACCGGAACCAGAACCGGAACCGGGAGAGGAACTGGTAGATGCAAATATTATGTTAGGATTACAGCCAACTACAAACAGTACACATAAAATTGTAGTGGGGGGACCTACGGTACCGCAGGTACTGATACAGAACCCATCCAGTGCCACAGATGGTATGAAAGCGGGCAGTGATGATGATTCTAATAATACAAAAATTATTGCGGGTACAGAAGCCGGAGGAAATGATAATGGTTATTCAGGATGGGATTCTGTGTATTTGCAGTATGATTTTGGAAAAGAGCGAGATGTAAAAAAGATAGATTTATATCGAAACACCTATCCGGCAGCAGTGTCTACATTTAAAAATGTAAAAGTAGAGTTGGCTTCTACAGCGGATTTTTCAGATAGTGTAGTTGTTTATGAGGAAAACGATTATGAAGAAATGGCATCTAATAAAGGGGCTCCGCAGTCTATCGTTCTGGAAAGTCCGGTAAAGGCACAATATATTCGTATCTGGGGAAAAGGTCATTATATTCAAAATACGAACAGTTCCTGGAAAGGATATAGCAATGGTATTTTGTTTAATGAAATCGAGGTCATTGCTTCTATTCCAAAATCTGAACTTCCGACACCACCGCCGGAGGAAGAAGCGAAAAACATTGCAGCTGGAAAAATTCCGTATGTTCGAGGGCTGACACCAACAAATATCGAAGCTATTACAGATGGACAGGTAGATAAAAATTATGCAGTTCATAATAGCCTTGGAAACCGGTGGCTGCAATTTGAATATAGAAACAGCTATTTTATGAAAGAAATTAAGTTTAAACTGGAAGAGGGAAGTTATCAATCTGTAAAAGTGTCCGTTTCTTCATCACCAACGAATGAAGGAGAAGTGGTATTTTATAAAGAAAATTGGACTCAAAGTCCGGATATGACAGTGATAGATTTAGGCGAAGGAAAACTGGGAAAATATGTCCGATTTACAGTAAATAAGGACAGCAGCAGTCCTGCAAAATATTCAGAAATTGAAATCTGGGCAACAGGAAAAAATTTTGATGAATCTAAACCGGAATATGTAGAACCGGAATCTCAATATGATACGCTGGTTTGGTCCGATGAATTTAATGGAGATGTTGTGGATGAATCCAAATGGAATATTATTGACGGAATGGCAAACCATGGAGCTATCTATAACAGAAAAGCGGTAAGTATTAAAAAAGATGGAGAAAACAGTTATTTAGCAATTAATTCTAAAAATTATGAAACAACAGAGCAGTTAATTGAAGCAGTAGGGTGGGATCAATATCAAGATCAGACGTTAAAAAATCATGTTACCTGGTCTTCCGGACGTATTGAATCAAAAAATAAGTTTTCTTTCCAGTTTGGGCGTATGGCCGTTCGTGCGAAACCCAACGATTCTCAAGGTATTTGGCCGGCCATTTGGATGCTTTCCCAGGATGAAACAGGACATGACGAAATCGATGTTCTGGAATATCTTGGACAGGATGCATGGGATGCGTGGACTACGAATCACTTTGGCATTTTAGATAAAGATAAAGGCTCAGATGGTATTTCGACAAAGAATTATGAAGCATGGTGTCAGGATTTTCATGTTTTTGAAGTAGAGTGGAGTCCGGAAATTATTAAATTCTTTATAGATGGCAAACAGGTACACAGCACTACAACTGCAAAGAGTGACGGGCGTGATGGAATGCATACTCGTCCGATGTTTGCAATTCTGGAAACGCAGGTAGGAGATGGATGGGTTGGATCTGTAGATTATACGAAGCAGGAAACAAAACAGGACAGTGATTATCTGGTAGACTGGGTAAGAGTATATCAGACAGCAGATCAGCCGGTTGTACGTTTTGATGACCTGGAAAGTATTGTTGACGGAAAAAATACAGATTATTATATTGCACCGGAATTTTATACAGACGGCTTAGAGGAGTTATCTGACGGTAAAGAAACTTATGAAAATAAAGATAACTTTTACTATGGAGGCCAGCCGAGGTATGAAGATAGCCGGGTTATTGTAAAACAAGGAGCAAAAGAGCAGTTTTTGGTTTATCATATACCGGAGGTGAAAGATGTACATCTGACCGCTTATTATCAGACAATAAAGGGTGTGAAATTCCCGTCTTCTGTTGGCGACCTTAAAGGAAAATCTATGCGTTCCTCTTTAAGGGAGGGTAGTGAAGTGGACTTTAAGATTTACACCTCTGCTGACGGAAATGAGTGGACCGAATTTGGGAATGTTAAGATAGTAGATAATTTTCCAGAACCAAATCCTTCTTATGCAAGGCATACTTTTGATGCTTACGGACTTCCGGAGGGAACAAATTATGTGAAAATTGAGTTTCCGGATTACGAAGGCGCAGAATATACACAGGAGAATGGAGAAATTACGAAAGTCCAGAATACAGATATTCAGTTAGCAAAAGTAACATTTCTTCAGGAAAAAGGAGCGGACATTCCAGAGCCGGAAGTATTGCTGGACGAAATAGAAGTCACAAAGACTCCGAAAAAGACAGAGTATATGGAAGGGGAAGTTTTTGACGCGAAAGGAATGCAGATAACGGCAAAATACAGCGACGGAACAGAAAAAGACGTGACAGAATCCATTGTTTACAGCAAAGAACCATTGAAAACAACCGACAAAGAAATAGAAATATCCTATACGGAAAACGGAGTAACGAAGACAGTAAAACAAAAGATTACAGTAAAAGCAAAAGAGAATCCGAATCCTCAGCCAGGAGAAATTTTAGAAGTAAAAGTTGTTCCGGGTGAAGCAGAGGTTAAGGCAGGAGAGACTAAGGCATTTACTGTTGAAATTGTAAGCAAAGGAGAAGTGACTAAGGATGTTACTTGGGAGTTATCCGGAAACAAGAGCAGAGAAACAAAAATAAATCAGGAAGGAGTTTTGACAGTCAGTAAAACAGAAACTGCACAGGAAATTAGAGTAAAGGCAATTGCAAAATCAGACAAAAATAAGCACGGAGAAGCTGTTGTTAAAATTAAGAAAAATACTGAAAAAAATCCAATTATAAAACCGTCCAATTCTTCGGGAAGTAATAATAAACCTTCCAAAGGAGTAAAAACTGCAGATGAAATGCAAACGGGAATGTGGGTTATGGCTGTAGCCATAGCAGGGGGGGTTATTCTTACGCTGACGATAAAAAAGAAAAAACATCATTAATTATTTAAAGAAGGACTGCTGTTTTCATACAAAAAAGGTATGGGGACGACAGTCCTTCTTTTTAATTTTTGTATATAGAGTTAGTCCGAAGTTTTCGCCGCTGCATTCTCAGTCATGCGCAGCTTTCGGGCGGCTTCTATTGTGGGGTAAGCTTCTAAATTGGTATGAGGAATAGCTGTGGCGGCTACCATTTCGTGCAGAAAGTTCTCTACCGCACCGAACTGCACATACGTCATCCTGGACAAAAGGTCTGGAATTTTTTCTATCAGGCTTCGGTTCAGAAGCAGTTTGACGGCACCGTTTAGAGACGTGTTTCCTGCCTGATGGATACGTTCCGGGGGAATATCGGGATACATACCGATAGCGACTGCGGATTCTTTATGGATATGAATTCCAAAGGCCCCTGCCATATAGAAATTTTCCACATCGTCTACAGTTAAGCCTATTTGCTGCAGCAGGATTTGTACCATAGTGCTGGCAGCGGCTTTTGCTTTCAAAAACTCTTGAATATCCGTTTCATAGAACCAGAGTTTTGGTCCATAGCACACCGCATATTCCTCTTCGTCGGGTTGCCAGACAATTTTATCTGACATTTCCGGCATCAGTTTTCCTCTGTTATCTACCCAGCCATTGAGATATAATTCTGCGAGTAAATCTACAATTCCGGAGCCGCAGATTCCGGCAGGCGGGACATTGCCCAGGACAGTTAAAGAGAATTCTCCGTGATTTAGACGCACCTGGGTTACGGCGCCTTTAGCTGCCCGCATACCTGTGCGTACGGCTTCACCTTCCAGGGCAGGTCCGGCGGCTCCTGCACCGCAGAGGAGAAAGTCCCGATTACCAATCACCAGCTCTCCGTTTGTTCCCACATCAAAGAATGCCTGAATTCCCTCTTTTTCCTGAATATCGACATCCATAAGACCGCTGATAATATCGCCGCCCAGATAATTGGCTCTGGCAGGAACCAGATATACGGGACAGGAGGGGGGGAGTTCCAAATCGGAAGCAGGACAGAATCCAAGCTGGTCCGCCCATACTGCATAGGGAGAGGCAAAAATGGGAAGAGGGTCTAAGCCTGTGAGAAAATGAATCATGGCATTATTTCCGGAAATTACCATGGCGCTACACTGGTATACGTCTATATTTGTGCGGTTTTTAATAGTTTCCATGCCCTCCAGAATACTTTTTAAAGTCAGCTGCCGCAGTTCTTCCAGGTGGTCCGGGCGGTCTTTGGTATAAAATATCCGGGACAAAATTTCCAGCCCTTTATCCCGCTGGTGATTTCGTACGCTTTCCTGAGTCAGAAGCTTTCCGGTATGGCAATCGACCAACTGCAGTACAACGGTGGTACTGCCTAAATCCACAGCCAGTCCATAGAGTACTGAAGTGGTATCTCCGGCTTCCAGATTTGTAATAAGCCATCGGGAGCCGTCCCAGCTTAAAGAGACGGTGATTTTCCAGTCGGCCGTTTGGCAGACAGCGGAAAGCTGACGCAGAGATTTTACGGAGAAATGTATAGGCTCATTCAGTTTGGCAAGTGCGTCAGAAACGCGTACTTGTGCGGAACGGGAGT
>ENA-ORTD01001898-ORTD01001898.1-human-gut-metagenome-genome-assembly--contig:-NODE-1898-length-13368-cov-2.595658_pt1 | contig 13368 bp, 12 predicted proteins | sample MGYA00241907_ERZ509178 | MGnify/ENA primary metagenome ERZ509178 (study PRJEB26280, sample SAMEA2338793) | human gut metagenome | biome: human gut; feature: human-associated habitat; material: faeces...
GGCGACATAATGCTGGTTAGGTAATAACTTGCATTTCAATCCACTTCCTCTATACAGAGGAAGACCGCAAATATCAACAAATGAATATCCTTCATCAAGACATTTTATATCTAATTTTGACATAAAAGCAATAATATTATCAACTAGATTTTCAAAATTATCATATGTCTAAAATAAATTATTCTTTTTTCCGAAAATACATGGTGCGAATCTCCCGGGGGCTTTATGTTCACTTCACATTCGCACCAGCATCTCATACTCAAACAAACCTTTAGTATTCTTTGTTCTGATTACATTATCCACAAAATGAATCATCCACATAAAATTAGACTGAATATGTATCAAGAACGCCAAAATTCATCACCGAAGGCAGTTTACTGTGAAAAATGACCTTCCGGATACCAAAAAAGCGCAAACAATCCATCACAAATTTAAAAAGCGTTTTTTAACTTTTCTTTAAGATTCAGGTAGCAACTACTGATAATTCCCAGAAAAGTACTTTTAATTTTATCTGATATGCATTGTTCTTACGTTCCTTGCTGAATTGGTTGTAGTAATCAAAACTCCAGGAACCTAAGAACCACTCCGACTTTGAGGATTTATTAAATGGCTGCGAGCATGAAATGGACAACTGCGGCATAGGCAAGCTTACCTCCTGTGAACACTGCTCTTCATGACCTACGTATGGAAACAGTAATTTTTATTCTTGACAGCTGAATGTGCACAGACAATCAGCGTTGTTCGCAAAAGAGCGTTTTCCTCCCCGTTTTACCGGACTATCATTTTTTGACACTCCCGTTATCACCTTGACATAACCCTATCCAGGAAGAAATATACCTGTCTGTAGGAAAACAGCCCGTATCTGTTTCGATGTCTGAAATGACAGCCTATGAGCTGGCATTCCCTATACCAGTGACTTTCTGAATTGCCTGGGACGCCTGTTTTTCTTCCATTTTCGTAAAATTGTAAATCTCTTTATCCAGATTTTTGATGTTAAGTTCTTCAGAAAGTAACAGCAATTCGTTTCTGACACTTTGCCAGACAGTTTGGTGTTGGTGCCTTCCAGCATATTCTGGAGACACTTTTACTCCCAAGCACATTCGCTGATAAGACTTATGCAATAACGACCAGTTGAGTTCCCGCTGAGCCTTATTGGAAAGCTAGCGGAGTGGAGCAACCCATTCTGAAGTTAGGCAGTGATCCATTCGGCTCCTCAGGATGGATTTTGGCATATACTGAGACGGTACTGAACAGTACAATTTAAATAAATAAAGTTTCTGTTACATCAAATCCCGGCTTTGCGCCTATATGCTCCACTTTATTTTTATAATTATCTCCAAGATAGTAAAAGCGCAGGCTATCTTTATCCTTATCTATAATTTCTCCCAGAATCGCCTTTCCCTGCCGACATTTAGCTGCATCCATATTGCATTCAAAAACAGAATTCTGTACTCTTTGACCGTAATTTGTACATTGCTTTGCAACTTTTCGCAAACGGCTTCGACCTGCTGCAGTTTCTGTATTCACATCATATGTTATCAATACCAGCATTTTTGCTCCTTTAATGCAATGTTATTGCCACATTACGCCTGTTATGTCTTTGATATAAAAGGGCAATACAGAAGCACATTATTTTGAAATAACGTTTCAAGATAGCATAACACTTTTCAAAACACCTTACCCAGATGATACAACCTTTTATACCGAAAATTTTTATTTCCAGAAAAAAGGCGGATATTCATCCAAATCCCCTCGCAGATATCTTGCTAAAAGCATTGCCTGAACATAAGGCAGCATTCCCCACTCTACTTTTTCTCCTAAAAATGGGTGTGTGATTATCTCCTGCTTTTTAGACTGCCAGGAGGAAAGGAAAATTTTCCGCAGTTCTTCATCCATAATCACAGCACCGCTTTCTTTTCGCTGGAATCCCTTTTCATTTACAATTTTCTTATTGATTAAAGTCAACACAAACCGATCCGCCATCACACTGCGGAATTCTTCAACCATATCCAGCGCCAGCGATTTTCTGCCCGGACGATCTGTATGAAAAAAACCTACATAAGGATCAAGCCCTACTGTCTCCAGTGCGCTGGCACACATAGACGTCAACAGGGTATAGGCAAAAGACAGCATTGCATTTACTTCATCCCGCGGAGGTCTTTTATTCCGGCCATGAAATGAAAAGGTATCCTTCTGCTGCAAAATCATATCATCAAAAACAGAAAAATACACAGAGGCTGCTTCTCCTTCCAATCCCCTGAGCGCAGCCGCATCAGGACAGGTACGGATCTTTTTAAGGGATTGTGCAAGGAAAGCTGATTTACTCTTCAGCTTCTCGACATCCAGCCGCAGAGGATAATCTCTCGCTGCCCTCTCCACAATCCAGCGGGAATTATAGACCTTTCCGGCAATACAATTCCTTGCAATTTTCAGACTTTCTTCTTCTGACTCACTTCTTCGATACTGTTCTTTGCGAAGCGTCACATTTCCATATACTTCTCCTGTTACCCGCGCAATAAACCTGCCATTCCCGGAAAGGAAAGTCAGACCGATATTTCGTTCTGCACATGCACCCATGAGTGCCGGACTTGCACCAGTATAGCCAAAAGTAACAATGGCCTCCAGATTATGGAGCGGCACTCTTCCAACTTCCTTTTCTTTCTCCAAAACAACAATATTTTCCCCGTCCAGAGACAAGTAACGGTTATGAGATGTCACATAAAGTGTATTCAATAATCTCTTCACAGCTTTTCCCCCGGTCCCTTTCACCATTCAATATCATGCAGATTCCATAAACTTCATACAGCCAATTATTCTTCAATATGTTCCTCTACATAACTTCCGGCTGACTTTCCTTTTCCAAGCACAGGCAGACAAATATCACGTAAGGAACAGGCATTGCAACTCTTGCTCCATTTGACCTTCGGTGTATATCTCCTTGCAAAATATTGGTGCATCTCCTGGAACATCGACTTTACTTCATTTCTCACTGATTCAGTCAGTTCGACTTTTTCCCTGTGCCGGATCTCTCCATAATAAAGGTATCCATATGGAATACTGCAGCATAGCATTTCTTCCAGACACATTGCCTGTGCAGCCAGCTGAAGAATATCAACCTGATTCGGTTTCGGTGAACCCCTTTTATATTCAACAGGTATTACAGACCATTCCCCCTCCTGACCCTGAAGAAAAATTCCCTCGCCAGCTTCCGCCCGATGAAATTCTACGATATCACATTCTCCGCTGATACCAAGCTCTCTGGAGCTGATCGGCATGGCCCGGGAGATGAGCAGGTCTCCGCGCTTTTCCCTGCTCATCACATCATGAGCCTTTTCATGAAGAAGTTTTCCTTCCACAGTCCGCACATTTTCCGACCACTGAAGCTCTATATAAGCAAGCGCCCATTGTCTCCTGCAGAATGCAAAATGCTGTATGCCGGACAGCTGCAGAAATTCATCTTCCTCATACAAAATCATACACCTCCGGTTCTACACAACCAGGATTTTCATAATAAATATCATAATCGTCAAAGGATCTTGGATGGTCCGTTTTCTTCTCAATTTTTACACTTCGATGTACCTTTGCGGTAGAAACTGCAGGCATCTTTTCTTCATGCTGCCACCAGTAAAGCCGGCAGACTTCCATGCTTCCTTCCGGCCTTGCTGAGGATGCATCGTTTTCAAACAAAGTCTTCAACGCTTCTTTCAGCAGTTGGGCATCTTCCTCAGAAAACCCTGTTTTTTCCGCCAGCTGCACGTTAACGCTGCCTTTTAATACATAAAGTCCAAACTCAATCCTATGCTTTGTTCCCATGGTATCGGAAGCCTTTCCCTCTTTACCGGCCTCACTGTTTACACTTTTGGTAATCTGCATGCTGACAATATCTACCGGAGAAACACTGACAGCCTGATGAATGGATACCGGTCCTCTTACGCCAAGAGATACTTCTACGCCTTTAAAAGCGAATACCTGTCCGAAGCTGCGGACATCCAGCCATTCCTGACAGGCCAGTTGTGCACATTTATCCCGATCAGCCTTTTTCCCTTTCTTGATTTCCTCCTGCAAAGGGGTATATCCATCCGCACGTTCCTTCAGACTGCTATATGTATCATCCGAACGATCATCCGATTGTACAAAAATTTTCTGTCCCATATCCTGCCAGCGGTTTCTTATTTTTCTCTTGATACAAACATCAGAGATTTCCCCAAACCCATCAAAATTTTCTCTCGGACGGTTCCCATTCAGCGGATCTCCATTCGGATTAGCCTCCGTTGCAGATATTAATGCCACAAAATCAATTTTCCCTTTCAGTTCACTCATTATTTATTCCTCCTCTTCTTTCTTTTTCTCTTTCAGGGCATAGGATTGATTATGAAATCCCAGTAAATATAAGCCATTCAGTGCCGTATCATTTTCAAAGTCTTCTATTTCAAACAGGTTACAGATATCATCCAGCAGTCTCTGGTACACAAGACGCTCCGGAGCCTTTAAGCGCATAAAATATGGTTCCAGCTTTTCCTCCAGAACCTTCCACGTTCTGTAAGGGTGCTGAGAGAATGCGCTCATATAACGTTTTGCATTCGTTTCCCGTCCGTCCTCCTTATCAAAAGTACGATACTCAATTCTGTCCGCCACGGCCAGCAGTCGGCCAAACAAATATTCCCTCTTTCGACATTTTTTATCCAATGCCATCGTATATACCTCCCCATACCTTTTTTCAATCTGTTGTTTTACAAGTGAGCATGCCAGTGCCAGAATTCTTTCCCATAGAAAGCGGCTTTCGAATGAAACCGGCGAAGATGCCCGTTGTACAGCAAGTCTCACCATGTCTGCCGGAACCTCTTTTTTATCGAGAATACAGGGCATCCATCGCTTCACCACATCTTTATAACGTTCTTCTTTCCCCGAAAGGGAGAAATAACCGTTTTGTTCCGTTCCGTATAAAAGCTCTGCGGCATCCTTAATCCCTACCATACCATAATAAATATACCGCCCTCTTTCTTTACTGCTCTTTGGCTGCCTCCATTCGCAACGTTCATACCAGCTCTGAAGGCTGTCCAGATATCGGGAGGAATCATAGCTTCTGCATTCCACCATAGCCAAACGACCTGTTGTTGCAGCATCAAAGGCCATAATCATGGTATTGGAAGTCTGAGTCAGATTTTTGCGGTATCCTTTTATTGCCTGTCGGAAACGCATTGCCCCGGCTTCTCCGGTTCCCTTATATTGTTCTTCTTCCTCATCCCATACTTCATCGGAAAATTCTTCTTCCTCTTCGGAGACTTCGTCCGGTAATGCTTCTGCCTGTATGCATAACTCATCCGAACTGCTTTGCCAGTCCGCCACAGTTTTTAAATCGGATTCCCAGGTCACAAGGTATAGGCTTCCATAATTCGTTCCCTGCTTCCGCAGAAGCCATTTAAGTGCATTGTGAGCCTTTTGGGAATCCTCATAGCCGATGGAAAAAGCCTCTTCTTTATTGGCAAAACGCCCGCGGTAAGTATAGTTAGATTCATCATTTGCAGAAATCAGCTTCGCTCCATCTCCTTCATTCCGAATCTTCTTGGGCTGCAGCCAGGAAATTTGCGTTAAGTCGCCTGTCAGGTAGGAAAGTCCTGTCTCTTTTTGCTGAGATCTGCAATATTCTATGTAATTTTGTTGTAAAGAACAGTCTTTCCAGCATTTCACTGACAAACTGCCGCTGTCATCCATCAGCGCATCTTCCGGTAATACTTCCCCTGTATCTATTTGAAACCGTATAAATGCGTCCGTTTGAGCAACAATCTGTATTTTTGCCTTTTCGGAAATCTTTCCCGATTCATCCTGTATAAAGATACCTTGATTATTAAGATCCTTCATCAACGTACCTTTTTCCAGATACTGATAAACAGCCTTAACTTTTGAATGGCAGTAAGAGGAATCCGCCCATTCCTTCAGATGTTCCATGTACAGCAAATGGTTTTTAGAGCAGTCTTTTCCTTTGACAAACTGATTATAATCCGCCGCGAGATATTTCAGATTGTCACAAAGCGGGTGAGGCTCAATTCCTGCCGTTCTGCTGGCCGATTTTTCAGTTACGGGAATAATAGTCAGCTTGTCCTCGTCCGGTACCGTTTCCGCTCGCAGAAAATTGCCGTCTCCGTCAATCGTCACCGTAATTTGTGCCGCTACCGTAGTATGGTAGGGCGGAAGCAAAACAATATGATCTTCCCCCATCCTGCCAGCCAGATGCTGATTTTTATCATACAAATCGCATAATTCTGCTATCCAGTTCATTCCTCATCACCTTCTTCCGAAAATTCCTGAAGACCGCTGAATTTTTTATCCGGAAAGGCCTTTATTCCCATTTCATGAATCATCCGTTTATCCGAACATTCCTCCGGAGCCAAAAAAGTCACATACCCATTCCTCATGACCGGCCTCCAAAACCGAACAGTCATTTTTCCTCTATCCTCCTCCAGCACGGCTTCATCGGCATATGTAATTCCATGATACATAAAACCGAAAGCCACCTCTCTGGAGGGAGTATCATAATAACCTTCTCCTTCCCCAAACACACAGGGTTCCACATATCCCTGACATTCTCTGGTCCCCAGGAAGATATCTCTCCGTCCGCCTCTTTGAATCATCCGTTTGGCAATATTATGATGTTTATTTTCATCTCTGTCCCCTTCCAGTTCAGGGCGGTTCTCATTCCAGACAAAATGCGCCCTTACCTGATAACGCACATCTTTCAGGTAAGTATAATAGGAAAGGTCATTTCCCCCATTATACGCGATTGGACGAATCGCTTTTGTCTCCGTCTGGATGGGATTCATCACTCTCAACTCATCAATACGCCAAATTATCGTCGGTTTCCAATATATACTTTGCAGAATCCCTTTGATAGCTTCATAGGTAGGAATCTGATAAGAAAATTTTTCACCGCCGACTCTGGTAACCGGATCCGAAAATAATGCATAATCACCGCTGACCTGAAATTCCACCGTATTTCTGTATTTAGCCTGCACCTTTTATCTCCCTCCTTCTTAAAAATTCAAAAAATCCAATGCCGATGGTTCCTCCTTAAGACCAACGTTTTCATCATAATAACCTTCTGCCAAAACCAGCACCCGATTTTCTTCAATCCCATAAACCGCGTTCCCCAGATTTTTCAGTGTTTTTTCTGATACTCCCACCGAATAACGCTGCAGCTTTCGCAAAATAATTCTTTTCTGTTCAGGATCTGCCTCGCTCTGAAGAGCCTGAATCAGTCCTTTACCTTCCCTATAAGGGACTAGAATATTTTTCAAACCCTTATCATCAATTACAGTAAAAATCTGTCCTGCGCTCAGGAACGCCTGCTTCAGCCTGATTTCTTTTTTCTCGGCAGCAAAAATTTTATTATCGGACAGTAGCTCTACCAGGCTGCTCCTTCCCCATTCCTTCAGTACCGGATAAGAGGTTTCATCTTTGCGTTCCATCAAATAATATTTGAAATACAATGTAACCGCTTCCTCTGAATCCAACCTTTCTCTAAAACTTTCCGGACTTTTACGGTATGCCTGAAGCGTACACAACATAGCTTCTTGTGCCGTTCTGATATCCTTAAGAGAGGAGATTCTTTCCGCTTCCTCAGACATTTTGATAAGACAGACCAGCCCTTTTTCCGGCCCTCCGTTCCGGTTACATCTTCCCGCTGCCTGTATTAGGTTATCAAGACCTGCCAGAGACCGAATCACACATTGAAAAGAAAAGTCCACACCAGCTTCCACCAATTGCGTACTGATGCAGATTACCTTTTCATTCCTGTCAAGACGTTCTCTGATTTCTTTCAAAACATTACTTCTGTGCTCAGCACACATCAGTGTGCTCAAATGGTATAAACCTCCCTCTGTTTTCCCCTTCAGCTGCTCGTAAATATCAAGTGCGCAGGATTTTGTATTGCATATCATGAGTACCTGATCCATCTGCCGTGATTTTTCCAAAATAAAATCAACCGCCTGTGAAATGTTGAAACCCTTTCCGCAATCTTGCGTACAATCATGAAATTCCACACGCCTGAAAACCTCTTTATATGCTGAAATACTGTTGACCATATCAACCGGCGGCAGCATTCTGTTTTCAGGAAGCCTGTCCAAAAGCGGCTGTGTTGCCGTACATAGAACAATCGTTGTATTGCAGAACTGTGTCAGAAAATTAACCGCCAGATTAAATAGCTGCAGTAGCTTAACAGGCATAGCCTGTACCTCATCAAAAATGATTACACTGTCACACAGACTGTGAAACCGACGGATACTGCTCCTCTTTTCCTTGAACAGCGTCTGAAAAAACTGTACTGCAGTGGTCACTATCACCGGCACTTCATCCCAGTTTTCTATGAGCCGCTCATAACGTTGCTGTCCTTTCACCTCTTCCTGAACCACATCACTGTGATGTTCCAATATCATATCCGGCATATCCAGACTTGTTCTGATAACACTCGCATTTTGTTCCAGTATACTTTTAAAGGGCGCAACATAGAAAATATGTCTTTTTTTATTCGCCTTTGCACAATGCAATGCAAAACGCAAAGTACTTAGCGTCTTCCCTGCTCCGGTGGGGACGGAAAGACGGAATAAATTGCCGGAAGCGTATGCTGCGTTTCGGCAGCGTGCAGATATATCCTGCCGACAGGATGCTATCTCAGAAGTCTTATCCAATTCGTTTAATTTATTTTCCAAAGTAATAATACCGTACTCCCAAACCTTCTGAATTTCATCCTGGCTCATTCCTGTATCAGTTTTACGGTTCTCCATAAAATCCGCCGTATCCCTCCAGTCAGCATCCATCAGGGATGAAAACAGCAGTCTCTCCAACATACCCAGATAAAAATTACGATTACCATATAAGCCATTGTTATTTTTTGCAAACAGTTGCACTTCTTTGGCTAAAACATTTAAATCAGCTCTGGCCTTCTTCCTTATTTCAGCCATTTCCGCCGCGTTCAGCTTCAGTTCAGACGCCTCAAGCAGAACTTCCGCTTCTCTGCATACAGCCTTTACCTTTTCCGCAGTATACTTCTGTTTCCTTTTTTCCAATAAAATGCTTCCATCAGAAATTGATACACAATCCTGCAGACCATGATGCATATAAATGGCATCCTGTACCATTTCCCCAAGCAAGGTTCCTGGCAAATATTGATTTACCACCAAACCGCCAAGTGTGGAATGGTCCAGTTTACCTTCATTGCATCCTTCTTCTTTTAAGGACTTTTCAAAATATTCCTGCCATTCCTCCGGATATTTTCCATCATCATGATGAATTCCTGTCAGCCAAGCCGTCTTTTTCAATTCGGGCAAAGGACAATAGTTTTCTGCAAGCCGGGCTACATTTATCTGATGATTTACATTGAGCTGATATTGCTGATCTTTTTCCCGATAATGAGAATGATATGTTTTTTCCATGTATCCCCCGCGTCAATGCTTTCTGCATATAGCAAACATTCTCTTCACTGCACATATAAAACGCTTTAGCGCAATATAAGCAGAAAAAATACAAAATTATATCACATATATTCTTATTATATTCTCCAAAATAACTATTATCAACATAAAAACTTATTTTTTACTATATTGTTCTAAATAGAAAGGTGAACTTTCTGTACCTTATTTCCAATTAAAAAAGAGGCAGGCCTTAAACTTACCGGCCTGTCTCCTGAATACTGCATTTATTTCTATTCTTTTTTGTATAATCAGAAACTAACCATCAATTCCGAACAAAACTACTTTTCCAAAGCAAAAATCAAAGAAAAAGGATCTACCGATTTGCCAGCTCCGCAGTAATTTCTTCCCAGGTAACATCTTTTTCAGCCATAAGAACCATCATATGGTAAAGGAAGTCGCAGATTTCATACTTAATCTCATTGGGGTTGGGATTTTTGGCGGCAATAACGATTTCGGTGGCCTCTTCTCCCAGTTTTTTCAGGATTTTATCAATGCCTTTGTCAAACAGATAATTGGTGTAAGAACCCTCCTTGGGATTCTCCTTACGATCCTTGATAACGGCAAAGACATCTTCGAAAACCTTCAACGGGTTATGCTGAGTGTCCGCGGTGTCGTCCAGGGTGAGTATTTCGTTGAAAAAGCAGCTGTAGGAGCCTGTATGGCAGGCAGCCCCAATCTGTACCACGCGGGCGAGGATGGTATCCATGTCGCAGTCTGCGTGAAGGGATTTGACATACTGATAGTGGCCGCTTGTTTCGCCCTTGATCCAAAGCTCCTGACGGCTTCTGCTGTAGTAGGTCATTTTACCTGTATGTATGGTCGCCAGATAGGCTTCTTCGTTCATATATGCCTGCATGAGAACCGCGTCAGTTTTGTAGTCCTGTACAATTACGGGAATCATGCCATCGGAATTCAGTTTGAAATCAGACCACTGATAGGCGGCGGTAATTTCGGAAACCTCTATGCCGTTATCTCGGCAGAGCTTTTTCAGCGCTTCGATTTCTTTATAGTTATCATTCACAAGCTTCCCTGCGATGCCGTCCACATTTTCCATTTTCAGGATTTCAATGATTTTTTCCAGGGAGATCTCAGGAAGCGTTGTAATGACAGGAACAGGGCTGATTTCGGCCGTTTCCTTCAGGATGGCCGGCTCCCGGACGAGAACGCTGCTGATATATTGGTTGATCAGAGCGCACTGCTCCCTGATCACCTTACTGCTGTCTGTCATCGCAAGCAGCTTATCCGCGCCGAATTTCAGGGAGACCTCACGGGTGACTGCGATATTATCTTCTTCCGTATAATCAAGCACCGCCTGGCGGCATCCGGCATAGAGTAGTTTTTTCACGTCTTCCATGCGGTGGATCGCACCGGCGCCGATTACGGGAACGGCCACGGTGGCACATATTTCTTTTATGATGTCTATGGCTTCCTCATGCTCCCTGTCAGTGGAGGAAAGGTCGAATACGATGATGCCGTCGCATTTGTTGTCACTGTAGCTCTCTGCCAAAGCTACCGGATCAATGCTGACCTCATGCAAATCATCAAGACCGCTTACCGCTCTCTTCTGATACAAATAAATACATGGCAAAAATTTTTTTGAGTTCATTGGCTCTCCTGCTCTTTCGTTTGCTTTTTCCGTAATACTATCCGCACAGTTCTTCCGGCACGGCGGAAGGAATCCCGGAATTATGCCGGAAATTCCTTCCGCTTCCGCTTACAGGCTTCCCTTGGTGCTCAGGACGCCGTCAATGCGTTCATCGTATCCTGTAGCCATATCAAGCGCCTTGGCAAATGCCTTGAACATGGCCTCCGCCATATGATGGCTGTTCTGCCCGGACAGCATTTTCAGGTGGAGGTTCATGACGGCGCTATAGGATACTGCATAGAAAAACTCCCGGAGCAGCTGGCTGTCCAGCGTGCCTATCACAGGCGTGGGAAAGCTGCAGTCGAATTCCAGCCAGGGTCTTCCACAAAGATCCACGGCGCTTAAAGCAAGCGCATCATCCATGGGAAGCATGAAAAAACCATAACGGCGTATACCGGCCTTGTCTCCTGCAGCCTGGGCAATGGCCTGGCCCAGGACGATCCCGGTATCTTCCACAGTATGATGGCCGTCCACGTGCAGATCACCGTTGACCTGGACGGTCAAGTCAAAAAAACCATGCTTCGCAAAACCCTCCAGCATATGATCGAAAAAACCGATGCCCGTATGAATATCGCTTTTTCCGCTTCCGTCCAGATTCAACGTCAGAGTGATATCTGTTTCTCTGGTGGTTCTTTTCATGCATGCGCACCGCTGTGCCCGGCGTACTCCTTCCGCGTCCTGTCCCATGACCAATCCTCCTGAAAAAATAATTATTCAAATCTAACTTTAATCGAATTTGCATGTGCAGTCAAGCCTTCCCGTTCGGCAAAAAGCTCGATATCCTTATGGGCTTTTTCCAGAGCGTCCCGCGAATAGGAAATGATGCTTGTCTTTTTCATAAAATCATCCACATTTAAGGGTGAGAAAAATTTGGCGGTTCCGTTGGTGGGAAGCACATGGTTGGGGCCGGCGAAGTAATCACCCAGCGGCTCGCTGGAGTATTCCCCAAGGAAAATAGCGCCGGCATTCCTGATCTTTGTCATCACCTCAAATGGATTGGCGGTCACGATCTCCAGATGTTCGGAAGCGATATTATTTGTCACCTCAATAGCCTCTTCCAGCGTGTCTGCCAGCAGGATATAGCCGAAATTATCCAGGGACTTCCGAATAATCTCTGCCCTTGACAATGTCTTTAAAAATCCTTCGATCTCTTCCTCCACCTGCGAAGCCAAAGTCTTGCTGGTGGTCACCAGGATGGCGCTGGCCAGCTCGTCATGCTCTGCCTGAGACAGCAGATCCGCCGCCACAAACCTCGGGTTGGCCGTCTCGTCGGCCAGCACAAGAATCTCACTCGGCCCCGCGATGGAATCGATACTCACATGGCCATACACTGCCTTTTTGGCCAGTGCCACATAAATATTTCCCGGGCCTACGATCTTATCTACTTTAGCGATGGACGAAGTCCCGTAAGCCAGCGCGCCGATGGCCTGGGCGCCTCCCACTTTGTACACATGGGTGGCTCCTGCCTCATGGGCGGCCACCAGAGTAGCCGGCGTCACTTCTCCGTTTTTATCCGGCGGTGTCACCATGACGATCTTCTCCACGCCTGCCACCTGAGCCGGAACAATATTCATCAGCACGGAAGACGGATACGCCGCTTTTCCTCCCGGCACATAGACCCCCACGGAAGCCAGAGCCGTCACCTTCTGTCCAAGAATCGTTCCGTCCGGTTTGGAATCAAACCAGCTGTATTGTTTCTGTTTTTCATGATACTCCCGGATATTCTTTAAGGCCTTGCGGATGACCTCCACCAGATCCTGTCCCACTTTCTCGTAAGCGGCCGCAATTTCCTCTTCTGTTACCTGAACGGTCTCCGGCGTCAGCTTACATCCGTCGAACTTCTCCGTATAACCAAACAGCGCTTCATCCCCTTTTTCTTTTACTGCGTCAAGGATCTCCTGCACGCTGTCTGCATAGGAGTCATATTGATTTGGACTTCTTTTGAGCAGATCACTTAAAATATCTTTTGTTGTCTCTTTTGTAAGCGTTACTGTACGCATAAGCAGTTCCCCCTTTTTCTGTCTGTATAAACTACTGACTGATCACGTCCCGAAGCTCTCTGATCAGCTTCCGGATCCTTTCATCCTCCATTTTCATGCTGACCTGGTTTACGATCATTCTGGCTGACAGAGGACATACCTCCTCAAGCACCTTCAGACCGTTTTCTTTCAGAGTGCTTCCGGTTTCCACAATATCTACGATCACCTCAGAAAGCCCTACAATCGGTGCCAGCTCAATGGAGCCGTTTAATTTAATGAT
>ENA-ORTD01001919-ORTD01001919.1-human-gut-metagenome-genome-assembly--contig:-NODE-1919-length-13233-cov-3.282668_pt1 | contig 13233 bp, 7 predicted proteins | sample MGYA00241907_ERZ509178 | MGnify/ENA primary metagenome ERZ509178 (study PRJEB26280, sample SAMEA2338793) | human gut metagenome | biome: human gut; feature: human-associated habitat; material: faeces...
ACCGTCAACGGTTTCAACAATCCCATTATTATCACCGAATAATTCAAACAATGATAAACTAGTTGCCCCTAAAGGCGCCAGTACCTTAATCGGTTCTGTTTTTGCTTCCTCTTTTTTTGTGTCATCATTACTTGCACAGGCACTTAAAGACAAAGCCATGACACCTGCCAGTAATCCCTTCAATAATTTCATAAACGTTTCTCCTTCACTTCAGCACTCAGCTTAGCGATAAATTCTTCTACCGGCATTGTCACAGATTCCTTACTTTGTGCACGACGTACCGTAACTGTATTAGCTTCTACTTCTCCATCACCAATAACAAGCTGATAAGGAATTTTAGCAAGCTGTGCTTCTCTTATACGATACCCCAATTTCTCATTTCGTGCATCTGATTTGCTCCTAAATCCCATCGCTAACAATTTTTCATTTATAGCATTTGCAGCTTGCGCATGACGTTCATAATGTACCGGAACGACCATGACTTGAGTTGGTGCCAACCATGTAGGGAAATGTCCTGCATAATGCTCGATCAAAATACCAATAAAACGTTCAATTGATCCAAATATAACACGATGCAGCATAACAGGTCGCACTTTCGTGCCATCCTTTTCTACATATGTTAAATCAAAGCGTTCAGGTAGATTCATATCCAATTGAATCGTTCCACATTGCCATTCTCTTCCTAAGGAGTCTTTGATATGGAAGTCAAGTTTTGGCCCATAGAAAGCACCATCTCCTGGATTGACTTTATAATCCTTACCGGCACTGACACATGCATCAGCAAGAGCTTTTTCACTCTTTTCCCAAATTGCCAGATCCCCAATGTATTTCTTTTCCGGACGTGTCGATAATTCAATACGATAGGATAAGCCAAAGATAGAGTATACACGATCAATGAAGTTGATCAATTCCTTTACTTCACTTTCAATTTGATCTGGGCGCATGAAAATGTGAGCATCATCTTGCGTAAAAGTACGAACACGGAATAGCCCATTTAAAGCTCCACTGGCTTCATGGCGATGTACCTGCCCTAATTCTCCCATGCGCAGTGGCAAATCTTTATAGGAATGTAGACCATTTTTAAACACTAATAAGGACCCTGGACAATTCATTGGCTTGATTGCAAATTCGCGATCATCCACCATTGTCGTATACATATTTTCTTTATAGTTTGCCCAATGTCCACTTACTTCCCATAATTCCTTGCTCATCATGATTGGTGTTTTGATAAATTTATAATTTTCTTTTGTATGTTCTTCATACCAGAAGTTTTCTAACAGATTACGAATAATCATTCCATTTGGCAAAAAGAATGGCATACCTGGTGCATATTCACTCATCATGAATAGACCCATTTCACGTCCTAATTTTTTATGGTCACGTTTTTTGGCCTCTTCCAGCATATGCAAATGTTCTTCTAATTCTTCTTTTGTTGGATAGCAGACACCATAAATACGTTGCAGCATTTTATTTTCTGCATCACCTTTCCAATAAGCTCCGGAGTGTTTTAAAAGTTTGAAGTTTTTCAACAGCTTAACCGTTTCTACATGAGGCCCGCGACATAAATCGATAAACTCTCCTTGTTGATAACAGGTAATTGTTCCATCTTCCAAATCTTGAATCAGATCAATCTTATAAGGATCGTCCGCAAACATTTCTAAGGCTTCTTCTTTACTAATTTCTTTGCGGACAATACGCTTTCCATCTTTGGCGATCTTCTTCATTTCCTTTTCGATTTTTGGCAGGTCTTCATCTTTGATTACATCATCACCAAGATCAATATCATAATAAAAACCATCTGATATAACTGGTCCTACCCAAAATTTTGCCTGTGGATACAGACGCTTTACAGCCTGTGCCATCATATGAGCACAGGAATGATTCAACATGCTTAATTGTTCATTTTCTCTAATATCAATCATACGTTTAACCTCCTATTTTATACATCTCGTATGTGATTCCATCGTTTACTTCTTTTCTCATGAAATGACCCTTACAGGCTAAGATTGTTTGACGGCTTGCCACGTTTGTTTCCTCACAACTCACTAGACAAGCATTCATATGGAAGTTTGTTTTCGCTATTGCAAGTACTTCTTCAAGCATCCATTTAGCGATTCCTTTTCTTCTTTTATCTGGTGCTACACTATAGCCGATATGTCCGCCAATACGTTCTAAATAAGCATTTAGTTCATGACGTAACATGATAACTCCAACAATTTCTTCATCTTCGATAGCTAGATATAAAGAACTGCCAACGATACCATTTGGAAGATTACGTTCTTCATGCCAGTCCATCATCATTTGTAAATAGGCTTTTGTATCTTCGCAAGTATCTAAGAAAGCCAAACCGCAAATCACGCTATCTTTCGGGAACTTATCCACATAACGTTTTAATGCTGTCGCATAAGTGCTGTTTGCCAAGCAAAGTATCATGCATCATCACCTCCAGTTAAAAGAAAAAAGACTGCATCTCAAAGGACGTCAGTCTTATACGCGGTACCACCTTTATTCTTCGCACAAGCGAAGCTCTCAAACCTGATAACGCAAGGTATGCGGCACACCCTTTCAGGGGCAACTCCAAGGTAGTAAAGACAAGGCTCTTCGTAAAAGCTTTCACCATCCGCTTTTCTCTCTGCTTTCAAAGCACATATCTTCATGTCCTCTTCTTCGTTTGTCTACCTTATTTTTATACACCATAAGTTTCTGATTGTCAATGTTAACACAAGCTTTCCTTACATTTTCCCTAGTGAAAAAGATGTTGAAGCGATAGCCATATGTATTCTACCATTTGCTAATTATCGCAGTTAGAGGATACTGCCTTTAGTTATTTTATGGATAGATTGTAAGAATTACAGAAACTGTTTTTCCTATTTTATATCCCCTTTTTGGATATAACATCCTAAACATATAACGGTTAGCATAATTTGATGAAAACTGTTTCTCTGACCTAACAATTATGGGATTGACTGGTGGCACTTATAGAACTATGATAAAATACCATCTATGTGAATGGTAAATTTTGGAATTCGCAATAAATACCAAAATTTAGTATAATTCACAATAGAGAAAGGAGTGCATTATGAGAAGAACATATGGATATGTCCGGGTATCAAGCCAAGATCAAAATGAGGCAAGGCAATACCTGGAGATGCTGGATTATGGGATTGATAAAAAATATATCTATATGGATAAGTTAAGTGGAAAGGACTTTAATCGTCCAGCTTATCACAGACTTGTTTATAAAAAACTGAAACCTGGTGATTTGCTCGTAATCAAAAGTATTGACCGACTGGGAAGAAATTACAATGAAATCCTAAATGAATGGAAGTACATAGCCAAAACCAAAAGTGTCGATATCAAAATTCTCGATATGCCGTTACTAGACACTGATCAAAACAAAGATTTGATTGGCACCTTAATTGGTGATATCGTATTACAGTTATTATCTTTTGTTGCGGAAAATGAACGTAATAACATTCACCAGCGTCAAGCTGAGGGTATTCGTGCCGCCAAAATGAGAGGGGTACGTTTTGGTCGTCCGGAGATTGATTTACCGAAAGATTTTGAAAAAATCATGGTACGCTGGAAAAAAGGCGAATTGATGAGTAAGGATGCTATTAAAGAATCCGGTTTAAAATACTCAACCTTTTATAAAAAAGCCAGAGAATATGAGGAAAACAGAAGGATGAAAGAAAACGACAGATAGCTAGCGTGCATATCTGTCGTTTTTTTGATAAATATTTAGAACACAAAGTTTCCTTTGCGAAATACTGGTACACAAGATCCATCATCTTTTATACCATCAATGCTCATATCATCATTACCAAACATGAAGTCTACATGTGTCATAGAATGATTCGCACCTGCTTTATTCAATTCTTCTTCATTCATATCAATGCCTCCCTCAACATTCATAGGATAGGCATCGCCAAGAGCGAGATGGCACGATGCATTCTCATCAAATAAGGTATTAAAGAATAATATACCGCTTTTTGAGATTGGCGACGCATCTGGCACGAGAGCCACTTCACCTAAATAACAGCTGCCTTCATCAAAATGAATCAGCTCAGATAGTGTATCTTTCCCTTCTTCAGCATCAAAATCAACTACTTTGCCATCTTTAAATTCCATCCAGAAGCCGTTAATCATATTACCATTATAGTTTAATGGTTTGCTAGCTACGACCTTACCCTGTACTCCTGTCTTTTTGGGCATTGTAAAAATTTCTTCTGTAGGCATATTCGGATTAAAAATCACACCATCAACTGTCTTTTCACTTCCCCCTGCCCAAATATGATGATCCACGAGTTCAACTGTCAAGTCCGTTCCTAAACAATTGGTGAAATGTAACGCTTTAAACTTATGTTCATTAAGTGCTTGTATACGTCGTACGAAATTGTTTTGCATCTCATCCCATTCTGCAATTGGATCATTATCTTCTCGTACGTGTACGGCATGGAGAATACGCTCCCATAACTCTTCAACTGCCTCATTTTCAGCATCTTCAAATTCCGGGAATACTTCCATAGCCCACGCTTTATTTGGCACTGCGATAATACTCCATTGCGTTTTATTCATCATCGTATAAGCCTGCGCTTCTTTATTAGCTTTTGCACCAGCTAAACGTGCTTTCGCAATTTTGGCAGCGTCCACATCCTTAAAGACTCCAGGAAGTTCACTTATGATATGAAGGATGCAAGCACCCTCTTTTAAATAATCCAGTTTTGAATGTACTTGCCATTCTCGAACATTGCACAAAGTTTCTTCATCAGCATGCAAATAAGTCTGACGACGATTCATATCATCCTGATAAAATACAACAACTTCTTTGGCTCCAGCTGCATATGCTTCTTCAACACAAGCTCGTGTCATTTCTACTGCATCCACATCTGCTTGAATAAGCAATGTTTGTCCTTTTTGTAAATTAACTCCTTTGCGAATCGCAAGATTTGCATATTTTTTAATGATTGCTTTGTTCATACATTTAATCCTTTACATAGGCTTTTGGCAACATCGCAGCACCTATGATACCTGGCTCTTCTAACTCGGCTTCTTTAAATTCTACAGTCTGCATCCCTTTGTGGATCATATTACGGAAATAGTTTTCCATTTTTTCAAAGAAAACATCTTTCCCTTTCATTACGCCACCACCAACAACAAATACTTCTGGATCCACAACATGTGCAATCACGGAGAACATGATAGCTAAATCATATGCCATGTCATCACACAACTTTAATGCCTCTGCATTGCCTTTTCTTGCCAGATCAAAAACATCCCCAGCATGTGCAATCGCATCTATTCCGAATACAGCTTTTCCTTTTCTTGTCATCGCTGTACCGCTCGCTTCGTTTTCTACAGCACCAACATTCAAATAATTCACTTTTTCACGATTGCGATCTATGATGATATTTGCAATTTCACCAGCATGCCCATTCTTGCCAGCAACTACATGCTGATCGACAACCAAGGCTCCACCTATACCTGTCGAAATAGTAACATAATATACAATTCCTTTGCCCTTACCAGCACCTAAAACCGCTTCACCCATACCGGCAACATTAACATCATTATCAACAAAGGTTGGCTTATGGAAATGATCTTCAATACGTTTAGCAATTGGATAGCCTTCAAAGCCAGGCAAATTTGTAGCCAATACCATTTTACCGTTCACTGTATCTACAGGGCCAGGCACTCCCATACCGATACCGACACAATCATCATAACCATCAATGCTTTCAATCAAAGAAATAATTTTCGCGATTACATGTTCTGTGCCTTTACCAATTTCTGTAGAATCTTTTACGATTTGTAAAACATTACCTTCTTCATCGACTTTGGCAACTCGTACATTTGTGCCTCCTAAATCGACACCAATATAAGTTTTCATAAAACTCCTCCTTCACATTTCTAGTTCTATTTTAGCATAAATGAAAGGGTTTTTCTCTAATTAATCTAAATTTCTCTTACGCTTTCTCAACATACAGAGCACGCATAAAGATGTAATAGAGCAAAGCATCAAGAAATCCCTGCGCAAACTAGCATCCATGGTAACAACATTATGCTTTACTTTTATCTTTTCATCTTTCATCACGATTGTTTTATTATGTTTAGCCGTAAATGTGATATCGTCTGCTTTTTGATAATTCTTTGGCGCATATACCTCATGAAATACATAGTTTTTGCCTTCTTCCAGATACATGACAGTATAAGGGGTTCCATCACTTGTCCATTCCGCTATCACTTGCCCATTTTGCTTATCTAGTATTTGTAAAATAGCGCCTTTTAAGTGCTTTTTATCTTTCTCATCAATCTTATCAAAGCGCATCTTTACTGGTACATTTTCAATACGGATTTCTAAAACATCCCCATGTTTCGCAACCTTTGCCTGATAAATATGATCGTTTAAAGTATAACCGGCGACTTGCTCTTTTTCCTGTACATAATACATACCTAATTCTAAATTAGCAAAATGTGCATAACCGTTTTCATCTGTTTCCTGTTCTTTCAAGATATGTGACATATCTTTTTTATCCGATAACCTAAACGTCACATTTTTCATCCTTTGGTTTTTATTTTCACTATCTACTTTATGGATCAAAAGACTGCCTCTGGCAAGTTTATTTTCTAATGTGCTTTCTGCTTGCAGATGTACAACATAATTCACCACATCTTCACCATGCCAGCCGATTTCAAAATCATACTCTTTTTCATCCAGTACATATTGGGCATTGGTCTTAAGTTCCTTTACATAATAAACACCATTAGGTAAATCGATCATGTTTTCTAATTTTCCTGTTTTATCAATGCCACTTGTATGTAATAACGTCCCATTAGGTATCGCAACCTTTCCCATGTAATCATAAATATCTTCTCTAGCATATATACCATAAAGAACATCTAGATAAGCATCTTCATTCTTAAAAACTTCCTGTTGTTCCAAAAGTTTCGTCATATCTAAGGTAAAATGCGGACGTTCGTTATATAGGGAAGATGTATGAATCTGAAGCTTTGTTGTTTGTGCGTCTTCAATCATGAAATAATGCTTTTTAACATCTTTTACATAACCATGTGGTGTTTTCGTTTCCATGTAATAATATGTTCCACACACCAAATGCTTACTAGCAACTTCGTCCCAATCTGATTCTAAGCTTTCAACTTTTTCATCTTTATGGTAATACAAAGTATTTCCAATTTTAATGTCTTCTGCAGCATATATCGTAATTTCTGCATGCAATAGGTTTGATGTTTCCCATACCGGACTTTCCGTCTTACCAAATTCACACTGGCCAGTTACAGTTGACATAAAGATTTCACCCGTTTTTTCCCAGACCAATTGTCCTAAGACAAGTTCATCTTTCATTTCTACGAATTGCAAATCCCCACTATCTTTTATTTCGAATTCAACATCTTGTGCTAAAGCATACCCATGTGGACTAGAAATTTCATGGAGAATATAGGTGGTATTTGGTTGTAATCCTTTTACGATATGTGGCTTGATCTTGCCTTTATCATCCTTACCATCTTGTCCAGAAATCCATGTTGCAAAAACTGCCCCAGGCTCATCTTTTGGGTAAATCATCATTTGTGCACCTTCGATTTCTTCGTCATTGGTAATATCTTTTTTGGCAACTTCTACTTCCGTGATTTCATTTTCTATAAATGCTTTATATGTTATCGAAGGAATATCCTGTCCTTGGTAATGCGCATCAATCTGTTCTTCAAAATTTGTAGAAACATACCCTATTGGTGCTTTTGTTTCTTTCAATTTATACATTGAAAGCGGCAAATCACTTAATATTGGTACTTTTCCATCTTTTGATGACGTCGCAGTTTCAATACATTCATCCTTGCGAATTAACATTTTGCCATCTACCGATACGATATCTTGCATGGCATACAGTTTAAATTCTGCATTTGCTAAAGGTTGTTTCGTATCTTTATCAAGTTTTTGTACATTAAGATGAACTTTCTGCCGTTTATTCTCAAACATACCCGCCAAAGCAAACACAATAGGCACCTCTTGGGTTTCATATTGTAGAGAAACATCATGTACTTCATTGGTTTGTATAAATCCTTCTGGCGCCTGCTGTTCTTTCACCATGTAGTTTCCAAGTGGTAACAAGTTAGAATGCGCCATACCGTTTTTATCGGTTTTAATGCTTTCCACTAATTGGTTTTTCTTATACAAAAGTGTCCCGCTGTTATCTGGAGCAAAAATATCTTCTTTAGCAAATATTGCAAATTGAGCATTGGGCAACTTTCTTGTTTCATATACAAATTGTACATTTCCTTTACCATCTTTTTTTACATCAGTCAAAACTTCTCCTTGTTTTTCTACGCTTATTTTCCCTTTAACCGAGATATCTTTCATGATGATGCGAATAACAGGAGTTGTACCATCTGGCAATGTTTCATACGCCACATTGGAACTGACTTTAAATTTTACGGGTGTCGTGTTTACCAAATAAGGTTTTGGAGCATTAGTTTCTTCTAATTGATAATTTCCTGGTTCTAAAACATCTCCAGTCATTACCGTACCACTTTCATCACTTGTCCAACTATCAACATAATGAGGGAAAGGGTTCCATTCCCAATAACCAAAATATGAATTAGTATCCAAGTTTTTTATCTTAAAGGTTGCGCCAGAAACAGCAATGGTTTTTTGTGTCTGCGCATCTTGTTTGATGATTGATATCACAGCATGGAATTTCTTATCATTGAAAATACGCCACGTTTGTGGTTCTCGCTTATCTTCTTTTATGATAACCGTAAAGTCGTCAATCCTGTAATGCTCATCAGGTACCTTTGTTTCTCTTACGATATATTCTCCATAAGGTAATTCATCACTTAATGCATAGCCTTTCTGATCAGTTTTCATGATAGCTACGGTTTTACCTTCTGCATTTTTCGCAATTGGTGCTTTATCCCATGAACCAGCTTTATTTACATCTGCTTTTAATTTGATTGTAAATTCCGCACCTTCTAATAGATCAGTCTCCCCAGACCCATGATCTGATATTTTAATAAGTTCAAATGCTTGTGCTTTCACTCTTTCTAAAACAGTCTGTTTCTTAGTAATGATTGCTTCACTTTGATTTACATAGTCAAGAATAACATTGTATGTTGTAGTATCTAAAGTATAGCCTTTACTTGGAGTAATTTCTTTAATGTAATAAGCACCTAGATATAAACCATCTTTTGATGCATTACCATCTGCATCCGTCGTCATAGTAGCCACTTTATCATCTGGCTTATAAAGAATCTCACCATCTGCTGGATCCAAGATATTGTCTTTTGCATAGATACCATAAATCGCATTCGCAAGAGTAGCATCACCCAATGGCTGCTTCCCTGTCTTACTATCTTCCTTACTTATCATTATCTTTCCAGGTGTTCGTACATTAGCAAATTCCGCTGTATAAGTTTTTCCTTCTTCACGTATCTGATACTTAATTTTGGTTTCTGAGTACGCATAACCATAAGGTGCTGTTTTTTCTTTCAAATAATAATCACCATAACGCAATAGATCCGTTTTAGCCTTACCAGCGCTATTTGTAGTGATGGTATCAATGAAAGAGTCATCAGATGCCCTATATACTTCAAACACGGTATGTGCTTTTACGATTGTCTTACCTGACTTACTATCTTTCTTCACTACCTGAATATATCCTTCAATCGGCTTATCTTCAACTGTGACTTGGCTATTTTGATCTTCAGTTTTGATTGTGGCATTATAAGTACGTGTACTCAATACATATCCTTCTGGAGCTACGATTTCTTTTATGGTATAACTTCCATAAGTTAATGCTTTAGATCTTACATAAGTACCAGCTTTTGTCGTTAACTGTTGCACTTCTTTTCCGTCAGCATCATAGATGCCATAGATTGCTCCACCGATAGATGCACCATTCATGCTATCTTTCTTCTTAATTTCGATATAGCCTTCAATTGGTTTATCTTCTGCATTAATGGTGATAACTTCTTCATTTTCTGAAATCGTCACAGGATATTTTGTTGAATTTAAGACATATCCTTCAGGAGAAGCAATCTCTTTCACATAATAATTACCAAAGCGTAGATAACCAGATTCTGCATATCCTGTAGCTCTGGTAACTAAACGCTGTAATTCTTGGTTTTGTTCATTATAGATACCATAAGTAGCACCTTCGATTTGTTTCCCATTCTTACTATCAAATTTCCGTAATTTTAATTTGCCTTGTTTCCATTTGTTTGTAGCTGTATAAGTAGCTGTTTTATTAGCTTCAATAGTAACTGAATGGATTGTATTATCTAAAATCAGATGATTAGGAACTTTTGTTTCTTGAATGTAGTATTTGCCTGGAAGTAATTCATTAGCAGTAACTGTTCCATCTTCTCCGGTTGTATAAGTACCAATAGAGGAACTCATATCTTCATTTTTAGATACCTTGAAACTAGTACCTGCTACTTTATTCCCATCTTCATCTACTTTGGCAAGCTTAAGGGTACCATATTTATTGACCTTTACATCAATATATGCGAAAGTAGGGTCATTTACTAAAAATACTGACGTCTTTTGATGACCTGCAACACCATCCCAATACATAATGGAATCTCCTTGTTTTGATGATGGTATATTTGATAAGATAATTTCTGAATTATCTTTCGCAGATGCAGTTGCAGTAATGGTTAATTTGTTGCCACTCTTAGTCACGCTCAATCCATCACTTGATTTTACGTTATATTTAGATAAAATTCCTTTTGTATCAGTCAAGGTAATTGATTCACCAATATCTAAAGTATAAGAATTACTATCAAATGATGGTTTTGTGTAATAATCATTAACATCATCCATGATCTGATTTTCAAGAGAAGTCATACTCTCACCACTAACCTGAATATAGTCACGGCGATAACCTAAAACCTTTTCCCAAATTAAGTTCTGTGTAGCGGCTGCCCATTTCTTATCGGTTCTCCCACTATAACCATAACCATAGTAGGAGATATGGGATAAAGTATTCTTTAATGATGTTGTAAGTTGTGTTTTAATATCATGCACTCCATAGGAAGCACCTTCCGGATATCCTACCCCTGGTTCAATACAGTACACATGTTCACCATCACGATATAGCATAGCACCTTGTCCATACGCTTCACCAGCCATGCTCCAACCATCCATATACTTTAACGATGTATTGCCCGCTGCATGAACAAGAACACTATTATTAAGTAGTGAGGTCAAACATATCGTTCCTGCCAAAGCTAATTTCGGTAATTTTTTTAGTTTGTCTAATAAGCTCATTTCATATTTCCTCCTTCATTGCTTATCTCTGTAACCCTCTTTCATTCAAAAAGCCCAGCAATGCCGGGCTATGGCGGTTTCATTCTAAAATAGTACATATTATTTATTTTCCTCCTTGCAGCACATAAAAAGAGAGCAATTGCTCTCTTTACATATACATAATTATTTTATTTGTTTTTCTAAGCTTAATGTTCCATATCCCAAAAGATTGTATAATATTGAACATGATTTAAATTATTAAATATAGGCCCTGCAGTAAAACCCTTCATCCAGTATGGACTTTTCCTATCTAATGCCAGTTTTTCGCCATCAGCCATTGCAGCTTCTATTGTTGGATAAACACCATAGCTGTCTTTCAAACTAACATCTCCAGAAACATCATCACAAGGTTTATAAGGATCAGTACCTAATGGGCAAAGCACTCCATCATCTTTCTTATTACCAGCCGGCTTATTCGTTTTATTTCCAGAAGAAGACGTATCATTCTTGGCAGGTACCTTATTAGTGCTATTTGACGCATTACCTTTATTCGTGTTATTTGAAGTATTGGTATTGTTGTTTGACTGTCCCGAAACATTCGGTGTATTAGAATTGCTAACTCCATTATTTGTAGGTTCACTTACAGGTCTCACAACCTTCTTTTTCTTTACCATAACTTTGAAGCTTTCTTTTGCTTCATTACCATTTACATCTTTAGCAATCACTGTAACCTCGTAAGTTCCTGCTTTTTTTGTGTTCAGTTTGCCGCTATCTATATAATAACCATTCTTTTCAGTTTTCTTATCACTATATGCTAAATCACCATCTACAGGATCTTTTACAGTTTTTATATTATTTCTAACATCGTATTTCTCGCCTGCATTTAGAGTAACAACTTTTTTCTTAAACTTTATGATTGGATATGCGGTATCCTCAACATCTATCACCATTTGTTTTTCAAGAGTTCTGCTTCCATCTGTAAATGTAACTTTCACTTCTTGTCGTCCTATTTTATTAATATCTAGACCCTCAATCTTAGAAACGCTCACATTCTTGTTCGATTTCTTAGCATCAATCAAAACATTCTTATGAATCGCATGACCATACTCAATAACGATATTGTCATTTATCGTTACATCAAGCTCTGATGTACACCCAATACAGAACACACATAAAATAAAAAGATATCTCAACTTTTTCATATTCCCCCTCCTATACCATCACTATATCATATTTCCTTACTTTTCTATAATATAATTTCCATAATAAAATTTTTATAAAATCTTCATAACTCAGTCCGAACACTTTTTGACATTATCATTGTAACATGGAAAGATGTGCAGAAAACTTGCAATTCACTGGCAAAAAACTCGCAAAAAAAGACACACACGAATTGTGCATGTCTAGAAGTCAATTTATTTTACTTCAATAATCTTCATGGTATTTGTTGCACCATTTCCAACCGGATATCCCGCAACTATAATAATTGTTTCGCCAACTTTGATTCCATGTTCTTTAGCAATTGCACGTGCCAGTTCACATTCATTGTTCTGATTATTTGCAATTTCAGAAAGAACAGTTGTAACACCCCAGTTCATAGCTAATGAACGTTGTGTCTTTTCATCGAAAGTAACAGCAATTACTGGTGCCTCCGGACGGAATTTAGAAATACGGCGTGCCGTTGTACCACTCTGTGTAAAAGCAATTACCGCAGCAACATCCAATGCCATAGCTGTATCTGCTACAGAAATAGCGATTGCATCATTTTTTGTACGCTGTGAAGTTTTAATACTTGCTTTTAAACGTTCACGATATGGTAACGTTGGTTCCATCACCTTAGCAATGCGATCCATCGTCTGTACAGCTTCAATTGGATTACCGGCTGCCCAATCTGTATGTCCGCCGTTCATCGCCCAGTTGCTCCAGCCCCGTGCGCTGCTGTAAGTACGGTAGAGGACATCACCAGGAAG
>ENA-ORTD01001920-ORTD01001920.1-human-gut-metagenome-genome-assembly--contig:-NODE-1920-length-13233-cov-2.355289_pt1 | contig 13233 bp, 10 predicted proteins | sample MGYA00241907_ERZ509178 | MGnify/ENA primary metagenome ERZ509178 (study PRJEB26280, sample SAMEA2338793) | human gut metagenome | biome: human gut; feature: human-associated habitat; material: faeces...
TTTATTGCTTATTATCCGCACCCAAAAAGTTGCATTTATAAGTTGAACTCAAGTAATTGCTACAGTTGGCTTGTGGGCCGCGATCGGCCTTACAGCTTGCAAGGCTCCGCAGCTCTCTCCAGATGGGGAACGTGCCGTACTGCCAGAAGGAGATGGGCATACCTATGACACTGCATTTGTAAAGCCGTTGGAGTGGAATGTGTTTTTCCAGGATTCCATCTTACAAGGATATGTGGAGGTCGCTTTGCAGAATAACTATTCGTTCAAGCAAAGCATGGAACGGGTGACAATGAGCCGGGCCAACCTGCAACGGGCAAAAGGCTTGCTATTGCCTGAAGTTAGCCTCGGCATCGGGACTTCGGTCAACCGTTTCGGCGAATATACGATGGACGGAGTGGGGAATAGCGAGACTAATGTTCCTTCCTTGGCGAAAGACAAACATATCCCGGACCCTTACCGTGATTTCGGACTTTTCCTGAATTTCCAGTGGGAAGCGGATATATGGGGGAAGCTGACACGTAAGAAACAGGCGGCTGTAGCTCGTTGGATGGCTTCGGTTGAGGCAACCCGTTTTGCGCAGTCGGTCCTGATATCCGAATTGGCTGTCCACTATTATGAACTGATCGGTTTGGATAAACGTCGGGATGTCTTGGAAGAAGCCCATATCAGTTCCAAACGTTCGTATGAGCTAACTCGCCAGCTGAAGAAGGAGGGGGCCGAGACGCAGTTGGCTGTCGACCAGTTTCATGCCCGTATGCTACTGATAGAAAGCAAACTGTTGGAAAATGACCAACTGATCGGGGAGAAAGAGCGTGCGATAGCCTGCCTGTTAGGTGTCTTTCCGTTTGAAATCAGGCGTATGAGTTTTGAAGAACTGCGTCAGATCCCTTTCCCGCTATCAGACGGTGTTCCGGCGAACATGCTGACCTTACGTCCCGACGTACGGGCCGCCGAGATGGAATTGCTGGCTTCAAAGGCGGATGTAATGGCGGCTAAAGCAGCCTTCTATCCTTCGTTGGTGTTGGGTGTGGGAGGCGGCTTCAATAGCTTTGATCTTGGCAAATGGTTCACAGCGCCTGCTTCGCTGGTTTACGATTTGGCAGCAGGAATTACTGCACCAGTCTTCCAGCGGAACCAGATTCGTTCGATGTGGAACGAGGCGCGTGCTTCGCAACGGATTGCCTTGTCGCAATATCACGAAACGGCCTTGAAGGCCTATACGGAAGTATTGGATTTGTATTGTGCCGGTCTAAACCAAGTGGAGCGTGTCCGCCTGAAAGAAGTGGAGACCGTAGCTCACCAACGTTCGGTCACCAATGCCAATGAACTTTTCAAATTGAATTATGTCGGCTTCCTCGAAGTGCTCTCTGCCAATGAACGTTATCTGGATAGCGAATTGGAACGTATCGACATCATCACCGATCTTTGCCGGAAAAAGATCCTTCTCTACGGGGCAGTGGGCGGTGGTTGCTAAAGCTTTTAGACGAAAAGACGGATGTAGAAGGTTTGCATCCGTCTTTTTGGCTATCATGGAATTTTTGTTTCATCCAGATGAAACTTTTTATACTTTTGCATCGTTCTTAAAAACTGAAATGAGAAATGGAACATGCTCCTAAGATTAACAAAGTAGAGGTCCGTACTTTGCAGATGGCGGACTACCGACAATTATCTCAATCTTTTACAAGAGTTTATTCAGACGGCTCGGATGTGTTTTGGACACGTGAGCAAATCAAGAAGTTAATCACTATTTTCCCGGAAGGGCAGGTGGTTACGGTCGTGGATGATAAGATCGTGGGGTGCGCCTTGTCTATCATTGTCGATTACGACAAGGTAAAGAACGACCATACTTACGCCTTTGTTACTGGAAACGAAACCTTTAATACGCATAATCCAAAAGGCAATATCCTGTATGGAATAGAGGTCTTTATCCATCCCGATTACCGGGGCCTGCGTTTGGCACGGCGTATGTATGATTATCGGAAGGAATTGTGTGAAAGCCTGAACTTGAAAGCGATTATGTTCGGCGGACGTATCCGAATTATCATAAATATGCGGATACGATGCGCCCGAAGGAATATATTGATAAGGTCCGTAAAAGAGAAATTTATGATCCGGTGCTGACTTTTCAAATATCGAATGATTTCCATGTTCGTAAAGTGATGACGAATTATTTGCCGAACGATGAGGAATCCAAACATTATGCGACTCTGTTGCAATGGGACAACATTTATTATCAGCCGACTCCAGAAATAGTTTCGACCAAGACGACCGTCGGCCTTGTCCAGTGGCAGATGCGGCCTTACAAGGGGCTCGATGATGTGTTTGAACAGGTGGAATTTTTCGTGGATGCCGTATCTGATTACAAGAGCGATTTCATACTTTTCCCCGAATACTTCAATGCCCCTTTGATGGCTAAGTTCAACCATATGAGCGAGTCGGAAGCGATCCGTGAGCTGGCGAAATACACGGACGAGATGCTGAATCGTTTCATCAACTTGGCGATCAGCTACAACATCAATATCATTACCGGGAGCATGCCGTTGATCAAAGACGACGGGTTGTATAACGTCGGTTTTCTCTGTCGCCGTGACGGTAGCTATGAGACATATGAGAAAGTTCATATTACGCCTGATGAAGCGAAGAGCTGGGGACTTTCCGGAGGTAAGATGGTGCGGACTTTCGAAACGGACTGTGCCAAGATTGGTGTCCTAATCTGTTACGATGTCGAATTTCCGGAATTGTCGCGTATCATGGCGGACCAGGGAATGCAGATCCTGTTTGTACCCTTCTTGACCGATACGCAAAACGCCTATTCGCGTGTCCGTGTTTGCGCGCAGGCACGTGCGATCGAAAACGAATGTTTTGTCGTCATAGCCGGTAGTGTCGGCAACTTGCCCCGTGTCCATAATATGGATATTCAGTATGCACAGTCAGGTGTCTTCACTCCGTGCGATTTTGCTTTTCCGACAGACGGTAAAAGAGCTGAGGCGACTCCGAATACGGAAATGATCCTGGTGTCGGATGTGGATCTCGATTTGCTGAATGAATTGCACACGTACGGAAGTGTTCGCAATTTGAAAGATCGCCGGCACGACCTGTATGAAGTGAAGATGAAGCGGAAGTAGCAGAAAGGTGGCGAATAGGTCCCTTGTTTTGTCATTTTGTTGTGATTTGTAAGACTTTTAAGATGTTTTATAAGTAACATGCTTTTGATGGTTAGAGAAAAATGTTATATTTGTAGACAAATGACTTCAAAATAACATTCAATAATCCTTCCTCAAAAGTATTTGCTTATGATTAAAAGAAGATTACTTTCGTATGACATTTCGCAATTGACAAAAGCATTTAAAAAAGATTTTCCCCAACTGGTAACGATGGCGGAAGAAAGTGAGAGCGCAGCGCTTTTTAAAGAAGCCTTGCGCTCTTTTGTTTCTTCCCGTATTGACAGGACGGTTGGCGGGAGCAATATGGGAAATGCCGTGGCGAAGCGTATTCTTCTGTTGATCGAACATGACGGTATGATGGTCTCCGAGCTTTCAACAGGTGAGGAGATACCGGTATGGACGATTACCTGCCTGTGGCAGTTCCTGGCCGGGAAGCTGGAGGAAGATGTTTCGCCGGACTTCTTTATCGACCTGTACCGGCAATTCGAATTGCTGGAGAAGCCGGAGGAAATCGTTCCGGACCGTTCGCTTGTCAAACGGCAGATGAACCGTTGGCCGACCGGACTGGACGAGGAGGTGATGGCGATCCGTCACTCCAACAAAGAGCGAATCATTGCCGGGTTGATACGTAAGATCGAACGGCGTCATGCCCCGACCTCTCGGTTCCAGTTTACGGAAGGGATGAGCTATGCCGAGAAATACGTCAAAGTGCAGGAATGGTGGAATACCGGCCGTTTCCATCTTGCGATGGCTTTCAAAAGCCCGACGGAACTGAACTATTTCCTTGGCGGTTCCCTGTCGGCTGGAACGATGGACCTGTTGGCACGTGCTCGTAAGAAAGGCATGCCGTTTTTTGTGACTCCTTATTACCTTTCCCTGCTGAACACGAATACAAGCGGATATGACGATGCAACTATCCGCTCTTATATCCTTTATTCGGAAGAGCTGGTCGATACATACGGCCGGATCAAGGCGTGGGAGAAAGAAGACATTGTCGTGTCCGGACAGCCAAATGCTGCAGGATGGTTGTTGCCGGAAGGACACAACATACACCGTCGTTATCCGGAAGTAGCGATCTTAATCCCCGATTCGATGGGGCGTGCCTGTGGCGGGCTGTGCGCTTCCTGCCAGCGGATGTATGATTTCCAGAGCGAGCGCTTGAATTTTGATTTCGAATCTTTGAAACCAAAGGAAACATGGGATAAGAAACTGCGTCGGTTGATGCGCTATTTTGAAGAGGATGCGCAGCTTAGGGATATCTTGATTACTGGAGGCGACGCGTTGATGAGTCAGAACGCGACGCTCCGCAACATACTTGATGCTGTCTATAAGATGGCGGTCCGGAAACGAAAAGCCAACGAGAGTCGTCCCGAAGGGGAGAAGTACGCTGAGTTACAACGGGTCCGCTTGGGTTCTCGCCTGCTTGCCTACTTGCCTCTCAGAATCACGGACGAACTAGTCGGCATCTTGAGGAGTTTCAAAGATAAAGCCTCACGTGTCGGTGTTACGCAGTTTATTATCCAGACACATTTTCAATCCCCGTTGGAGGTCACGCCGGAAGCAAAAAAGGCGATCGAGGCGATTCTCTCCGCCGGTTGGATCATCACTAACCAGTTGGTCTACACCGTTGCCGCTTCTCGGCGTGGGCATACGGCAAAACTTCGGCAGACGTTGAATGCGATGGGGGTGGTGTGCTATTACACTTTTTCGGTTAAGGGTTTTCACGAGAACTATGCCGTGTTCGCTCCTAATAGCCGTTCTTTACAGGAACAGCAAGAAGAGAAAGTTTTCGGCCTTATCCCCAAAGAGAAGCAGAAGGAACTGTATCGGCTGATCCGCTATGAGCGACCCTTAGGAAAGAAATTGTCCGGTTTTTTGAAAGAGAACCATCTTCTTTTTGCTGCCACCGACCGCAGTGTGTTGAATCTTCCAGCCATCGGCAAAAGCATGACTTTTCGGACGGTCGGTTTGACAGCAGAGGGAAAGCGTATCCTGAAATTCGACCACGACACCGGACGCCGTCACAGCCCGATTATCGATCGGATAGGAGAAGTCTACATCGTCGAGAACAAGTCCGTCGCCGCCTACCTGCGCCAATTACAGGATATGGGTGAAGATGTGCGGGAGTATATCAGTATTTGGAATTATTCCGAGGGGGGGACTGAACCTCGTTTCAGTATTTACGAATACCCCGACTATCCATTTGATGTTACAGAAAAGATGACAAATCTTGAGCTATAAAACGAGTAATTATTATCTTTGTTCGTGCTAAACCAATATAAAATGATACAGAACGAAAGAGAAATACGACACGAGTATGTGTTACAGGCTGTTCGTCAGATGATGACAGCCGCTCGGACAGCTCCGAAAGGGAAAGGCATCGATATTATTGAAGTGGCGATGGTGACGGATGAAGATATCAAACGCCTTTCCGAAGAGCTTGTCATCATGTCCGGCGAAACCGGTTTAAAATTCTTTTTGCGTGATGCTGACAATATTCTTCAGGCTGAAGCCATCATGATTGCTGGTACGCGCCAGCAGGTTCAGGGTTTGAATTGCGCGCACTGCGGGTTTCCGACTTGTGTGGAGAAGCCGGAAGCCGTCCCTTGTGCGATTAATTCGGTGGACTTGGGCATTGCGGTCGGTTCGGCTTGTGCCACGGCGTCGGATTTGCGCCTGGATACACGTGTGATGTTCAGTGCCCGTATGGCTGCACAGCGTTTGGGAATGTTGGGCGACTGCAAATGTGTGATGGCGATTCCGGTAAGTGCGTCCTCGAAAAACCCGTTCTTCGATCGAAAACCCAAAACAGAGTAAGTTATGATAAAGTTTGATAACAAACTCGAACTGCGGTACTACTTCAATGATAAGTCAAACTACATGGATGCCATGATCAAACATCGTTCAGAAAAGGAGGTACTCTCGCTTGTTCGGACGTTAGCAGACATGTTGGATATCAAAATGACTGTCTATTGCGAGTCTTTTGCCCAACAGGAGGGCTTTCGCGAAATCTGGTCGGTGGCAGGTGAAAACAGCCGCCTGATCTCTGTTCTCCTTAACTTGTTCATGCAGGTATGGACGCGTCCGTCCCTTTTGGTCGGTGGACAACCGGTTGTGGACCGTTCGGTGGCCGACGAGGAAAAGATGCAGCGCGAAATTGCCTTATTGCGTAGTAATTTGAGAAAAAAAATACCCGGTATTACCGTGACGCGCGAGTTGGTGGAACTGCTCAGTGCATCGCCGCGTTTTTGTAAATGCAAATCGAACTTTTACGAAGCTGTACGCGGTTATCCGAAGGTGACAAAGTTCACTTTACGCGAACTGAACGAAAATAACCGCAGCCGTTCGGGATCGTTGGAGGTCAAACGCGAACAGTTTGACTATTACATCCTCCGTTCCGACGAATTGCCTCCTGTTAAAGACAACAAAGCAACGATAGAAATCATCTCACCTGTGCTGAAAGATGCCCGTTACCGTTGGAAAGGCATCTACAACAAGGGCGGCGAGACAATCGACTTTTACATGTGCGACGAAGATTTCAAGAAAGATATGTTCGATGAAAAGATTGCCTTCAAGAGCGGTATGTGTATAGATTGTGTGCTAGAGATACAACGGAAGATGAGTGAATTAGGTGAAGTGGTTAACATCAGCTACACGGTCGAGACGGTGATCCGTACCCGCTTCGATAAGATGGAAATCATTACGCCGCAAGGGAAACGCCACCTCAGGAAGCTCGAAGCTGAGAAAAAGCAGTTGACGCTTGATCTTTTCGGATAATAAACCGTCTTTTCGTCCGTGAATTGACAGTTTTATAATCTTAAAAAATGGAATGTTTTTTATGTCTCCAAAGCGTCCATGTAATTAATAAATAAGAGAATGGTAAAAGCAAAAACGGTATATGTTTGCTCCAACTGTGGGGCTGACTCTCCGAAATGGATCGGGAAATGTCCTTCCTGCGGGGAGTGGAACACGTATGTTGAGGAGATCGTGGTAAAGGAACCGGTCGGAAAGCGGGCACTTTATGGCGTTTCGGATGGTGGCAAAGTGCGTCCCGTCCTGCTTCGAGATATTACTTCTGAAGAGGAGACGCGTGTCGACCTCGGAGACCGGGAGTTGAACCGTGTTCTTGGCGGCGGTCTGGTAAAAGGATCACTGGTCTTGATCGGCGGGGAACCGGGTATCGGGAAATCGACCCTCGTCCTGCAAACCGTTTTGGGGTTGAAGGGACTCCGCACGCTTTACGTCTCCGGCGAGGAGAGCAGTCGCCAGTTGAAACTCCGTGCCGACCGCATCGCGCACGAGAATCCAGATTGTTTCATTCTCTGTGAGACCAATCTCGAACAGATATTCGTACAGACCAAGAACGTTCAACCCGACCTCTTGATTATCGACTCGATACAAACCATTTATACGGAGGTGGTCGAATCTTCTCCCGGAAGTGTTTCGCAGGTACGCGAGTGCAGTGCGGCTATTCTGAAATATGCGAAGGAGAGCGGCACACCTGTCCTTCTGATCGGCCATATCAATAAGGAAGGGAGTATTGCCGGGCCGAAGGTGTTGGAACATATCGTTGACACCGTACTTCAATTTGAGGGTGACCAGCATTATATGTATCGTATCCTCCGCAGCATCAAGAACCGTTTCGGAAGCACGGCGGAATTAGGTATTTACGAGATGCGCCAGGATGGTCTTCGCGAAGTCAGTAACCCTTCAGAACTACTCCTAACGCAGAATCATGAGGGATTGAGCGGCGTGGCGATCGCGGCTGCGATCGAGGGGATCCGTCCCTTCCTGATCGAAACACAGGCGTTGGTGAGTTCTGCTGTCTATGGGACGCCTCAGCGTAGCGCGACAGGATTCGATCTTAGGCGTATGAACATGTTGCTCGCGGTGCTCGAAAAGCGTGCCGGATTTAAGCTGGTTCAGAAAGATGTCTTTTTGAATATTGCTGGTGGGCTGAAGGTGAATGATCCGGCGATCGACTTGGCGGTGATCAGTGCAATTCTTTCTTCTAGCCTCGACATTTCGATCGAGCCGGGTATCTCGATGTGTGGCGAGGTGGGGCTTTCGGGAGAGATCCGTCCGGTGAACCGTATCGAGCAGCGCATCCTAGAAGCGGAAAAATTGGGTTTCTCGCGCATTATCATCCCGCACAATAACCTGAAAGGTTTCGACACATCCAAATGCAAGATGCAAATCGTGCAAGTGCGCAAGGTGGAAGAGGCTTTCCGGCAATTGTTCGGATAAGTTTATATGTATATGAATAAAAGTGTTGTTTATCTATTTGTAAGTGTTTTCTTCTTGTTTACAAGCTGCGAGTATCGGCTGGGGGAGAATTTTATGGATTTTGAAAAGTGGCAGGCTGATTCGGTTGCGATGAGTGTGGACTTCTATGGTCCGTTTATCCATGATTTGGAAAACAAAATCTTTGTGGTGGAACATAGTGGTAATGCTGCTTGCCAAATCAGTCCGTTGCTCGGATTTGAGGTTGAGAAGCAGATCGTCCGCATTGGAGAGATGGAATGGGAAAGCGATGGGACACGATGTGATTTCATGCTGGATGTGGATCTGATTCCGAATGGCTCTTATGAGTTGTCGTGTGAGGTTTTCGCCCGGACGAATAATGGGACGGTTGCCGGACAGGTCGGGGCCGAGCGATATGTGGAAAAGCGTAGTTGGCCTCTCAAGATAAACGCGCGTACCGAGTCGGAGTTCTCTTTGCGGCATCGTGTGAATGAAGAAGGACTGATCGAAATATTTTGGGAGGTAGACGGGGCACTCCGTGCCGGATTCGACCATTACCAGATAGAGTTCAGTACGATTGACGAGAATGCTCATTCAACCTATATCACGCAAAGGTCGGATTTCGACAAATGTTTTTATGCCGATAAGCGATATGCTGGGGAGAAGGGGGTATATAAGGTCTATATTTATTTCAAGTCGGAAGCCGACCGTCCCCGTTCGCTTGGATCGCTTGATTTGGAGCAAGCTGAACCAGAGGTGCAGGTAGAATATATGAAGGAAGATCGCATACGCTTGTCCTGGACATATCCTTACCATTCGGCAGTCGATGTCGTCTATGGTGGTGAAATCGTGGCGGAGAAGGTGACGGACGGCATTGCGGAATTTTCTCTTGCCGGGCAGGAAGTGCGTGTGGTTGAATTGCGTTTTTCTCCCGTCGGTGACTGGGGTTATAAGAATGCGAATTATTCGTTTAACCTCGAAAACTGTCCGAATATATGAAAAAGGTATTGTTATTTATAGCCATTCTGTTCTTTTTCGACCGTTTCGGGCAGGCTCAGTCGTTGACAATCGAATATAATATCGGTCACGGTTCGTATCAGATGTCCGATATGAAAGATATATTGAAAAATCAGATGCTTCCTGTTACCAATGTACAGGTTACAGATAATTTCCCCGGTTATGTGACGCAGGATGCCCGTGTCGGAGTCGAATGGCGGCGCCATCATGTGGGAGTTCTTTTTAACTATATGAATACGGCGGGCAAGAATGGAGTAACGGATTATTCCGGCTCTTGCGACTACGAGCTGCGTAACAAAGGATATAAGCTCGGTGCTTTTTACCACTTCTGTCTGGTGAAGGAAAAAGTCAGTATCTTTACATTCGAGCCGTATGTGGGGCTCTCGACTGGTTTTGTGCTGAACAAGGTGAACGAGATAAACCGCCTGTTCGTCGAGTCCGACCCGGAAGTTGGATACCGGAAGGATAATACTTTTTCCGGCAGGAATTTCTTTGTGGAGCCTACTTTTGGCATCAAGTTTAGCCTATGCCGCTATGTTGCATTAAACATGAGTATCGCTTATGAATGGGATGCTGTGATGCAGGAGCATCAGAGTCGGAATCCAGATTTTCCATCGACTTTCAAAGTGGATTGGAGCGGATACAGGGCGCAAGCCGGTTTGATTTTTTGTTTGAATTTAAAGAAGTAACAATGATACAAGAATTACAACTCCGTATATTGCCTGAAGAAGCAGTCAGCGAACAGTCGCTGAAGCAGGTGGTGGCTCGCGAGACGGGAATATCTGTCCCGTACATCCACACCGTTCGGGTACTAAAACGTTCTATCGATGCACGTCAGCGTACGATCTATGTGAATGTAAAACTGCGTGCTTTTATCAATGAGCAGCCAGATGAACCAGAATTTCAATTGGTGGAATATAAAGACGTATCAGCAGGGAAGCCTGTCGTGGTGGTAGGAGCGGGGCCGGGTGGTTTGTTTGCCGCTCTTCGTCTGATTGAGCTCGGCCTACGTCCGATCGTGATCGAACGTGGAAAGAACGTGCGCGAACGTAAAAAGGATATCGCTCTGATCAGCCGTGAGCATAAGGTGGACGGAGAGTCCAACTATAGTTTCGGTGAAGGGGGAGCCGGTGCCTATTCTGACGGCAAACTTTACACCCGCAGCAAGAAACGAGGTTCGGTCGACAAGATTCTGAATGTCTTTTGCCAGTTCGGGGCGAGCACTTCGATTTTGGCGGACGCCCATCCGCATATCGGTACGGACAAGTTGCCGCGCGTGATCGAGAATATCCGCGAACAGATTATCCGCTGTGGTGGGGAGGTCCATTTCGAGACACGAATGGATGCCTTGGTCATCCGGAACGGGGAAGTCGTAGGTGTCGAAACGAATACGGGCGAGAACTTTCTGGGACCGGTCATCCTGGCAACCGGTCATTCCGCCCGGGATGTGTATCGCTACCTCCATGACCGGCAAATCCCTATCGAAGCCAAAGGCATTGCTGTCGGCGTCCGTTTGGAACATCCGCAGATGCTGATCGACCAGATACAATATCATCGTAAGGAGGGCAGAGGAAACTATCTGCCGGCAGCCGAATATAGTTTTGTGGCGCAAGTCGGCGGACGGGGAGTCTATTCTTTTTGTATGTGTCCAGGTGGTTTCGTCGTCCCGGCGGCAAGTAGTTCCCGCCAGGTGGTAGTCAATGGAATGTCTCCTTCCAATCGTGGTTCCCGCTGGGCGAATTCCGGCATGGTGGTGGAGATACGCCCGGAAGACTATTCCGAATTGATGAAACACGAAGAAATGGCGGTCAGCAAGGATTCGCCGCTCGCTTTGATGGCTTTCCAAGAACGTTTGGAAGAACTTTGCTGGCTGAACGGCGGGATGAAGCAAACCGCCCCTGCACAGCGGATGGTTGATTTCGTGAATAAGAAAAACTCTTTCGATCTTCCCGAATCCTCTTATACGCCCGGTCTGCTGGCTTCCCCGTTGCATTTCTGGATGCCGGAGTTCGTCACCGGCCGCTTACGTGAGGGCTTCCGCCATTTCGGTAAAGTATCCAGAGGCTTCCTGACCAATGACGCGGTGATGATCGGGGTGGAAACCCGGACCTCTTCGCCCGTCCGTATCTTGCGCGACAAGGAAAGCTACCAGCATATAACCTTGAAAGGTCTTTTTCCTTGTGGAGAAGGCGCCGGCTATGCAGGCGGAATCGTCTCTGCTGCTATTGATGGTGAACGGTGTGCGGAAGGGGTTGCCGGATATTTATCCCTTGTTTAAAGCATATATGTTAATAAGTAAACAATTGATTCCATTCAAATGTTATTTTGCATAATGAAAACAGTGGGATAAATACGTTGGTTTTGCAGGACCCGAGGACGGAATACGTTTTCTGTTTGTGACAGGACTGGGCATTTGATCTGTTTTTGTATCTTTGTAGCGTAATGCTTTTACGTTATGAGGAAAACATATTTGATCACTCTTTTGCTTTGTTGCTTTAGTGCCTTGCTGAATGGGGCTGTTTCACCTTTTTCTTTTTCTTCTTTAAAAATGGAAGAAGGTTTGTCGCAGCTTTCCGTCTTGAAAATACATCAGGATAAGAGCGGTTTCATGTGGTTTGCCACGCGTAACGGCTTGAATCGTTATGACGGTAATTCTTTTGTCGTGTATAAACATAGTAATGGCGACTCATTAAGCTTGTCCAGTAATCATGTGACAGCATTGGCTGAAGATGACCGTGGAAACTTGTGGGTAGGCACGATGAACGGTCTGAACCGGATGGATTTGAGGGTGGATCGTGTATATTCTCTCAACGATATGGCTGCTTATAAGCAGTCTCCCCTTTATCATACGTGGATTTCAAGCTTGTATGTGGATAGACAAAAGCGTTTTTGGGTTGGAACAAATAAAGGTCTATACTTGTATGATTATGAGAATGATTCGTTTATCTTGAACGACTTGGAGGGAGAACTGCCACGTGACCAGATTATGGTTATCAACGAAGACCATGATGGCAATCTGTTAGTCGGAACTTTACAAAACGGACTTTATATCTGTGACAGTAAGTTGAATCTCTTGTCTCATTATTTTAAAAATACGACTCCCTTTTCATTAACGGATAATAATATATCTGCTATCCATGAAGACAGCGAAGGACGTCTGTGGGTGGGAACCCGTTCGGGTGGATTGAACCGGATCGACACGGAGACAAATGCTGTTACGCATTATACTGCTTGGAACGGCAGACTGGGAAATAATTCGGTTCGTACAATCAATACTTATAATGGTCAACTAGTGGTCGGAACTTTTAACGGATTAAGTCTTTTGAACTTGGTGGACGGTTCATGTACGACCTATACGAATTTTGACGAACAAAAAGGAGGCCTTAGTCATTTTTCCGTCTTTTCTGCTTTCGTAGATAATGCGAATACGTTATGGATTGGCACATACGCTGGAGGTGTCAGTTACAGTAATCCTTTGAACAGCCGTTTTACTTTTTACGATTTGCAGGGTGGTTCAGACAAGCTGTTTGGAATCTTTGCCACGATGGCCTATCAGCCGGACCATACTTTGTGGATTGCTTCGGAAGGGCGAGGCCTACTTTCACTGGATTTGAATACAGATATGTTTGAACGTTTTCTGCTGGATGCTCGGCCGAATGCTCTGAATGATCGGAATATTATCAAATCTCTGTTTGTGGAGGGCGATTTCGTTTGGTGCGGAACGCAGAAAGGCACTTTATACCGATTCGATACCCGGACAAAGAAATTCTCTCTTTTTTATACTTTTCATAAGGAGGTTAGTATTTAT
>ENA-ORTD01001921-ORTD01001921.1-human-gut-metagenome-genome-assembly--contig:-NODE-1921-length-13215-cov-7.089362_pt1 | contig 13215 bp, 11 predicted proteins | sample MGYA00241907_ERZ509178 | MGnify/ENA primary metagenome ERZ509178 (study PRJEB26280, sample SAMEA2338793) | human gut metagenome | biome: human gut; feature: human-associated habitat; material: faeces...
CCAATGGCTCCCCCTTTGGGGGAGCTGGCGAGCGAAAGCGAGACTGAGAGGGCTGCCTTTCCTCACATCCCCTTCGGCCTCTGCCACTCCTTCACATCCTTGACCTCATCGTACATGGCGCAGTAGCTGTCGTAGCGGGTCTGGGAGAGCTTGCCTTCTGCGAGGGCGGCGCGGACGGCGCAGCCCTTCTCGGAGCGGTGGGAGCAGCCGGTGAACCGGCACGCGCCGAGGTAAGGCCCGAACTCCGGGAAGGCGTGCTCCAGAGCCTCTTTCGGGATGAAGCCCGCCCGGCTGGCCTCGAGGCTGGCGAAGCCCGGGGTGTCGGCGATGCGGCCCCCGAAGGCTTCAAAGATGGTCACCTCGCGGGTGGTGTGACGGCCACGGCCCAGCTTCTGGCTGATGGCGGCGGTCTGACGCTCCACGTCGGGCAAAAGCGCGTTCAGCAGGGTGGATTTGCCCACGCCGGAGTTGCCGCAGAAGGCGCAGAGACGGCCATTGATCCAGTGTTTGATGTCGTCCAGACCCTCGCCGGTGGCGTAGTCGATGCGGATGAAGGGCAGGGTCGATTTTTCGTAGGCGCTGCGCAGAAACTCCGCCTCGGCCAGGTCGCTTTTGGTGCAGACGATGACGGGCTGGACGCCCTTGTCCACCGCGATGGCCGAGAGCTTATCCAGCACGAGGGTGCTGGGGGTGGGCTGGGTGGTGCTTGCCACGAGGAACAGCACATCGAGGTTTGCCATGGGCGGGCGGACGAAGACGTTCCGCCGGGGCGCGATGGCCGCGATGACCGCCCCGCCGTTCTCGGTCTCCAGCGTCACCACGTCGCCCGCCACGGGGGTGATCTTCTGCTTGCGGAAGATGCCCCGGGGCTTGCACTCCACGATGCCTTCCGACGTCTTGACGTAATAAAATCCGCCGATGCCTTTTGTGATATAACCTGTCATACCTTCTCCTTCAGCCCAGCCAGGACGTCCACCAGTCGCTGAGACCGCCGCCGCCGGTGGAAGAAGACGAGCTGGCGCCGGTGCTCTCGCTGGAAGAGCTGCTGCCCCCGAAGAGGCCGCCCAGCCAGCCGCCGGAGCCGTCGCTGCTTCCGGTGCTCTCGCTGGGTGCTTCGGGCTCCGGTGCAGGCTCGGGGCCTGCGCTGACCACGACGCTGACCCGGGTGTTCAGCTTGGCCGATGCGCCCTCGCCGGGGTTCTGGCTGATGATGCTGCCCACGGGCTGGTCGCTGTACTGCTCGGTCTGGCTGCCCAGACCCAGCTTCCGCTGCACCAGCAGGGTGCGGGCGTCCTCCACGCTCATGCCGATGAGGCTGGGGACCTTGGTGGTGGTGGCCACCTGCGGGCGGCTGACGTAGATCACCACCGTGGTGCCTGCGGCCACCTGACTGCCTGCGGCGGGGTCGGTGCGGATGATGGAGCCTGCGGCCACCGACTCATCCACGGCCTGGGTGACCAGCACCGACACGCCCAGGTCCTTCAGCTGCTGTTCGCCGTCGGCCTGCACATAGTTGGTCAGGTCGGGGACGGTGACGTAGTGGATGCCGAGGCTGACGGTGAGGGTCACGCTCTGGCCCTCGCGGACGGTGCGGCCCGCCACCGGCGACTGCTTGTAGACATAGCCTGCGGCGTAGTCGTTGCTGTACTCCTCTTCCCAGTTGACGACCACCTGACCGGAGGCCACCTGCTCAGAGGCCTTCACCTCGTCCTGGGTCATGCCGCTGAAATCGCCCAGCACGATGTCGTCGCGGTCGGTCATGATGTTGCTGGAATCGTTCAGGATGGTCCAGCACAGGGCCGCACAGGCCAGCGCAAAGGCCGTCGTGATGCCCAGCAGCACCGGCATAAAGCCGCTGCGCTTCTTCTTTTTCGTCTTGGGGCGGGCGGGATTCGCCGCCGGTCTCTCCGGGGGTCTGCGGATGCTGCGTTTCTGCGGCATGGGTTCATTCACCACCTTTTCAGGTTCTTCCTTTACATATTGATACTGGAACGTGACGGAGGGGTCCTGCACATAGGCGTCCAGCGCCTCCAGCATCTCTGCGGCGCTGGAATACCGGTTCACCGGCAGCTTCGCCATGGCGCGCTCCGTAATTTGGACGAGGCCCGTCGGCACCTCCGGGGCAAGCTCTGCCAGCGGCTTCGGGGTGTCCCGTATCTGCTTGCGGGCCACCTCCACCATGTCGTCGGCGTCGAAGGGCAGCCTGCCCGAGAGCATCTCGTACATCATGACGCCCACGGAGTAGATGTCGCTCTTGGGGTCGGTCTCCTCCCCCTTCGCCTGTTCGGGGCTGATGTAGTGGACGCTGCCCATGGTCTTTTTGCCGTTCTGGATCTGGTTCTCGGCCCGGGAGATGCGGGCGATGCCAAAGTCCATCATCCGCAGCTGGCCGTTGTCCAGCAGCATGATGTTCTGGGGCTTGATGTCCCGGTGGACGACGCCGTTGCGGTGGGCGTGGTCGAGGGCGCGGAGGATCTGGGCGATGAAGTGGACGGTCTCCCGGCTGGTGATCCTGCCGCCCCGCTCGTTGAGGTACTCCCGGAGGGTCATGCCCTCCACGCACTCCATCACGATATACTGTAAGTTTTCGCTGACAGAGACGTCGTAGACCTTGACGATGTTGGGGTGGTTGAGCAGGGAGATGGCCTTGGACTCGTTCTTGAAGCGGCGGACGAGGTCGGCGTCATGCATCAGCTCCTGACGCAGCACCTTGACGGCCACCACCGTGCCTTCCGGCACAGGCCCGCCGGGGGCAGAGACCACGGCCTTGTAGACGTTGGCCATGCCGCCTGCGCCGATGAGCTCCTGAATGGTGTAGAGCCCGTCCAGCGTCTTGCCGATGAGATTATCCATGCTTCACCTCCAGCGGCTCCACGCCCAGCAGCAGCGCGGTGATGTTGTCGGGGCCGCCGCCCGCGTTGGCGGCGTCCACCAGCCGGTCGGGGATGTCGTAGAACCCGCCCTTGGTGAAGATCTCTTCGATCTTTTCCTTGGGCAGGACGTTGGTGAGGCCGTCGGTGCAGAGCAGGATCATATCGCCCTTCTGCACCGGCACGCTGATGAACTCGGGGTCGAGGCGGTAGTCCACGCCCAGCGCCCGGGTGATGATGTTCTTCTGGGGGTGATGCTCGGCTTCCTCGGCGGTGATGGTGCCGCAGTCCACCAGCTCCTGCACATAGGAGTGATCGTGGGTGAGCTGGGTGAGTCTGCCGTCCCGGACGAGGTAGGCCCGGGAGTCGCCTGCGTGGCAGATAAAGGCGTTGCCGCCCCGCACGAGGGCGCAGACCGCCGTGGTGCCCATGCCCGCCAGCTCCTCCTCCCGGGAGGCTTTCTGGAAGACGAAGCGGTTGGCGTTGATGAGCGCCCGCTTCAAAAACTTTTCCTCGTCGCCGGGCAGGCACTGGGCGTACTGCTCGTGGAAGCTGTGCTCGATGACGTCGCAGGCGCTCACGGAAGCCTCACGGCCTCCCCGCGCACCGCCCATGCCGTCGCACACGAGGCCCCAGGCCGCGTCGCTGTTCAGCTCCCCTGCCCGGTAGTCGTCCTGATTCTCGGGGCGGACGCTGCCGACGTCTGTTTTTCCTGCAAGTTTCATAGGATTCTCCTTCTCAAGCTTTGCCGTTCATCTCGTCGCGGCGGAGCTGGCCGCAGGCGGCGCTGATCTCGCTGCCCAGACGGCGGCGGACGGTGGCGTTGACGCCGAGGCTTTCCAGCTTCTGCTGGAAGCGCCGGACGTTGGCGGCGTCGGTGGCCGAATAGGGGCTGCCGTCCACCGGGTTGATGGGGATGAGGTTGACGTGAGCGCCCATCCCCCGGATGAGGCCGGCCAGCTGCTTAGCGCAGGCGTCGGAGTCGTTGACCCCCCGCACCATGGAGTACTCGAAGCTCACTCTCCGGCCCGTCGTCTCCTGATACCGGCGCACGGCCTGCATCAGCACCTCCACGGGGTAGGCGTCGTTCACGGGCATCATGCCGCTGCGGATGTCGTTGTTGGGGGCGTGGAGGGAGACGGAGAGGGTGAGCTGGAGCTTCTTCTCGGCCAGCCGGTCGATCTTCGGCACGAGACCGCAGGTGGAGAGGCTGATGTTCCGCATCCCGATGTTCACCCCCTCGGGGGACGAGATGTTCTCGAGAAAGCGCATGACTTCGTCGAAATTATCCAGCGGCTCCCCGATGCCCATCAGCACGATGTGGGAGATGCGCTCCCCGATGTCCTTCTGGGCGGTGTAAATTTCGGAGCAGATCTCCCCCGCCTCGAGGTTGCGCACCCGGCCCGCCTGGGTGGAGGCGCAGAAGCGGCAGCCCATCCGGCAGCCCACCTGAGTGGACACGCAGACCGTGTTGCCGTAGTGGTAGCGCATGACGACGGTCTCGATGCAGTTGCCGTCGGCCATCCGCAGCAGGTACTTCACGGTGCCGTCCTTGGCCTCCTGCCGCCGCTCGATGATGGGCGCGGCGATGTAAAATGTCTCCTCCAGCTTTGCCAGCAGGGCTTTGGGCTGGTCGGTCATGGCCGAAAAGTCGGTCACCAGCTTCTGGTGGACCCAGTGGAAGATCTGCTTTGCCCGGAAGCCGGGCTGGCCCATCGCTTTCAGCTCCGCTGTCAGCTGTTCCAGCGTCAGGGAGGATATACAGCGTTTCATCTCCATGAAAATCTCCTTTTGTCAGGAATCACGTTTCTGCATCGCGCAGAGGAAAAAGCCGTCCATGCCGGTGCGGGTGGGGACGGAAAGCGCCCCCCAGTCCCCCACCGTCATCCCGGCCGGGAAGCGGACGTCCGGCGTCACCACCCGGAGCTCCGGGTGTCGGCCCACGAAGGCCCGCACCTGCTCTTCGTTCTCGGCAGGGTCGATGGTGCAGGTGGAGTAGACCAGACGCCCGCCCTCTTTCAGGTGGGCGGCGGCTGTATCCAGAATGGCCGACTGGGTGGCCAATAATTCATCGTGACGCGCTTTTTCGAGGGTCTTGTAGCGGATGTCCGGCTTCTTGGCGAGGATGCCGAGGCCGCTGCAGGGGGCGTCTACGAGAATCGCGTCCGCCATGGGCAGGTGGTTATCTGCCTTTGTGCCGTCGGAGACCCGGGGCTCCACGTTCCGGAATCCCATCCGCTCCACGGCCTTGCGGATCAGCTGGACGCGGTTCTCGCTGACGTCGCAGCTCACCAGCCGCCCTTCGTCCTGCATCTCCTCGATGAGGAGCAGGCTCTTGCCGCCGGGGGCGGCGCAGAGGTCGAGGACGGTATCGCCGGGCTTTGCCTCCACACAGAGGGCGGCAAGCTGGCTGGCCTGCCCCTCCACGTGGAAATATCCGTCCCGGAAAAGCCCGCTCTCCGCCGGACTGCCCTCGAAGCGGGCTAAGACGCTGCCCGGCACAAGGCCCGGGGCGGCGGTCTTCGCGCCCGAGGCCAGCAGCTTTTCGCAGAGGGCTTCCGGCGTCCCTTTCAGGGGGTTGGCCCGGAGGCTGGTCAGGCCGCTGTCGGCGGTGTGGGTCAGGATGTCCAGCGCCTCGTCGGGGTAGTGTTGGTGGAGGAACGCTGCCACGTCCCGGCCCGCCGAGCCCAGCACCATCAGCCGCTCTACCTCGTCGGCGAAGACGGCAGAGCCGAGGTCATAGCCGATGGCCCGGCGCAGCACGGCGTTCACGAGGCCGGAGGCGCTGGCTTTCCGGAAGGTGCGGGTCAGCTTGACGGCCTCATTGACCGCCGCCGAAGCAGGCACCTGCATATAGCGGGCCTGCGCCAGCGCGGCGCGGAGGATCTCCCGCACCTGCGGGTCGAGCTTTGCAAGCCCTTTGGGCAAAAACCGGCTCAGGATATAGTCCAGCGTTCCCTGATGTTCCAGCACGGTGTAAAATATCGCGCTGGCAAATGCTTTATCGCGGCCTTCCAGCTTCTGGCGGCGCAGCTCTGCGTCGAGGATGAGGTTCGAAAAACCGTCCTGCTCCTGCCGCACCAGCGCCGCCACCGCCGCCGCGCGGGGGTTCGGGCCGCTCACAGGCTGTCCCCCGCCTTGAGGCGGAGACCGGCGGCGAAGGAGGTGCCGTCCATGGGCTTCTTGCCCTCCGGCACGACGTGCAGCAGCTGAATAGCGCCCTCACCGCAGGCCACGGTCAGGGGCTTGGTGGCGAGGACAGTGCCAGCGGCTTCGCCGTGGCTTTCCGCGACCCGGCACTCCATCACCTTGACCTTCCTGCCGCCCGCCGTCACGAACCATGCCCCGGGCCACGGGTTCATGCCCCGCACCCAGTTGTGGATGTGGTCGGCGCTGTCGGTCAGATGGAACTGGGCCATCTCCTTGCTCAGCATGGGGGCGACGGAGGCGTTCTCGTGGGCCTGAGGCTCTGCCTTGAGCGTACCGGCTGCGATGGCAGGCAGGGTCTCACAGAGCACCCGTGCGCCTACGGCGGTGACCCGGTCGAACAGCTGGCCGCTGGTCTCCTCGGGGGCGATTTTGATTCTCTCGCAGGCCAGCACGTCGCCGGTGTCCAGCCCCTCGTCCATCTGCATGATGGAGACGCCCGTCTCGGCGTCGCCGTTCAGCACCGCCCACTGCACAGGGGCGCTGCCCCGGTATTTCGGCAGCAGGGAGACGTGGAGGTTGATGCAGCCGTATTTCGGCGCTTCCAGCACCGATCTCGGCAGGATGCAGCCGTAGGCCACCACGACGATGAGCTCAGGAGCCAGCGCGCGGATGTTCTCGTCCTCGCCGCCGTCCCGCAGGGTGCGGGGCTGAAAGACGGGGGTGCCGTGGGCCAGCGCCACCTCCTTCACCGGGGGTGCGGTGAGCACCTGCTTGCGGCCCACGGGCTTATCGCGCCGGGTGTAGACCCCGCAGATGTCGTGGCCCGCCTCATACAGGGCTTTCAGGCAGTCCGCCGCAATATCCGGCGTCCCCATGAACAGAATGCGCATCAGTCGTTCTCCTTCTTCTTGGCGGCAGCGGCGCGGCCCTCCTCGGTGTCCTCATAGAAGAACTCGCTGGACTCCATGATGGTGATGCCGTCCAGATGGTCGTTCTCGTGCTGGATGCAGCGGGCCAGCAGGCCCTCGGCTTCCAGCTCGAACCACTCGCCGTTCCGGTCCTGTGCGCGGACCTTGACGGCCACGGGGCGGGTCACGGCGCCGTTGTGGCCCGGGAAGGACAGGCAGCCCTCGTAGGCGGTCTCCTCGTCCTCAGACACGGCGAGGATCTCCGGGTTGACGAAGTCGATGAACTTGTACTCGTAGTTTTCGGGAATTTCTTCGGGGGCGTCGGTGGTGTCCCACACCACGAAGACGCGGCGCAGCATCCCCACCTGGGGGCCGGCGAGACCCACGCCGTCGGCGGCGATCATCGTCTCGCGCATATCGTCCAGCAGGGTGGCCAGACGGTCGTCAAAGCTGGTCACGGGGCGGCAGACCTTGTTCAGGATGGGGTCGCCCTCTTTTACAATGTTGCGGATAGCCATGAAGTATACCTCCAAATGATCTTATCAAATATCACCGTCAGAATGCATATCCACCACCACGGTGGCCTTGGCGGGCAGCTTTTCCTGCTCGTAGAGGCCGAGGGTCTGGCGGACAAGGTCGCGGAAGCGTTTGTCGGCGCGGCACTTGATGGTGAGCTTGTAGCGGTAGTTCTCGTTGATCTTTTCGATGTTGCCGGGGGTGGGGCCAAGCACCCGGAGGGGCAGGTCCGGCTGCTGCGCGGCCTGACGGCCCAAGAGGGCCGAGAACCGGGCGGCGGCCCGGGCCACCTCCATCTCCTTCGGGCCGGAGAAGCCCACGACGCAGAGCCCGCAGAAGGGCGGGTAGAGGCCCAGCCTGCGGTAGGCGATCTCCTGCTCGAAGAAGGCGTCGTAGTCCTGGGCGGCGGCGAGGTTGAGGACGGGGTTGTCGGGGTCGGTGGTCTGGATGATGGCAAAGCCCGGGTCTTTCGCCCGGCCGGAGCGCCCCACCACCTGAGTGATGAGGCTGAACACCGTCTCGTAGGCCCGAAACCCCTGCGCAAAGAGCAGCGAGTCGATGCCGAGGACGCCCACGAGGGTCACGTCCTCGAAATCGAGGCCCTTGGCCACCATCTGCGTCCCCACCATGATGTCGTACTCATGCCGGGCGAACTTTGCCAGCAGCTTTTCGTGGGCGTCCTTGGCGGCGGTGGAGTCCTGATCCATCCGCAGCACCCTCGCCTCCGGGAAAAGCTCAGCCAGCTCCTCCTCGGCCTTCTGGGTGCCGAAGCCCCGGTAGAGCAGCTTGCCGCCGCAGGCGGGGCAGGTCTTGGGGGGCGGGTCGAGCTGGGTGCCGCAGTAGTGGCAGAGCAGCTTATGGCCCGCCTTGTGGTAGACCATGGGGACGCTGCACTTGGGGCATTTCAGCACCTCGCGGCAGTCGTCGCACTGGGCCATGGTCTGGTAGCCCCGGCGGTTGAGCAGCAGGATGGTCTGCCTGCCCGCGTCGAGGTTGCGCCGGATGGCGTCCTCCATCGCAAGGCTGATCTCCCTCGGGTTGCCCGAGGCCAGCTCTGCCCGCATATCCACGATCTGGACGCTGGGCAGCGGGTTGCCGCCGTAGCGCTGGGTGAGCCGGACGAGCTGGGTGCGGCCGTTCCGGGCGGCGTAAAAGCTCTCGGTGCTGGGGGTGGCGCTGGCCAGAAGGAGCAGGGAGCCGTTCTCCGCCGCCCGCTGCCGGGCCACCTCGTGGGCGGCGTACCGGGGCGCGGACTCGGAGCGGTAGGTGTGCTCCTGCTCCTCGTCGATGATGACGAGGCCGATGTTTTCCAGCGGGGCAAAGACGGCGCTCCGGGTCCCCACCACGATGTCGGCGCCGCCGTCCTGTATCATCTGCCATTGGAGCAGGCGCTCGGTGTGGTTGAGGGCCGAGTGCTGGACGGCCACCCGCCGCCCGAACCGGCTCTTGAGGCGGAGGATCATCTGAGGCGTCAGGCTGATCTCCGGCACCAGCACGAGGGCGCGGCGGCCCAGCGCCAGACACCGCTCGATGAGCTTTAAGAACACCAGCGTCTTGCCGCTGCCGGTGACGCCGTAGAGCAGCGCCGAGTGGGGGGCGGTGTCTTCGAGGCCGGGCAGCAGGGCGTCATAGGCCGCCTGCTGCTCTGCCGTCAGGGTGATGGGCTCGTTTTTCAGCGGGATAGACGAATACAGGTCGATGGATTTGTTCACCTTGCTGCATTCGACGACGCCCTTGGCGCAGAGGTTGTCCAGCACAGCTTTGGTGATGCCGTGGGCCTCCATCTCGTTCTGGGTACGCTCTCCCCCGCTCAGCAGGGCCACTGCCGCCAGCTGCTTGGCCGTGGGCCTGGGCTTCTGCTGCAAAGCCCCCACCAGCTTATAGCTGTTCTCGGTGTGGCGGGTGAGCTGCTTTTGGAGCACCGGCGTCACGCCGTCCGCCGCGAGGGCGGGCTTATACTGCGCTCCATAGGGGATGACCGCCTTGACGGCCTCGTAGTAGGTGCAGAAGGTGCGTTCCTTGAGGAAATGCACCAGCCGCAGCAGCTCCGGCGTCAGGCAGGCCGAGGCGGGAGCTACGTCGAAGAGGTACTTGAGCTTTGCGTGCTCCGGCTCTTCGTCGCAGGCCAGCACCACGCCCATCCGGGCCTTGCTCCCCCGCCCGAAGGGCACCAGCACCATGCTGCCGAGGCGGACGGCCTCCTGCTGGTCGGGCATGACGGCGTAGGTATAGAGTTTGTCGAAGTGGAAGGTCGCGTTGCTCACGGCAACGCCTACCGTTTTTGGCATTCGCGGCTCCTTGTTATCTGTCGAGGCCGGCCCGCTGGCGGATGATGCCGTAGAGCTTCTCGGCGCAGGCGTCCACCTCGTCGTTCACGAGGGTGAGGGTGAACTTCTCCTGCTCGGCCAGCTCCTTCTTTGCGGTATCGAGGCGCTCGAGGATGCTGGCTTCCGTCTCGGTGCCGCGGCCCCGGAGGCGGCGTTCCAGCTCCTCCACGGAGGGCGGCAGCAGGAAGATGGTGGTAGCCCCCGGGAACATCCGGCGGATGTTGGCCGCGCCGTGGACGTCGATGACCAGCACCACCAGCTTGCCCGCCTCGAGGCGCTTATCCACCTCTTCGCGGAGGGTGCCGTAGTAGTTGCCGTTGTAGAAGTTGTGCTCCACCACCTGGTCGGTGTCGATGAGGTGCTGGAACTGCTCCCGGGTGCGGTAGTAGTAGTCCACGCCCTCCTGCTCGCCGGGGCGGGGTGCGCGGGTGGTGGCGGAGACGGTCTTTTCGATCTCGGGGTGGGCCTCGCGCAGGGCCTTGACCACACTATCCTTGCCGGTACCGGCGGCACCGGAGACGACAAACAGGTACTTTTCGTTTTCCATTTTTTACTGCTCCTCTGTCGGTTTTCCTTCCGGCTGGCCCGCAGCGCGGCTTGCCACCGTCTCAGGCGTCAGGGCCGAAAGGACTACATGGTCGGAGTCCATGATGAGCACGGCCCGGGTGCTGCGGCCATAGGACGCATCAATGAGCATCCCCCGCTCCCGCGCCTCCTTCACCAGACGCTTGACCGGCGCGGAGTCGGGGCTGACGACGGCCACCACCCGCCCTGCGCTGACCAGATTGCCAAAGCCGATGTTGATGAGCTTCATCTGAACTCCTCCGTACTGTTTTTATTCGAGGTTCTGGATCTGTTCGCGGATCTTCTCGATCTCCGCCTTCATGTCCACCACCGTGCGGGTGATGTCCAGGTCCTGACACTTGGAGCCGATGGTGTTGGTCTCACGGTTCAGCTCCTGAGTCAGGAAGTCCAGCTTGCGGCCCACCGGCTCGTCCAGCTCCAGAATGGAGCGGTACTGGGCGATGTGGCTGCGCAGACGGACGGTCTCCTCGTCCACGGCGGTCTTGTCGCCGAAGATGGCGGCTTCCGTCAGGACGCGGGCGTCGTCGATGCTGCGGTCCTCGAGGATGGTCTTGAGCTTCTCGTAGAGGCGGCTGGTGTAGGCTTCGACGCGGCCTGCGCTCAGGGTCTCCACCCTGCCCACCCGCTCCTCGAGGAAGCACAGGCGGCTCTCCACGTCGGCCTTCATCTTGGCGCCCTCGGCGGCGCGCATGGCGATGAAGTTGTCCAGCGCCTGAGCCGTCACGGCGGAGACGTCGGCCCAGAGCTGTTCCTCATCCACGTCGGCGTGGCGGGTAGCCAGCACGTCCGGGAAGCGGGTCAGCGTCGAGACGGTGACGTCGTTCTTGATGCAGAGCTTCTCCGAAAGGTTCCGCAGGGCCTTCTGGTAGCTGCGGGCCAGCTCCATGTTGACGGTCACTTCTGCGTCGGCGGCCTCCACGTTCTGGATGGTCATGCTCAGCTCGACCTTGCCGCGGGTGACCCGCTCGTTGAGCTGCTTTTTCAGGCGGCTGTCCATGTAGCTGCAGCTGCGGGGGATGCGGGACGAATACTCGAAATACCGGGAGTTGACGCTGCGCAGCTCGACCGTGATCTCGCGGCCATTCAATACAGCAGTCCCCCGGCCAAAACCGGTCATGCTCAGGATCATATGCTCCACGTTTCCTCTCTGTTGATGGGTGGATATGCGGACAAATTACGGTATATGTATCCGCGTTTGGGTATACAGGCCCATGTTACGATACATATGTTATTATTCTACTCTGATGACCGCTTTTTTGCAAGTAAAGCAGACAAAAAAGTGAGGAAGCCCTCTCAGTCATTGCTTTGCAATGACAGCTCCCCCAAAGGGGGAGCCTTTGGCAGGCCGGGTAACTTTCCACTGGACGCCTGAGGTTCGATATGGCGCAAGAGGGCGGGCCTTGCTTACGGGGCCAGCGGCTTCTGGACAACGCACCTTGTCAAGCTGCCGTGAGCCTAGACAGCGGAGCACTACTGTTTCCGGGACATCGCGCTTTGCTCGTCCAGGCGAAAGCTGCCCGACACGCCAGTGGCTCCCCCTCTGGGGGAGCTGTCACCGAAGGTGACTGAGAGGGCGCCTTCCGGGCCAGCGCTCTAAAAAATGCCCAAGAAAGAAGGAATCCCATGTCCCGCTGTGTTATCATTTCCGCCTGCCCGGTCAGCGCCTCGCTGGCGTCGGCCCTGCGGCCCGGCGATACCATCATTGCCTGCGACGCGGGCTACCGCAACTGCGGGCCGCTCCACTGCCGTCCCGACATCATCGTGGGCGACTTCGACACCGCGCCCTGCCCGGCGCAGGAGGGCGACGACACCATCATCCTGCCCCACGTCAAGGACGACACCGACACCGAGTACGCGGCAAAGCTGGCCTCCGAGAAGGGCTTCGACGAGGCGCTGCTGCTGGGTGTACTGGGCGGCAGACGCCTCGAGCATACGCTGGCCAACCTCTGCACCGGCCTCGGCCTCGAACAGCGGGGCGTCCGGGCCACGCTTCTGGACGAGCGCAGCCGCATCACCTTCGTGATGCCCGGCGAGACCCGCCGCTACCCTAGGAATGAGTATTTCTACCTCTCGGTCTTCCCGATGGAGGGCAGGGCAGAGGGGGTCTCGGAGCGGGGCTCCTTCTACGAGCTGACCGACGCCGTCCTCACCGCAGGCTACCCCCTCGGCGTCAGCAACGAGTATGCCGCTGGCTCCGACTGCATCACCATCTCCACCCAAAAGGGCGCGCTGGTGGTGGTGGAGACGGTGCCGGACGGGCCGATCCTGAGCTGAACCGGAACATTCCGGGCGCAGACCGCCTATAATGGCGTATCAAGCGACGAAAGGTGGTCGGCTCTATGCAGGTGGTCGTTCTCAAAAGCCCCAAGTGCCTCAGAGGCTTGCTCCGGAGGCTGTTCGGCATCCGAAAAGAAACGCAGGACTGAAAGAAATGGAAAGCCGCTGCGCGGCGGTTTCTGTAAACTTTCTGTGCAACGCTTGACTTTTGCGGGGAATGGCATATACTAAAGATGGAATTGTGAGGATATTCCATTCGGTACACCAAAAAGAAAAGCCCCCAAGGAGTTGCGACCTCCCCGGGGGCTTTCCGTTTAGTCGGGCTTGCGGTCCTTGTCGAATCTGTCAAGCCACTTGCAGATGTAATGCGACATTACATCTGCTACGACAGACTCCAAAATCGTGAGGATATGAATCATCAGGTACACCTCCCTTCCCAAGTAAGATGGGCGGGATGAACCGCAAAACAAGTATAGCATAAACTTCGGCAAAAAGATACAGGAAACGATGCGGCTTGCCAAAGCCTCTCCCTTTGGGAGAGGTGTCTGCGCAGCAGACGGAGAGGGCAAGCCCGGCACGAAA
>ENA-ORTD01001925-ORTD01001925.1-human-gut-metagenome-genome-assembly--contig:-NODE-1925-length-13197-cov-2.991326_pt1 | contig 13197 bp, 13 predicted proteins | sample MGYA00241907_ERZ509178 | MGnify/ENA primary metagenome ERZ509178 (study PRJEB26280, sample SAMEA2338793) | human gut metagenome | biome: human gut; feature: human-associated habitat; material: faeces...
AGCATCCGGGAATCCCCCTCACACCCCGCCCCCTGTGCAAATCTCCCCGCGCCCCCACCACCAGGACAATTCGCCTCCGCCGGGCGGGTAGGTTGTGAAGGGGAAAAAGGACAGGGAAAAGGGCAGGGCGAAAAACAGGGCAGGTAGGAGGGGAAAAAGAACTGGGCGGGGGTGTAGATGGGGGGCATGGATTTCAGATACATTCCAGGACCATGACGTGTTCGCCGTGGATGTCTTTTTCGCCGTTGAAGCGGAAGCCGTAGTGGGTGTAGAGGGAGGCGGCCGGGGTGTTGCCAGGGATGATGCTGAGGTAGATGCGGCGGCAGTGGTATTCGGTTTTGAGGCGGTCGATGAGGAGGCGCATGGTTTCTTTGCCGTAGCCTTTGTGTTGGTAGCGTTGGTCTATGAGGAGGCGGTCCATCCATACTCTTCCGGAGGGGAGGTATTCGGGGAAGAAGCCGTACATGGCAAAGCCTATGAGGAGTCCGTCGTCGTAGATGGCTACGGGGCGCCAGCAGGAACTGGCATCGGCTTCCTTCAGGCATTGTTCGACGCTTTCTACGTAGGTTTCCTGGCCGGGGGCTGTTTTGAGGGTGAGGGCTTCTTTGCGGTTGGCTGCCGTGATTGGCTGGAGGGAGAGGTTCATGGTGTGTTGATTCCTTTCTGTCTTCTTTTTGTGAGTTTTGTTATTTTTCTGATCCTTCGTAGTTTCAATTCATTCTTTCTATCATATGCTATGGAGCCGCCCTATAGTCAAGAGGGGGCAGGGCGGACAGATAAAAGAGTGGATGCAGTAACTGTTCGACAAGGGGCTGAATTGTTATTTTATGTTGGCGGAATTATGGTAGTGGAATTGTAATAGCGGAGGGGATTTGGTAAGATGGAGAAATGAATGCGGCAGGCCGGGATGGTTCGGGCCGGCGGGAGGAGCGGAGCTGGGAATGGGGAAGAGGACAGGAAAGCAGAAGGTGGGACAGCAGATGGCAGGAGAACAGATGGCAGGGAAGCAGAATGCAGGAAAAGAGACGGCGGGATGGAAAAGTGGGTCCGGCCGGGGGGACAGGAGAAGAAATTGGGTGGATTTGTGTATTATTTTGCTGACAAGCGGGGTGGTTATTGCGGCCTATCTGGCGGTGATGGGGGGGAATGAGCCAGTCTGGAAGCAGCGGAGGCGGTTCGGGTGAGGTGTCGGGGGGAGCGCTTCTTTTGCAGACGTTGTTGGGGGCTTTGACGGAATATGGTGTTTTTGGGCTGGGGATTACGATTGTGTGTGCGGTGCGCAGGGAGAGTTTTCGCAGCTTTGGGCTGAAATGGGAGAAGCTGGGGGTGACGGTTTTGCTGTCGGCGTTGGCTTGTGCGCCGGCTTTTGTAAGTATGTTGTTCCGGAATGAGGTTCACAGTTATCTGCCTTTTCAGACGGTAAATTTTACGAAGCAGGTGCTGGAAGCGGGGTTTCCGGTCAGTTTGGTTGGAATGGTTATTATTGCGGCGAGCTGGGGCTTTTTTGAAGGGTTTTCTTATGTGGTGATCGCGGAACGGGTGAACCGGCTGTTTCCGGTCAGGCGTGTTTGGCTGAATGCGGGGGCGGCGGCCGGCGGGGCGATATGTCTTGTGGTGCATGCGGTTTTGGGGCTGGCGCCGGAAACGTTTGTTGTGGGGCTGTGTGATTTCATTATTATTTATGGGATGCTGGCGGTCCGGGATTATACAGGGAATGCCTGGGGCTGTGTGCTGATTTATTTTTTCTTCTGGAATGCGTTAGCTTAGTGATGAAACACGGCTGCGGAGAGCAAAAAAATGTTGACAAATCCGGGGATCTGCTGTTAGTATATGGAAGTAGGGCAACGGCGTTCTTACCAGTGGGGTAGGAGCGCCTTTTTCGTTTGATGGGATATATGCAATGGTTCAAAAGGCTGAACTGTTACGAAGTGTTATCAATAAGCAAGGGGATTATTTTGCAGGGAAAGGAATGGTAGCTATGCAGTTAGCGGGAAAGAAGTATACGAAAGAAGATATCCTGAGGCTGGTGGAGGAGGAAGATGTGGAGTTTATCCGTTTGCAGTTTACGGATATGTTCGGCTGTCTGAAAAATATGGCCATTACCTCCAGCCAGCTGGAAAAGGCGCTGGATAACCGATGTATGTTTGACGGTTCGGCGATAGATGGTTTTGTGAAAATAGAGGAATCGGATTTATTTCTGCATCCGGATTTGGATACGTTTGAGATTTTTCCGTGGAGGCCGCAGCAGGGGAAGGTGGCGCGGCTGATTTGTGATGTGTACCGGCCGGGAGATAAGCCTTTTGAGGGGGATCCCAGATATATTCTGAAGACGGCGCTGAAGGAAGCGGAGGAAATGGGATATACGTTTTATGCGGGGCCGGAGTGTGAATTTTTTCTGTTCCATATGGATGAAAATGCCATGCCTACGACGATTACCCATGAACAGGCGGGGTATTTTGATCTGGGGCCGGTGGATCGGGGGGAAAATGCGAGAAGGGATATGGTGCTGACGCTTGAGGATATGGGGTTTGTTGTGGAAACCTCCCATCATGAGGCGGCCCCGGCACAGCATGAAATTGATTTTGAATATGATGAAGCGCTGGCGACTGCGGATAATATTATGACCTTTAAGCTTACGGTGAAAACCATTGCAAAAAGGCATGGGCTGCATGCTACCTTTATGCCGAAGCCGAAAGCGGAGGTGAACGGTTCCGGTATGCATATCAATATGTCTCTGTCCAGGGACGGAAGGAATGTTTTTCAGGACGCCGGGGATGAAAACGGGCTGAGCAGGGAAGCCTATTATTTTATCGGAGGAATCCTGAAGCATATCAGGGCAATTACGGCGATTACGAATCCGCTTGTGAATTCTTATAAAAGGCTGGTTCCGGGATTTGAGGCGCCGGTTTACATCGCGTGGAGCACGGCTAACAGAAGCCCTCTGCTGCGGATTCCGGCGGCGGGAAGCGAGAAAACCAGGATTGAACTGAGAAGTCCTGATCCGGCGGCCAATCCCTATCTGGCGCTGGCAGTATGTCTGCGGGCCGGGTTGGAAGGTATCCGGGAAAAAACGGAGCCGCCAAAGAGCGTGAACTGCAATATTTTTGCCATGACAGAGGATGAGAAAAAACTGATGGGGATAGAGCGTCTTCCGGGTACCTTGATAGAGGCGGTTGAAGAGCTGGAGAAGGACGAATTTATCAGGGAAACATTGGGCGAGCATGTGGCGAACAAATATATTGAGGCCAAAAAGGAAGAGTGGAACAGGTACCGTGCGCAGGTAACGGACTGGGAGATTAATGAGTATTTGAACCGATTCTGAGCGAAGCTGCTTCATGGCCATAGGGCCATGTGCCGTAACGGGCGCTGCTTCATGGCCGTATGGGCCATGTGCTGTAACGGGCGCTGCTTTATGGCCGTACGGGCCGTGTGCCGTATCGGGAGCTGCTTACAGATGGAGGTACTCATGTGACAAATATCATTGTGGTTTTACCGAAAATAGAGGATGCCAAAAGCATAAAGAATGTTCTTGTGCGCAGCGGCTTTTCAGTGATGGCGGCCTGCAGCACCGGCGCCCAGGCGCTGGGGGCGGCGGATGCTTTATCCGGTGGTATTGTTATCTGCAGCTATAAGCTGATAGATATGGCGTATTCGGAGCTATATGATTATCTTCCCCCGGGAATGGATATGCTCCTCCTGGCCTCCCCGGGATATTTAAGCGAGGTCAGCGTGAAGGATATTGTATGTCTTTCCATGCCCTTGAAGGTGCAGGAGCTGGTCAGCACGGTGGATATGATGTGTCAGTCCAGGGAAAGGCGGAGGAGGAGGCGATTATCAAAGAGGCCAAGGCTTTGCTGATGGAGCGGAACCGGATGACGGAAGAGGAAGCGCACAGGTACATACAAAAGTGCAGTATGGACAGCGGCACCAACATGGTGGAGATGGCGAAAATGGTGCTGGTAACAAGGAATTGACAGGAGTGGCTGCAAAGGGACAGGGCAGTTATTTTTCAGGAAAGAAGGAAAAGATACATGAAGATAAATTTTACAAAAATGCAGGGCTGCGGAAATGATTATGTGTATATTAATGGTTTTACGGAAAAAATCCCATTGGAAAAGAAGCCTGATTTTGTCAGGCGGATGAGCGACCGGCATTTCGGGATCGGAGGAGACGGCGTGATTTTTGTGAATCCGTCCAGTCTGGCGGATTTTGAAATGGAGATGTACAATGCGGACGGGACGCGGGCGGAGATGTGCGGGAACGGCATCCGGTGCGTGGCGAAGTTTGTGTATGACAAAGGACTGACGGATAAGACGGAAATTACTGTTGAGAGCTTTGGACAGGTGAAGTATCTGCGGCTTTTTACGGAGAATGGCAGGGTGAAGCAGGTGCGTGTGGATATGGGGGAGCCTGTGCTAAGGGCGGAGGAGATCCCTGTTGTATGCGACGGTGAGCAGGCGGTGGCTGAAGCGATTGAGGTGGAGGGCAGGAGCTATGAAATGACCTGTGTTTCCATGGGAAATCCTCATGCGGTGGTGTACATGGAGGATGTGGCAGGTCTGGAAATTGAAAAGACAGGGCCTTTTTTTGAAAATCATCCCAGGTTCCCCAGAAGGGTGAATACGGAATTCGTGAAGGTTTTGGACAGGAATACGGTGGAAATGCGTGTCTGGGAGCGCGGCTCCGGGGAGACGCTGGCCTGCGGGACGGGCTGTTGCGCTGTGGCTGTGGCCTGCGTGTTAAATGGGCTGACGGAGAGACAGGTGACGGTCAAGGTCCTGGGAGGGGAACTGGAAATCGAGTGGGATGAAAAGAACAACCGGGTTTATATGACAGGGCCTGCGGATACGGTGTTTGAGGGCTGTGTGGAGGATTGAGAGGAGAAATTTTGATATGTACAGGATAAATGAAAATTATCTGAAGCTTCCGGGAAGTTATCTTTTTTCAACAATTGGGAAAAAGGTGAGTGCGTTTTCCGCGGCAAATCCGGATAAGAGGATCATCCGCTTAGGGATCGGGGATGTGACGCAGCCGCTGCCGGGCGCAGTGGTGGAGGCTTTGCACAGGGCTGTGGATGAGATGGCGGATGCGGATACGTTTCATGGGTATGCCCCGGATTTGGGGTATGAGTTTCTGCGGAAGGCCATTGCGGAAAATGATTTTCAGGCAAGGGGCTGCGCGGTTGAACCGGATGAGATTTTTGTTTCTGACGGGGCGAAGTCGGATTCTGCCAATATTCAGGAAATTTTTGCGGCGGACAGTAAAATTGCGGTGTGTGATCCGGTGTATCCTGTGTATGTGGATTCTAATGTGATGGCGGGCAGGACAGGGAGCTATGATAAGGAGTCGGAGGTCTGGAGCGATGTGATTTATATGCCGTGTACGGCGGAGAACGGGTTTGTCCCTGAGCTGCCGGAAAAGACGCCGGATTTGATTTATTTGTGTTTCCCGAATAATCCTACGGGCTGTACGGTGACGAAGGATCAGCTGCAGGTATGGGTGGATTATGCGAACCGGGTGGGGGCGGTGATTATTTTTGACGCCGCTTATGAGGCGTATATTTCCCAGGAGGATGTGCCTCACAGTATTTATGAGTGTGAGGGGGCGAGGGGCTGCGCCATTGAGCTGCGTTCTTTTTCCAAGAATGCGGGCTTTACCGGCCTGCGCCTGGCTTATACGGTAGTGCCTAAGGATATGGTGTGCGGCGGGGTGTCTTTGCATTCGCTCTGGGCCAGGAGGCATGGGACGAAGTACAACGGCGCGCCTTATATCGTGCAGAGGGCCGGGGAGGCTGTTTATTCGGAGGAAGGGAAGGCGCAGATCCGCAGCATGGTGGACAGGTATATGAAAAATGCGCGTTATATTCTGGAGGGGCTGAAGAGCGCCGGGTATGAGGTGTACGGCGGGGTGAATTCTCCTTATGTGTGGATGAAGACGCCGGGGCAGATGGGGAGCTGGGAGTTTTTTGATTATTTGCTGGAACGGGCGAATGTGGTCGGGACGCCGGGAGCGGGGTTCGGGCCGAGCGGGGAAGGGTATTTCAGGCTGACGGCGTTTGGGTCGTATGAGAATACGGTGGAGGCTGTGGAGAGGATTAAAGAGATATAAAGAGGGATTAAGGAAAGTATTGATTTTGGGGATGGGTTGTGGTATGATGTGAAACAATTTATAGTAATGGCATTGAACGGGACTCTTGTCAGGGGAAGCGACAGGAATGCGGCGTCACCGACTGAGAGCGCTGCTTGTGTAAGCTGACAAAGGGAACACCCGGGAGCCGGTTATTTGAAATTTCGTGAGAAACGTAGGGTAATCCGTGTAACACGCGTTAAGTGTAAGAGTGGGTAAGGCGGTAAAACACTTTGTTGGAAGTGGCGTCTTATCAATGCGGGTGGTACCGCGGATCCGTTTGGAGTCCGTCCCGGAATGCAGATTGTATGCATTCCGGGATTTTTTTATTTCCCGGGAACGAGCCAAGTAGCCATGCTTGTATGGATATTTAGCGACTGCCGCGAGGGTCAAATACCCCATTGCTTGCAGCGGGGTATTTGATTTCCCGGGAACGAGCCTGGCAGCCTTGCCTTATATCTGGCGACTGCCAGGAGGGAGTTGAAGGCAGAGAGACTCAGGAAATAAAAGGTTACGGGTTTCTTTAAAATGGTTCCGCCCCGCAGTGGAACTTGCAGACCAGCCACAGAAAAAGGAGACCAAAGTTATGGAATTTTTGACAGGAGTGAAGCAGAAAGAGGTATTGGAAATCGGAGATCTTCTCTTACCGGAGATGGTGGGAAGGGAGGTAAAGGTGAATGGGGCTGTCCATGCCATACGTGATATGGGGACGATAGCCTTTGTCGTCCTTCGGAAAAGGGAAGGGCTGGTGCAGTGTGTGTATGAACCGGGTAAGGCGGATTTTTCCTTAAAGGAGCTGAGAGAGGGCGGCGCGGTGGAGGTTTCAGGCGTCCTGGCGGCTTCGGAAAAGGCTCCGGGCGGTGTGGAAATCAGGATGAGGGCGGTGGTTATCCTTTCGGAGCCTGTGCAGGCGATGCCGATTCCCATTTCCAAGTGGAAAATGAATATTTCCCTGGAAACCAGCCTGGATCTGCGTCCTGTCTCTTTGAGGAATATCCGGGAACGGGCGAAATTCCGTATTCAGGATGGGATTGTGAGGGGCTTTCGTGATTTCCTTGTCACACAGGGATTTACGGAAATCCACACTCCTAAAATCGGAGCCAGGGGCGCTGAGGGAGGAGCAAATATTTTCCGCCTGGATTATTTCCACAGGCCGGCGGTGCTCGCCCAGAGCCCTCAGTTTTATAAACAGATGATGGTGGGCGTATTTGACAGGGTTTTTGAGACCGCTCCGGTGTTCCGGGCAGAGAAGCATAACACAAAGCGTCATTTGAATGAATACACCTCCCTGGATTTTGAAATGGGCTACATTGACGGTTTTGAAGATATTATGGATATGGAAACCGGGGTCCTGCAGAACATTATGGGGCTTTTGAAAAAGGAATACGGCAGGGAGCTGGCCATTTTGGATATCGAACTCCCGGATACTGAGAAAATCCCCTGCGTCCGGTTTGACGAAGCAAAAAGGCTTGCGAGTGAAAAATACGGCAGGCCCATCCGCAACCCGTACGATTTGGAGCCGGAGGAGGAATCGCTTATCGGCAGGTATTTTAAAGAGGAGTATGGAAGCGATTTCGTATTTGTCACCTATTATCCCAGCAAAAAGCGTCCCTTTTACGCGATGGATGATCCCGGGGATCCTGCTTTTACGCTGAGCTTTGACTGCCTGTTTAAAGGGATGGAGATTACCACCGGAGGGCAGCGGATCCATGATTACCATATGCTGCTTGAAAAAATGGCGAAACGGGGCATGACGGAGGAGGGAATGGAGCACTATCTGATGGCCTTCAAATATGGAATGCCGCCCCACGGCGGCCTGGGAATCGGCCTGGAAAGGCTCACCATGAAGCTCGTGGGAGAAGACAACGTCCGCGAAACCACACTGTTTCCCCGTGATTTGAGCCGTTTGGAACCTTAGGGCAGTGAAGAAGTAAAATCGACCCAAATCACGTGGGATTCTGAGCCGCTTGGAACCATAAGAAACTGTCCGGCAGGCCTGCACATTTACTGCGCAGGCCGTACAAAAAAAAGGAGGAGAACAACATGGCAAACGTAATAACAGACGCCACCATCGACTACGTAGGCATTCTGGCAAAGCTGGAGCTTACAGGGGAAGAGAAGGAACAGGCCAAGGCCGACATGGGCCGGATGCTGGATTATATAGATAAACTGAATGAACTGGACACGGAAGGCGTGGAGCCCATGAGCCATATATCTGCCGCCGCCAATATATTCCGGGAGGATGTGGTAACAAACGGCGACGACAGGGAACAGATACTGAAAAATGCGCCGGGATGCAAAGACGGGATGTTTAAGGTTCCCCGTACGGTTGATTAGTTCATAAACGGAACCATGCGTCATGCAGGAAGCCCTGAGTCAGGCGAAAAGAGGTAACCGTTTGGCCGAAGGCTGAACTGTTTCGGAAAGAGAGGCAATTATGAGTCTTATGGAATTTTCGGCCGTACAGCTGGCCGGTAAAATAAAGAAAAAAGAATGTACCTGCCGGGAAGCCGTGAAAGAAGCATTCCGGCAGATAGAGGAAAAGGAGGCAAAGTTTCATTGTTATATCAGCCTGGATAAGGAACGTGCCCTGAAGCGGGCGGAACAGGTGCAGGCAGCAATTGATGCCGGGGAGCTGGCCGGGCCGCTGGCAGGCGTGCCGATAGCAGTCAAGGATAACATCTGCACAAAGGATGTTAAAACAACCTGTGCATCCCGCATCCTTTCCAATTTTGTCCCTTCCTACAGCGCAGAAGCTGTGGTGAGGCTGGAGCGGGCAGGGGCTATTATCCTGGGAAAAACCAACATGGATGAATTCGCCATGGGATCCACAACGGAAACCTCCGCCTTCGGAGTGACCGGGAATCCATGGAACCCGGGGCATGTGCCGGGAGGCTCCTCAGGCGGTTCCGCGGCTGCGGTAGCGGCGGGAGAATGCTTTGCCGCCCTGGGCAGCGACACCGGAGGATCTATCCGCCAGCCGGCTGGTTTCTGCGGCGTGGTGGGAATGAAGCCCACCTACGGAGCTGTTTCCCGTTACGGACTGGTTGCCTATGGCTCTTCGCTTGATCAGATAGGGCCGCTGTGCAGGGATGTGGCGGACTGCGCGGCAATACTGGAGGTGATCGCAGGACATGACGGCAAGGATTCCACCTCCGTGGATTTTGCTGCCGCAGGGGAAAAAACGGATTTTACCTCCGCGCTGAAGGACGACGTGAGTGGAATGCGAATCGGCATTCCCCGGGATTATTTCGGAGAAGGGCTGCATCCGGAGGTACGGAAGGCCGTCCTGGAGGCAGCGGAGCTTTTGAAGGATAAAGGGGCCGAAGTGGAGGAATTTGATCTTCCTTTGGTGGAATACGCAATTCCCGCTTATTATACCATCGCTTCCGCGGAGGCCAGCTCTAACCTGGAACGTTTTGACGGTATTAAATACGGATACCGCGCCAGTGAATACGAAGGACTGCATCAGATGTATAAAAGAACCCGCTCTGAAGGCTTCGGCCCGGAGGTGAAGCGCCGTATCATGCTTGGCTCCTTTGTATTAAGCTCCGGCTATTATGATGCTTATTATCTGAAAGCCCTCCGTGTCAAAGCGCTGATAAAAAAAGCCTTTGACGAAGCCTTTGCCCGTTATGACTGCCTGTTGGGACCGGTGGCTCCCACGACAGCGCCGGGGTTGGGAGAGAGCCTGACGGATCCGATACGGATGTATCTGGGAGATATCTATACGATTTCCGCCAATCTGGCGGGACTTCCCGGAATCTGCCTGCCCTGCGGCCTGGACAGCCGGGGGCTTCCCATCGGCCTGCAGCTGGTTGGTGACTGCTTCCAGGAGAAAAAACTGATTCAGGCGGCCTTTTCCTATGAGCAGGCCAGAGGCCGTTTCCCGGACTGTCCGTGCCGGGCAGAAGAGACGGCAGTACCAGAACCAGCAGCTGCTGGCAGCAAAGCCAGCGGAACGGATTCTGATGAAAGGAGGCGCGGCTAAATGGCAAAGCAATACGAAACAGTAATCGGCCTTGAGGTTCATGTAGAGCTGGCAACCCGGACCAAAATCTTCTGCGGCTGCTCCACTGCTTTCGGCGGAGCGCCCAATACCCATACCTGTCCCGTCTGTACCGGAATGCCGGGCTCCCTTCCCGTACTGAATAAGCAGGTGGTGGAATATGCCATGGCTGTTGGCCTTGCCACCGGCTGTTCCATTACCAGGTTCTGCAGATTTGACCGGAAGAACTATTTTTACCCCGACAATCCGCAGAACTATCAGATTTCCCAGCTCTACCTCCCCATCTGCCAGAACGGCTGCGTGGAAATCAAAACGCCTGCCGGGAGGAAGAAAATAGGAATTCATGAAATCCACATGGAGGAGGATGCGGGAAAGCTGATACATGATGAATGGGAGGATATTTCCCTGGTGGATTATAACAGATCCGGCGTCCCACTGATTGAAATCGTATCTGAGCCGGATATGCGAAGCGCCGATGAGGTGATTGCTTATCTGGAAAAGCTGAGGCTCATTATTCAGTACCTTGGCGCCTCAGACTGCAAGCTGCAGGAGGGCAGTATGCGCGCCGATGTCAACCTTTCCGTGAGGGAAGCGGGAGTACGGCAGCTGGGGATCCGGACGGAGATGAAGAACCTGAACTCCTTCAAAGCCATTTCCCGCGCAATAGAAGGGGAACGGCAGCGCCAGATCGAACTGCTGGAGGAGGGAAAAAAGGTAATCCAGGAAACAAGACGGTGGGATGACAACAAGGAAGCTTCCCATGCCATGCGTTCCAAAGAGGATGCCCGGGATTACCGCTATTTTCCGGATCCGGATCTCCCGCCCATATATATCGGAGAGGATTGGCTGGAGGCTGTCCGCCGGAAGCTGCCAGAATTCCGGACGGAAAAAATGACCCGCTACAGGCAGGAATATGAGCTGCCTGATTATGATATCGAAATTATCACAGGATCCAAACCGCTGGCGGATCTTTTTGAAGAAACCACGAAGCTGTGCGGACAGCCCAAAAAGGTGAGCAACTGGATTATGGGGGAAACACTGCGGCTGCTTAAGGAAAAAGGTGAGGAGCCGGAGGATATCCGTTTTTCCCCGGCCAACCTGGCGAAGCTGATAGAGCTGACGGAAAGGAAGGAAATCAACGGCAGCGTGGCGAAGAAGATTTTTTCCGTGATGTTTGAAGAGGACGTGGAGCCGGAAGCTTATGCTCTGCGTCACGGATTAAAAACGGTGAATGACGAAGGCCTGCTGCGCAGCACAATTGAAAGCGTCATTGCAGACAACCCGCAGTCGGCTGCGGACTTCCGAAACGGCAGGGAAAAGGCGGCCGGCTTCCTGGTAGGACAGACGATGAAAGCCATGAAGGGCAAAGCTGACCCGGCTTTGGTAAATGAAATGGTAAGGGAAATTCTGCAGGGTTAAAAACCGTTTTTTCAGAATGAACCAATATTTTATCAGATAAAAATATGACCGGATGGAACCTGAGTTCTATCCGGTCATACAGATCTTCCCCCGTATTTTGCAGGGAAAGCCAGGCGGTCCGGAAGTTTTAAACGTTACAAACAGAGAAAAAATGTTTTAAAAAGCGTGCAAGCGTTATATTGTTTTTGCCATTTAGACACAAAAATTGCCGTTCGCGCACCAAAACTTGATTTATTGCAACTACTGTGATATTTTTAAATTAACCAGTTTTTGATGGCCGGGATATGTCTTTTCGGCATGAAGGAGGAACCTTATGGGTATTGGCCTGATGGAAAAGGAAATACTGGAGCTTCAGGAAGAAAACTCCCGGCTGAAAATGTTGAGTGAGGCCGACGGCCTGACCGGACTGTACAATCGAACAACTGCTGAAAATATCATTATTGAACGGCTGAAAAAAAATGAGGGCGGCAATTTAATGGTGGTGGATGTAGACGGTTTTAAAAGGATCAATGACAGGTACGGTCATCTGTTCGGAGACGAAGTATTGAAGGGCCTGACGGCTTTGATGAAGGAGATATTTCCGCCGGAGAATGTGGTGGGAAGGTTCGGCGGAGACGAGTTCATTATTTTTACGGCAAGGGAATGCACGCTGCAGGAGGCAATGCAAAAGGGCAAAGAATTAATCCGGCGAATGCAGCTGATGGGTGATAAAATGGGAGTGGAGGGGCGGCTTTCCGCCACCATTGGCGTTGTCGGCTGCAGGCAGAAGGATAACTACACCTCTGCTTTTGACCATGCAGATTATGCCTTGTTCCAGGGAAAGAAGAAGGGGAAGGCAGCGGTATGCAGTTATGATGAGGAGCATGGAAAACCGGAAATCATTTCCGCAGCGGTAAAGAACCATACGGAGGATACCGGAATTGATCTTGATATGGAGTTGATCTGGATGGAACTGAGAGAAAAGACGTCGCCGCAGGGCGCATATTGCCAGGATTTTGCAACCTTTAAGCAGCTGTACCGTTTTGTGGAAAGAGGTTTGATGCGTCTGCCCATCAGTGCCTATACAGTTCTGCTGACGCTGGTGGATGACAGGAAGCAGTTCGTTACGCTGCAGGATCGGGAATACCTGATGGAAAAGCTGGGGGGGACAATCTGCGCCTCACTGCGCAGCGGAGATGTCTACACCCGGTACAGCAGCTGCCAGTACCTGCTCATGGTAATAGGGGCCAGCCTGGAAAACGCCTGGAAGGTGGTGGAGCGCATCAGGAGTAACTATGACTGCATTACAGAAAAGTATTCCGTGTATATTGGAGCCAATGTCAGGCCCCTGCTGTGTGCGGGCAGAGGAATTACGGAAATGCAGCGGAAAAGAAATGAAAAGCAAACAGGAGAATGAATGGGGTAAAACAGAGAAATGAACAGAAAATCGGTTGATAAGACAATTTTACAGGTAAATATGCTGGGCGGCTTCTCTCTGGTTTACGGGAAAAAGCCGTTGCCTAATAATTATTCCGGAACATCCAAAATGATGCAGCTGTTTCAGATTCTTTTGTATGCTGGCAGAGAAGGAATTCCCCGGGCGGAGCTGATTGAAAGGCTGTACGGCAGGGAGGAGCTGGAGGATGCCGGAGCTACGCTGCGTG
>ENA-ORTD01001927-ORTD01001927.1-human-gut-metagenome-genome-assembly--contig:-NODE-1927-length-13191-cov-3.125457_pt1 | contig 13191 bp, 9 predicted proteins | sample MGYA00241907_ERZ509178 | MGnify/ENA primary metagenome ERZ509178 (study PRJEB26280, sample SAMEA2338793) | human gut metagenome | biome: human gut; feature: human-associated habitat; material: faeces...
GAGATACCTTCTTCGTTTCTGTTGACATCATCATACTCGTTTCTCAATAAGATGTAAATAGTTTCTGTTTGTTCTGATTCAAGTCTCATATTTTATTATTTATTACTCTTATAGTAATTTTTTTCATTGACAAATAGGATGTTTTTGCCATAAAATAAAAAACAGAAAAATATGCAATAGTAACAAAAAATAAGCCGAAAGTACAAAGAAAAACTGAAAATGAGGAAATGGTAAGAAAAAGTGTCAAAATGGAATAAGTGTCAGGTTTCAAAAAGTAAGATGTGACAAAATGACACCTTTTGAGAAATAGTGATATTTACGAAAAGGAAATCCAACGCTATAATGACCCTACATTTAAGAGAGGGGGCAGCAGCGGTGAGTGACAAAGTAAAGAAAGCAGTAAGAGATTTTCCCTATGGAACAGTTAAAATAAAAGAGAAATATAAGGAAAATGCCTTCAAGCGGGAATTGATTTATTTACGTTCGCTGGATTGTGACAGGCTTATGGCTGGGTTTTACGAGACAGCAGGACTTACGCCTAAAAAAGAACGGTATCAAGGCTGGGAAGTGACGGAAATTCAGGGACATACGTTGGGACATTATTTAACAGCAGTTTCTCAGGCCTATGGATACACGAAAGATGAAGATTTATTGGAACGCCTTATATATATGTCTGCGGGGTTGGAAGAATGTCAGAGAGAGGACGGTTTCTTATTTGCCAGCCCGGAGAAAATTTTTGACAGGGTAGAGCAGAAGAAACCTGCCTGGGTTCCATGGTATACCATGCATAAGATTTTAAGCGGCTTACTTTCTGTTTATACGTATACGAAAAATGAAACAGCAAAAAAAGTAGCAGAGAATCTGGGAAAATGGATTTCCCGGCGCTGCCTGGGCTGGTCAGAAGATGTTCGTAAACAGGTGCTGGCTGTGGAATACGGCGGCATGAATGACTGTTTGTATGAGTTGTATAGCATTACACAGAGAGAAGAGTTTTTAAAAGCGGCACATCAGTTTGATGAAATGCCTCTGTTTCAGCAATTATACGAAGGAAAAGATATTCTAAATGGTCTCCATGCAAACACTACAATTCCTAAAGTGCTGGGTGCGTTAAAAAGGTATTGTGTGTTGGGCGAAGAAGAGAAGTTTTATCTGATTGCAGCAGAGAAATTTTGGGACATGGTGGTTTCTCATCATTCTTATGTGACAGGGGGGAACAGTGAGTGGGAACATTTTGGGAAACCGGATATTTTGGATGGGGAACGAACCTCCTGTAATTGTGAAACCTGCAATACTTATAATATGCTGAAGCTTTCAAAAGCGCTTTTTGAAATTACCCTGGAGAGAAAATATGCAGATTTTTACGAAAATGCATATTTGAATGCTATTTTATCTTCCCAAAATCCGGAAACAGGAATGACTACATATTTCCAGCCCATGGCTTCGGGATATTTCAAAGTATACAGCACTCCTTATGACAGCTTTTGGTGCTGTACCGGAAGCGGTATGGAGAATTTTACAAAACTTACAGAGGGGGCTGCTTATAAAAGTGAGGATACCATGTATATCATCCGCTGTGAGAACTGTCAGATTTACTGGAAAGAAGGGGGAGTGAAGCTGGCTGTTACCTGTGAGCAGAAAGAAAATGCCTACCAGGTAAAGATTCAGGTGACAGAGAATAGTCGGGTCATGAAGCAGCCAAAAGTCCGGCTGCTGATTCCGAAATGGAATAAACAACAGCCAGCAATAATGGAAAATGGTATTTCGGCTGTGACAGAAAAGGAATGGATATTGTTAGAACGGGGATTGGAAGAAGGACATAGTGTTGTGATTACTTATACGATGGAACTGGAGTGTAAGGTTTTACCGGATAATGTTCATGCGTGTGCATTTGTCTACGGGCCTTATGTGTTGAGCGGGGATATGGGAAAAGAGAAAATGGAAGAGACTTATACAGGTGTGAATGTATTGGTTCCCCAGAAAGAAATACTGCTTCCAGATTATATTGTGTTAAAAAAAGAAAGCTTAGAAGAATTTTACCGGAATCCCGGATATTTTCTAAAAAAGACCCCTGGAAAAATGCAGTTTACTTTGGAAAATCAGGAGAAGACGCTAATTTTTACTCCTCATTATCTGCGCTATCAGGAGCGTTACGGGATTTACTGGATGGTTTATCCGGAGGGCTCCAAAGAACTGAAGGCCATTAAAGAGCGGGAAGAAAGAAGATACAGACTGAAACGAGAGCAGTTGGACGTACTCCCGGTGGGAAATGACCAATATGAACTTGCACATCACATTCAGGGAGAATTTACAGATTCAGATATAGTAGACGGACATTCGGCCAGGTATTGCAGGGAAAAGGGATGGTTTTCCTATGAAATGCAGGGTGAGAAAGATGGAGCTGTTTTATGCATGACTCTTTCCGGAAGAGATAGGGGAAGCGTCTTTACGCTTTTTGCTTCCGGAGGTTTTCAGCAGGATATTGACGTACCAAAACAACAGGAAGAATTTGGGGTTTTAGAGATTCCGCTGGAGAAAGGTTGTTTTTCAGAAGAGGGAAAAGTCCGGTTGAAGTTCCAGTGCAAAAAAGGGGTGTGCCGGATTTTTGATGAGTTGTATTTAAAGAAAAAAGATTAAACATTAAGGAAAGCGAGGAAAAGGTATGAAGAAAAAAGCAGTATCTATGTTGTTGGCAGGGGTTATGGTTGTGAGCATGCTGGCAGGCTGTGGTAAAGGCGGCAGCAGTGAACCGGAAAAGACAGCAGATGGCAAAACAAAATTAAAAGCATTGTTTGTATCTCATTCGGCGACCCAGGATGTAGAAGACATGAAATGGGTTCAGGAATTAGAAGAAGAGGCCGGTGTGGAGATTGAGTGGGAACAGATTCGTCAGGATTGGGAAACTGTAAAATCTACCAGATTTGCTTCCGGAGATATCCCGGATTTGCTTTTTAATGCAACCAATGCAGCTGATTATACGAAATATACAGGATTATTTGAAGATTTGACTCCTTTAATCGAGGAAAACGCGCCCAATATACAGGAAATGTTTACAGAAGTTCCGGATACAAAAGTTCTGGCAACAGCAGGAAACGGAAAAATCTACAGTATTCCCAAGATGCAGACCGTATGGCCGGAAACTAACACGGTATTATTCCTGAACAAAACATGGCTGGATAATCTGGGGCTGGAAGTTCCTACTACGTTTTCAGAATTTGAAGAAGTCTTAAAAGCCTTTGAAAAAGAAGATGCTAACGGAAATGGAGACCCCAGTGATGAAATTCCATTAGACTACAATGCATATGGCGGAAACAATGCCTGGTTTAACTCTGCCTATTCTCTGTTAAAACTGCTTCCGTCTCTGGGCATCCAGCTTACAGACATTGGAACAGACGGATACTTTGTAGAAGATAAAACAGTAAAATGTTACGCTATTGATGAACGCTATAAATCTTTTATTAAGACAATGAATCGTTGGTACTCAGAAGGTCTGATTAACAAAAATGCCATTACGAATGACTATTCTGCTTATCAGTCTTTATCCAGAGGAAATGAAAATGGAGAAGCTCTGGTAGGTGCATGTTTTGGATGGGAGGAGACAGATAAATTTGGCACTTTGTCAGACCAGTATATTGCAGTAGCTCCTTTGGTTTATGATGATGGAGTGAAGGCGGGCACTTATGAAACTTACTGGAATTATGATATGGATCAGTTGAATATGCAGGCGGACCGTGTGGCTATGAGCGCAAAATGTGCAGATAAAGAAGCTGCTATGAAATTTATTGATGGTTTCTATGACCAGACAAAATCCGTCGAAGTTCTGTTTGGTGGCATTTCCGATGGATGTGTGGAAAAAGTAGATGATAATCATTATAAAGTGCTGCCGCCGCAGGACGAAGAGATGGACCCGGGAACCTGGAAATGGACCAGTACATTTGCTGATTTTGGACCTTTGTATATCCGTGAAGATGTGGAGATTGAAATGTCTCAGGATATGGAAAACGCCTTGAATGAGAGAAGTGTTTATGAAGAGGCATTATCTAAAAATAACGAAAATATTTATTATCCGCAGCTCTTTATGAAATATACGGATGAAGAACAGAATACAATGGCCATGAACCAAGCGAATATCAATAATATTATTGATAACAAGTGGTCTTTATGGATTACAGGAGAAGCTGATATTGATGCAGAATGGGATTCTTATGTACAGAGTGTTAAAGATGCAGGACTTGAAGAAGTATTGAAGATTCGCCAAAATGCATTTGATAATTATTTAGGAGAATAAGAGCAAAAGGGCTGCTGCATAAACTGCATATCCATGCGTGCTGCAGCCCTTTCCGTATTTCTTCTGGATTGAACAGAAAGGGAGAGGTAGGATGAAAGCAAAAAAATATTTTTATAAAAACTGGCAGTTGTGGGTGATGCTGTTTCCGGCTATGCTGTACATTTTTATTTTCTGTTATGTTCCTATGTACGGTATTCAATTAGCTTTTCGTGATTATGATTTTACGAAAGGAATTGCCGGAGGGGCGTGGGCCGGGCTGAAATATTTCAAACAATATTTTGAAAGTCCTATGTTTTTGGTAACTTTAAAAAACACCTTTGTCATTGCTTTTGCCAGTATTGTAGTCGGATTTCCGGTTCCTATTATTCTTGCCATGGTAATTAATCAGCTTCGGAATAAAAAGTGGAAAAGGGTCGTACAGACAACGGTTTACATTCCTTATTTTATTTCAGTAGTTGTTATGGTATCAATTCTGCGTATTATGCTGGCTGATGGAACAGGTGTTATTGATGGATTTTTAAAAGGGATTCATCTGGTAAACGAAAATATCAATTTAATGGGGTCAGAAAAAGCCTTTATGCCAGTATATGTGCTGTCTGGTGTATGGCAGACCATGGGATGGAACAGTATTATTTTCATTGCAGCTTTGTCATCTGTGGATACGCAGTTGTATGATGCATGCAAAATTGATGGTGCGAACCGTTGGCAGACCATGCTTCATGTAGACCTTCCGGCAATTCTTCCTACCATTATGATTGTGCTGATTCTGAATATGGGAAATATTCTCAATGTAGGGTTTGATAAAGTGTTTCTGATGCAGAACAGCTTGAATCTTGGTGCTTCCCAGGTTATCTCTACTTATGTATATACCGTGGGTATTAAATCCACTCAGTTTAGCTTTGGTGCGGCTGTTGGTTTGTTTAATACGGTGATTAACTTTGTGTTCTTGATAGTAACCAATCACCTGTCTAAAAAGGTGACAGGAACCGGATTGATGTAGGGGGTAATAGAAATGTCAGGAAAAAGAAATGTAATCAAAGAGAAATCAATGAGTGACCGGATTTTTAATGCGGCGGTACTGATTTTGAGTATTGTGGTTTTTATTATTATCGTATATCCTCTTTGGTTTGTCATTATTGCATCTGTCAGCAATTCAAATTTGGTAAATCAGGGTAAGGTAATCTTCTGGCCAAAAGATATTAATTTTTACGGATTTCAGCAGATTCTTCAAGATACGCGTATTTGGAAGGGGTATTTGAACACTATCTTTTATGTAGTAGTTGGAACTGCTTTGAATATGGCGGTTACCATGCCTGCGGCCTATGCTTTATCCAGGCCGGATTTTAAAGGCAGGGGAAAGATTATGTTTTACTTTGTATTTACCATGTTTTTCAGCGGAGGCCTGGTGCCTCTTTATATGACAATCAGTTCTTTAGGATTAATCAGCACAAAGACCATTCTGGTTGTTATGGTGTTAGTAAATACTTATAATCTGATTATTGCAAGAACATTTATTGAAAGTTCAATACCAAATGATTTATACGAAGCGGCGGTCATTGACGGGTGTTCTCACTTTAAATATTTCTTTTCTGTGGTACTTCCGCTTTCCAAGGCAGTGATTGCAGTCCTTATTTTGTACTATGCAGTATATCACTGGAATGATTTCTTTAATGCTTTGATGTTTAACAGCAATAATGACAATGACCCCTTACAGATTGTTTTGAGAAGTATTCTTCTTTTGAATGAGGCTTTTGCCAACGGAACCGGAGCCGGGGCCGGAGGTTATGGACAAATGTTTGCAGAACAGGTAAAATATGCCGCAATTATTGTATCTACCTTGCCGATTTTATGTGTTTATCCATTTATCCAGAAATACTTTGAAAAGGGAGTTATGATTGGTGCTGTAAAAGGATAATAAGAAAAGCGGTTTAGTGAAAGGAAAGAATTGTCAGAGGAAGACTGTGAGGAGAAGGATTATGGGACGAATCAGCAGAGCAAACAATAAGTTAATATGGACCTTTAATGGAGAGAAAATGGTAATAGAACCCTGGGGCAGGAACAGCTTACGGGTACGCAGTACTATGATGGGCGATATACAGGAAACAGATTATGCCCTGCTTCCTATAACAAAAGCAGCCGGGGCTGTTGTGGAAATCACCCAACACCAGGGAGTGATTATCAATGGGAAAATCAAGGCGGTTTTGACGGAAGACCCTTGGTCAAAAACAGGTACGATTGCTTATTATAACCAGGAGAACCGTCTGCTTTTGGAGGAGCAGGGCTGGCATGGGGCTTTGAATTTCTATGCCAGAAAATTCAAACCGATTCTGGGAGGTGATTATAGACTGACTGTTAGTTTTGAAAGTCAGGAAGAGGAAAAATTGTTTGGAATGGGGCAGTACCAACAGGAAGTCATGGATTTAAAATATTGTTCTCTGGAACTGGCACATAGAAATTCCCAGGCCAGTGTGCCTTTTCTGCTATCCAGTAGGGGGTATGGCTTTTTGTGGCATAATCCGGCAGTGGGAAAGGTGACTTTTGGGAAAAACGTAACGCAGTGGGAATCCTACAGTACGAAACAATTGGATTATTGGATTACAGCGGGAGATACCCCTGCCGAGATTGAAGAGGCCTATGCGGAAGCTACGGGGAAGGTGCCTATGATGCCGGAATATGGTCTGGGGTTCTGGCAGTGCAAACTGCGGTACTGGAATCAGGAACAGGTTTTAAATGTGGCTCGGGAATATAAAAAAAGAAATATTCCTTTAGATGTCATAGTGATAGATTTTTTTCATTGGCCAAGAATGGGGGATTTCCGGTTTGATGAGAAGTTTTTTCCGGATCCAGAGGCTATGAATAAAGAGTTAGAGGCCATGGGTGTGAAATTGATGGTATCTGTATGGCCGCAAATTGACTTAAGAAGCGAAAACTTTGAAGAAATGAAGGAAAGAAATTTATTGGTAAAGCCGGAGATGGGGGTAAACATATCCATGACCTTTGGGGGTGATAGCCTTTTCTTTGATGCGACAAATCCGGAAGCCAGAAAATTTGTGTGGGAAAAATGTAAGAAGAATTATTATGACCACGGTATTCGGATTTTCTGGTTAGATGAAGCGGAACCGGAATTCGGAGTTTATGATTTTGAGAATTATCGTTACCATATGGGACCGAATGTCCAGGTGGGAAATATTTATCCTCAAATGTATTCCAGAACTTTTTATGAGGGTATGGAAAAGCAAGGACAGAAGAATATTGTCAATTTAGTTCGCTGTGCGTGGGCGGGAAGCCAGAGATATGGGGCTTTAGTGTGGTCCGGAGATGTACATTCTACTTATGAAGATTTGCGGAAACAGATTTGTGCAGGGCTTCATATGGGATTAGCAGGAATTCCATGGTGGACTACAGATATTGGAGGATTTGCAGGAGGAAATCCTAAAGATGAAAGATTTCGGAAGCTGTTGGTCCGTTGGTTTGAATATGGGACTTTCTGTCCGGTTATGCGGCTTCATGGAGACCGTATGCCTGCATCTATGCTACCGGGCAGTGATGGACTGCCTAATTGTCACACCGGGGTGGAGAATGAGGTATGGAGTTTCGGAGAGACGGTTTATAAAATTTTGAAAAAATATATTTCGTTCAGAGAATGTATGAGAGATTACACAAGAGAGTTTATGAAAGAGGCACATATAAAAGGAAGTCCTGTCATGAGAACCATGTTTTATGAATTTCCGGATGATGAGAAGGCCTGGGATGTGAAAGAACAGTATATGTATGGCAGTGATTTGTTAATTGCGCCCATGGTCTACGAAGACGCGGAGTGGAGAAAGGTGTATCTTCCGAAAGGGGCAAGATGGACGGATCTTCATACAGGGGAAATTTTCGAGGGCGGACAGGAAATTCTCACAGACGCACCGCTGGAGAAGATTCCTGTATTTATTCGTGATGGAAGACATCCGGAGTTTATAGGAAAAATCCTGAACATGCATGATAAGCCTTGATAAAAAGGAGTTACAAAATTATGGGAAGCGGTATGGATTTTATTTATCTGTCGGAGGATGATGGAATGACACAGGCAGAGTTGCCCGGCGGCGTATCGTTCTTGCTTTTTTCTGTTTTTCATGCTATACTACCAATCGTTGTAAAGCCCATAAAAAACAAGGTCTTATAGGGCAATTTAATCGAGTGTTCGCGACCTTCCACTCGTAAAACAAAACTAAAGGAGAAAACAGAATATGAAAAACAAAAGTGTAACCTTTTTAACCCAGGCAGCCATGATTGCTGCTATCTATGTGGTGCTGACTATGATATTTGCACCTTTCAGCTTTGGGGAAGTGCAGGTCCGGGTAGCAGAAGCTTTGACAATTCTGCCAATTTTTACATCTGCGGCAATTCCGGGACTGTTTGTAGGCTGTCTTATAGGCAACATCACCGGAGGCGCAGTTCTGCCGGATATTATTTTCGGAAGTATTGCAACTCTGATTGGTGCAGTAGGTACTTACCAGCTTAGAAAATGCCACAGAATCATCGCAGTTCTGCCTCCTATATTGGCAAACATTGTGATTGTTCCTTTTGTACTGCGCTATGCTTACGGCGTTGTTCTGCCGATTCCGTTTATGATGCTTACGGTTGGAATTGGTGAAGTGATTTCCTGCGGAATTATGGGAAATATCCTGGCTGTGGTGCTGGGCAAATACAAGGGACGTCTTTTTGTATCTGCCAGGGGCTAAACAGGGTTTGAAATTATAATATAAGAGAAAAGCTGCTGTATGAAACATATCAGGTAAATACCGGATAGTTGTTTATGCAGCAGCTTTTTGAAAGATTACAGAAACATTTTACAAGGGACTATTTTTTGTTTCTGTTGATTTTCGCCCATGCTTCGTCGTCAAATCTGCGGTCTTTAAAGTAAAAAGGTCTGTCAGCGTCTGTAATTTCCCGGATAACACGGCAGGGATTTCCTGCGGCACATACATTGTCGGGAATATCTTTTGTTACCACACTTCCGGCGCCGATTACCACATTATTTCCAATAGAAACACCAGGGAGAATGACACAGCTTCCGCCAATCCAGACGTTGCTGCCAATAGTGACGGGAATTCCGTATTCATAGCCGGAATTTCTGCTTTCCGGGTGGATGGGGTGTCCGGCGGTGTAGATGGAGACGTTGGGACCAAAGAGCACATTGTCTCCAATAGTGATTTTACCTACGTCCAGCATAATGCAGTTAACATTTGCATAGAAATTTTCGCCTACCTCAATATGGTTTCCGTATTCACAGTGGAAAGGCGGCTCAAAATATATATTTTCTTTGTGTTTTATACCGGTACGGGCAATGCAGTCCATGCCCTTCTTCATATCAAAAGGCATAACAGCATTGTATTCTTTTACCGCTTTTTTCGTTTCCAACTGTTCGCTGATAACGGATTCGTCTGAAAAATATGCCATTTCGTGGTCTCTTCTGTATCTGTTATCCATAACAACCTCCCACATAAAAAATTTGTAAATACAGTTTCAGTATAGGCGTTTTATACTGAGAAATCTAATGCTTTTTTCACTTATAGTTGCACAATCCTTTTCAAAATATGCCAATCATTTACTTTGACATCTATATCGCAGTATGATAAACTAAAATCAATTATGGAATCTTATACCCTCAACAACAGATTATAGATAAGAATACATATTTGAAACTATATACCAATCAAGAAGTTACAGAGGTGAAAAAATTGGACAAAAACGAGTACAGGGCAAAACTTGATGAAATTACGGACCTGGTCGACAGACAAGACTACAAGGGTGCCCTCAAAATTGTTGATACGATTGACTGGAGAAGAGTTCGCAGTGCCAGAACCTTGTGCATGGTCGGTGAGATTTATGAGGCCAACAAAAGGTATAATGACAGTCGTAGACTGCTTCTTCTTGCTCACCAGAGAGCGCCTATTGGAAAAACAGTTCTGTACAGACTGGTGGAACTTTCCATTAAAATGGGAAACTTTGACGAGGCTGTGGATTATTATAAACGGTTTGTGGAAGTATCTCCCAATGACAACAGCCGTTATATCCTGAAGTATAAAATTTACAGGGCAAGACGTTCTCCTATTGAAGAGCAGATTTCCATATTACAGGAATATAAAGACCGAGAATATACAGAGCGTTGGGCTTACGAACTGGCTCGTCTGTATGCAAAAGCGGGAATGACGGAAGCGTGTGTAGAAAAGTGCGATGATTTGCTTTTGTGGTTTAGTGAAGGCCGTTATGTGAATAAGGCTATGGAACTGAAAATGAAGTTTGCACCGCTGACAACGTCACAGAAAGAGAAATATGACAGCAGATTTCTGAAACCATCAGCTAACAGAGCAGGGAATCCGGCGGGAGCAGCAGCCAATGCGGCAGTTTTGACAGCGGAAACGGAAAAAGCGGCTGATAATGCTCTAAGCAGCAGTCAGGATAAGGAAATTGAGGGGATTTTAAAGAGTATTACCATTGGTGATATAAGTGCAGGGACACCTGCCGTATCTGCGGAGGCTCCCGAAGAAGAGGAAGCAGTGCCGATGTATACGGCAAAGCCACAGCAGCCTGAAAATCTTCAGGATAAAGTGGCACAGGGACTGAGAGATGTTTTCCAGGGCGGAGCGGAAGCGGAAGAAACCGCGGCTACCTGTGAACCGGAAAGCAGACCGTCTGAAAAGAAAGAAGAGTATATTGTTAAGGACTTAGAGCCGGAAGATATTCACAGACAGACAGGATTTAAACCTTTCCATGTAGGTGGGGCTATGACCATGGAGGTCAAGGCAGAAGCGCCGAAATCTCAGATGTTTACGCCTAAGAGCGCAGATACAGAGGCTTTCAAAACAGATACAAAGGATTTGGAATTTGATTTGGAAGCGCTTTTGGCAGAGACAGCCAATGAACTGGCACAGGCAGTAGCCGAGGAGACGCAGCCCGAAGGTGGAACCGAAGAAACTGCAAAAACAGCGGAAACAGATGAAGTTGAAGCGGAAGCAGAGCAGCCGAAGCCAGAGGAAGCCGTTCAGACTGCAGTTCCGGATACCGGACTGCCGGCACCGGCAGCAGCAAGAGCAGCGATTGTGGCAGGAAATCTCAGTGCAGCCCTTTCAGAAAAGGCAGAGGAATTTGATGCTCTGGCAGCTGGAGAAAATGCAAAGGAAACTTCTAATACAGCGGAACAGCCGGAAGAAGCAGAAGCTGTGGAGAATGTGGAAGCAGAGCCGCAAAGAGAAGAAGTCGCTGTAGAAATCGAAACAGAATCAGAAGAACCAGAAGTTGTGGACATAACAGAACCAGAACTGGAAGAAGCGGAAGCCGTAGAGGAAGTCGAGACGGAGTCCAAAGCGGCAGAAGTTTCCGGCACAATCGAAATACCGGATATTGTTGAGCCGGCAGAACTGGAAGTGCCGGAAGGCGCTACAAAGGAAATTCCGGTAGAGGCTGTAAAAGAAAAGCTGGGAGAACTTGATTTCTCAGAAGTTCTGGCACAGGAACTGGAAGATGTGGTAAAACCTAATAAGGAAGAATCACACATGAAACGTGTGACAGCGTCTGTGGAAGCGAGCGGACAGCATAGTTCCCAGGCATTCCAGACGGCAGTGGAAGGTCTTATGCGCCACCATCTGACAGAAGAAGAGCATAGACGTCTTTTCACCTATTTTGCACCGATTCCGGGTATGAGCCAGCAGATTAATGAAGCGCTGGATACTGCGCAGGAATCTGCGTGTGCAAAGACCTCCTGTTCCGGCAATATTATTGTGACCGGACGTGAAGGCTCCGGTAAGACACGTCTTTCCGAAGGGTTGATTAAAGCACTCTGCAAAGAACGCCAAATGGAAGGTGCCAGAGTTGCGTTCCTTACCGCAGAGCAGTTGAATAAGAAAGACCCTGCAGCAGTAGTGAATACTCTGGCAGGAGGATTTCTGGTTGTAGAGGACGCAGGTAAATTAAGTGGCGAAACCGTAGAGAATCTGTCCAAGGCTATGGAATTTAAGACAAACCGTCTGACTGTGATTTTGGAAGACCTGAAGCCGGGTATCCGCGCTCTGGAAGCAGATTATCCGGAATTTATGAAAAAATTTGATTCCCGCGTGGTGATTCCGGTATTTACCAATGACGAGCTGGTTTCCTTTGCAAAAACGTATGCAAAAGAACTGGGATATAAAATTGATGACATGGCGGTATTAGCGCTGTACACCTTGATTGGAGACAATCAGAATGAAGAAAACCCGGTGGCCATTGGTATGGTACGGGAAATGATGGACGAAGCCATTAGAAGGGCGTCCAAAAAGGGCAGAAGACCTGGCCGTAAGGTAGGAAAGCGCCATCTGGACGAAAGCGGCAGAATCATGCTGTATGAAAAAGACTTTGACATTTAAACAGGAGGAAACGAAATGACAGCCCCTTATCTGGGAAATCCAAAGAGAACTATAGAAGTTCTCCAGAAGTATGAATTTGTTTTTCAGAAAAAATTCGGGCAGAATTTCCTCATTGACACCCATGTGTTAGATAAAATTGTAAATGCTGCAGAGATTACAAAAGAAGACTTTGTTCTGGAGATTGGTCCCGGTATCGGGACCATGACCCAGTATCTGGCCAGTGCGGCGAGAGAGGTCTTTGCAGTAGAAATTGATAAGGCGTTAATTCCCATTCTGGAGGACACGCTTCAGGATTATGAGAATGTAACGATTCTCAATGAAGATATATTGAAAGTAGACATCAGAAAGCTGGCAGAGGAGCGCAACGGTGGAAAACCCATTAAAGTTGTGGCGAATCTGCCCTATTACATTACAACGCCGATTATCATGGGATTGTTTGAGGGAGAAGTGCCTATTGACTCTATTACGGTTATGGTGCAGAAAGAGGTGGCAGACAGGATGCAGACCGGCCCTGGCTCA
>ENA-ORTD01001928-ORTD01001928.1-human-gut-metagenome-genome-assembly--contig:-NODE-1928-length-13188-cov-3.963451_pt1 | contig 13188 bp, 9 predicted proteins | sample MGYA00241907_ERZ509178 | MGnify/ENA primary metagenome ERZ509178 (study PRJEB26280, sample SAMEA2338793) | human gut metagenome | biome: human gut; feature: human-associated habitat; material: faeces...
CGCGCGTTTGGCGCCAAGCGCGTTATGCGCTTCTTTCCGCCGGTGGTGACTGGCCCCATCGTCATTTCCATCGGCCTGATCTTGGCAAGCTCTGCCATCGCCAACTGCCAGACCAACTGGTTTGTGGCTGTTATTGCCGTGGCCGTGATCGTCATCTGCAACATCTGGGGCCGTGGCATGGTTAAGATCGTGCCGATTTTGCTGGGCGTTGTGGTGAGCTATGCCGTTGCGACTGCGCTGGGCGAAGTTGATTTTTCGGGCGTCGCAGCCGCTCCCTGGGTTGGCTTGCCCGTCGTGTGGGACAACACCGTGTTTGCGCTCTTTGGGCCGCAGTTCGATAGCGGTCTTGCCACGACGGCCATCATTACTATCATGCCGCTGGCGTTTGCGACCATGATCGAGCATATCGGTGACATCTCGGCCATCGGCTCCACTTGCGAGCGCAACTACATTGCCGATCCCGGTCTGCATCGCACGCTGCTCGGCGATGGTCTTGCCACGATCCTGGCTTCGCTCTTTGGCGCTCCGGCCAACACCACCTATGGCGAGAACACCAGCGTGCTCGCCCTGACGCGCGTGTTCGACCCGCGCGTGATTCGCATTGCCGCGTGCTGCGCCATCGTGCTTTCGTTCTGCCCCAAGTTCGCCGCGGTCATCGCCGCCATGCCGGCGTGCGTAATCGGCGGAGTGTCGCTCGTGCTCTACGGCATGATTAGCGCCGTGGGCGTCCGCAACCTCATCGAGAACCAGATCGATTTCCAAAACAACCGCAACGTGCTGGTGGCCGCCCTGGTGCTCGTGCTTTCGCTCGGCATTGCGTACAGCACCGCCGGCGCCATCGTGCTGGAGTTGGGCGGCGTGACGATTTCGCTTTCCGGCCTTGCCGTGGGCTCGCTGGTTGGTATCGTGCTCAACGCCATTCTGCCGGGTAACGACTTTGAGTTTGATGTCTCCGAGCTCGAGGAGGCTACTGAGTAGCAGCTGCGTTCAGCTAAAACAAGAAATGGTGCCCATGCGTATATGCGCGTGGGCACCATTTTTAATGCGTCAGCATCCAGTGGATGCCGCGGCCCATGCGCAAGTCGGTTTGGGCAAAGTGATTGCCGGGGTTGAGCTCCAGCGTTGTTGGAATGCCGTGCTCGACGAGCAACGCTTCCATCGCGCGTGTGTCGTCGAGTACATGCCGCATCATGCGGTTGGGTGTCTTGGTCTCCTTTTTGCCGAGCGACAGGTAGACGGCGTCGGGCGTAACTGCCATCGCGTGCTCGTGAGCATAGTCGATAAAGCCAGGAAACCACAGGGACCCCGATGCGCTTGCGGCGCGGTCAAAGGCATCGGTTTGCCAGAGGGCCCAAAGCGAAAAGAGACCCGCCAGCGAATAACCGGCAATGCCACGCCAAGCAGGTGGCTGTGGGAGCGATAATTCGACCTTTGGGGTTATCCGGTTCAGCAACTCATCAAGAAAACCGGCAGCTTGGCCGCCGAAAGGCTCGGCATCGCGTACGGTCCCGTCGCATGCCCAGGGGCTCAGCTCACGATTCCAATCGAGTCCGCCAATGGCGACGAGGGTGAATGGCGGACAGCCGAGCTCTCGGCAGCGGTCATAAACATCACTACCGTCGCCCATGACCACGGGGAGGTAAATGACAGGTGCGCTTTCCGTATGCTCCGAATGAACGGTTATCAGCTTTTGCGCTTCCAAGGCAGGCTTCTCTCAGCGTTGTGATATCGACGGTCTCAATTGTCGCACGCTGGCACATACAGGTTGGGCTGCATTAAGAACAATCGCATGCGCACCGCGCGAGTGCGAACAGGAAAACGCCACCGCCGGAGGGGAGCTCGGCGATGGCGTCGTTAAACGGTGCTCGGGCTAGGCGCTTTCATGGGTGCCGTCCCGTGCATCAAAGGCGTCTATGAGCGCTTGCGGCTCACCACGGCGCCTGCGGCGATGGCGGCTGGTCCCGCAAGGGCGGCTGCCACGATGGCTGCGCTCGAGGCGTCGCCGGTTGCCGCGAGTTTGCCGGCGATCTTGGCTCCCGTGGCTGCAACTGCAACGGTCCTGGTCGTCTTCGTGCCCTCGGACTTGGAACCCTCGGGCTTGGTCTCGCTTGGCTTCTCCTCGGGTTTGATCTCCTCGGGAGGCACGATGACCGTGCTCTTGGCGACAGCGGCGTCATAGGGGGAGTCGATCGTGGCGTCACCCGTGCCGATGGTTTGACCTGCCTCGTAGGAGATGCTGGGGCCGTACTCTTCTTCGTAGCGATAGTTAATGATCTTGCCGCCTGCGGGCGCCTGGATGGGAGCGCCTTCGATCTTGATGGTGCCGATCGCCTTGCCATCTTCGCTTATGGCAAGAGCGAAGATTGCCGCCGTGTCTCCCTCAGCCGTGAGCTTGCTGCGGACGATCGAGATACTCGCGGGCGTGATGCCCTCGTAGGTCTGGGCGAAGATACCGATGTTCAGACCCCTAGGCTCAGGGATGACCCCGCCGCTTTGGTCGTTGCTGTAGTGATCGGGGCCATCGCCACCGGTCTCGACATAGCGGGCTATAGCCTTAACAACGGAGTCGCTGATGTAGATGTGGCCGCCAGCGACGTTTGGCTGGTGGTTTCTGGTAGAGATTGCAACCGAGAATTTGCCTTCCGCGAACGCGTCTACGATGGAACCATTCTTGATGACGATGTCGTCCCCGTCAGTGATGAGGGCGATGGCCTGGCCGCCGCTCGCGCTTGTACGGACCGTCACGGTCGCGTGATCGAGCGTAACGCCCTTGTAGGCATAGACACCATATTCAACACCGCTTGCGCCAAGGGAGGCGTTCGTGACCGCGAGACTGCCCTCAGTGTCGACGGCAAGATCTCCCTCGGAGTTCGCCTTGACCTGGCTGCCGCCCGAGATGTTGATGCCGTCTTTAGCCCAAATCGCTGCTTCTTCTATAGAGCTTGCTTCTACCTTGCCACCGCCTTTGATGATGAGATCACTGCCCGCGGCGATGCCGTAGCCTTCGCCTCCTTTAGCGATCACGGTGCCAGAGGAATCGATGGTGGTCTCGCCCTTGGATTGGATGCCTTCGGTACCGCCCGTTGCATTCACGGTGCCAGAGCCCGTGATAGAAAGATTGCCCTTTGCCTCAATTCCGTCGGAAGTAGTGCTTGTGGTGTTCACAGTGCCTGGGCCAGAAATGGAGAGGTCGCCTGTGGATTTAATTGCATCGGCCTCGGCTGTCACATTGAGCTCATCCGTGCTATTCGAGCTCGTTATGTTCAACTCCGCTTTCTGGTTAGTGCCATCCTGCGCTTTGATGGCGGCTCCGGTGTAATCGGGCTCGGTTTTCACGGTGTTCTTGCCCTCGTACGCAATGTTGAGCTTGCCCTCGGCCTTGATCGCACCGCCGTCATAGCCGTTGAGCTTCATATCGTCGGCGCCGTCCCAGCTCCAGGTGCCGGCCTCGTCGCCTGCCGCGGTGCCGGCGTTGTACTGGGTGCCGCCGACGTCCACCCACTCGGCCGCGAGTGAGACGCTCGGCATGAGCAGCGAACTTACCGTGAGCGCGCAAACGGCGCCTACAACGATGCGGCGTGTCACGCGGCGCCAGCTGCCGTGTGCGAGCAGCGTGCGGCGGCGCACGTCGGGCTCGACAAAATGGGCTCCAGAGGTTTTGTCATTGCGCTTGGGGGTCGTGAACAAGGCGGCCATGGTTACTCCCATCCTCATAGGGCCTATGCGATTACGCCCAGCATATCTGCAGGATGTAGCCGGCGGTAGTGCCGTTTTGAGGGCAAAATGTCCAAAACTCGGGAAGCAATACATCGCGCGTCCGTGCGTTGCCTGGCTTTAAAAGAAAAGCGCGGAGCCGCTCGATGCGACTCCGCGCTTTGGTGTTCTGCTTTGGCAGCTTTGCCGCTACGCTACAAAGAAGTAGACGAGGAAGGCGAGGGCTGCGATCCACATGAGCGGCTTGATCTTGGAGGCTTCGCCCTTAAAGAGCGCGACGATCACGTAGGCGATAAAGCCCAGGCCAATGCCGGCAGAGATGGAGTAGGTGAAGGGCACGCCGGCGACAATCATGAACGCCGGGAAACCCTGCGACACGTCGGACCAGTCGATCTCGGAGGCCTCGCTCATCATGAGGTAGCCGACGTAGACCAGAGCACCGCAGGTGGCGGCGCTGGAAACGATGGTGACGATGGGGGAGAAGAACGCGGCGAGAATGAACAGCACGCCGGTGGTGACGGAGGTGAGGCCCGTGCGGCCACCGTCGGCAGCGCCAGAGGTGGACTCGACGAAGGTGGTGATGGAGGAGACGCCCATGAAACCGCCCACAGCGGCGGCGGCGGAGTCGACGATCAGGATCTCCTTGATATTCTCGACGTTGCCGTCGTCGGTGAGGAACTCGCCCTGCTTGGCCACGGCCATCGCGGTGCCCATGGTGTCGAAGAAGTCACTCATGAGCAGCGAGAACGAGATGACGAGGAGCGCGGGGTCGGTAAGGACCTTGACGATGGCGGGCACGCCGCCGGCGTCGGCGATGGGGCCACCGATGCTCGAGAAGTCGAGCGGGGCGATGATGCCGGTCGGAGCCTGGGTCACACCTAGGGGGATACCGGCGATGACGGCGACGACGATGCCGATGAGCAGCGAGCCGGGGACGTTGCGGCAGGCGAGGGCGACTGTCACCAGGATGGAGATGATGCCGACGATGAAGGTGGGGGAGGTGATGTCACCCAGACCGACGAGTGTACCGGCGCCAGCGGTGATAATGCCGGCATCGCACAGGCCAATCATGGCGATGAACAGGCCCAGACCCACCGAGATGGCGTGACGCAGGACAACCGGGATGGCGTCCATGATGGCCTCGCGCAGGCCACAAAGCACGAGCAGCAAGATGACGACGCCCTCAAGGAAGATGACGCTCATGGCCACGTGCCAGTCACCGCCGCAGACGGTGGTGGTGATTCCGGCGATCATCGCGTTGACGCCTAAGCCCGACGCGCAGGCGAGCGGGCGGTTGGCGAAGATGCCCATGCAGATGGTCATGATGCCGGCGCCCAGGCAGGTGGCGCAGGCGAGCGCTCCCGCATCGATGCCAGCGCCCGAGAGCACCGCGGGGTTGACGGCGATGATGTAGGCCATCGCCAGGAATGTTGTCAGTCCAGCGCGAAGTTCGGTCCCGATTGTGGACTTGCGCTCACTGACGTGAAATAGTTCGTCCATGCATACCCTTTCCTTGTTCGGCCCCGAGTTTAGGCCGATTGACACGAACTCACCCACTATAGCCCCTTTACGACGCTGTTGTTCCTCGCATGTTGATGTTCGGCGCTTTGTAGCAGACGGACGGTATTTTTCGCATGAAAATGTGTGGGTACCGTATACTTAAGCGGTTACAACGACCCCTATGGAGGAACGTATGATTAAAGAGCTTTGCCACGACGAGGCTATCCTATCCCAGCGTTGCGAGGTTGCGACTGTCGAGGACGAGTCGGTCGCACAGGACCTGATCGATACCATCAAGTCGCTCGACGATGCCGGCTGCCTTGCCGCTAACCAGATTGGCGTTACCAAGAAGGTTTGCGTCTATCTGGACGACGCCGGCGAGCCCCACGTGCTCTACAACCCCCGTCTGGTGTTTGGCCTGGGCGCCAGCAAGATGGAGGAGAGCTGCCTGACGCACGAGGAGGTCACCAAGTCCACGCGCTATATCAAGTGCAAGGTTGCCTTTGACCAGATTGTCGACGGCAAGATGAAGGAGTGCCGCCGCGACTACGCGGGCTTTGAGGCACAAATGATCCAGCATATGATCGACCACTGTCTCGGCAAGTTGGTCTAAGGGGATCAAAGCACCGCACCTTGCCGCTCAATCGTCGCTCGCGTACCTTAAGTACGCTTCGCTCCTCTTTCGTGGCAATCTGCGGCACTTTGACCCCTTAGACGACCTGCGGGGTTAACTTGGTTGAGTTTATCCTGCTTGAATAGCCCGGGTATGACGTTGCTGTCATGTCCGGGCTTTTGTGTTTAGCGCCTTTTTGTTTGGTGACAATAAGCTTAGAAAGAAAGAACGTAAAGCTAGGAGGCGCCATGTGTACGAGCATTCGATTTACCGATAATTCTGGCCACATGTATCTGGGCCGCAATCTCGACTGGAGCTTTGACTACGGCCAACAGGTTCGCGTGATGCCGCGCGGGTTTCACATTCCGTATTCGTTTATCGACGACGCGACGGCGGCGCACGCGGTGATCGGTATGTGCATCGATTACAGGAACTACCCTATGTTCTTCGATTGCGGCAACGATGCGGGCCTCGCCGTGGCGGGTCTCAATTTCCCGGGTTATGCCGAGTATGCCGAGGACCCTGTCGACGGCAAGACCAATATCGCGGCCTATGAGTTTCCCCTGTGGGTGGCAGCGACGTTCTCGACGGTCGATGAGGTCGAGGCCGCGCTGCGCGACACGGTGATTGTCGCCAAATCTGCCGGAGAGGGGCTGGGCGTGTCGCTGCTCCATTGGATTATCGGCGACAGCCAGCGCAGCATCGTGGTCGAGATGATGGCTGACGGCCTGCATGTATACGACGATCCGGTCGACACCCTTGCCAACCAGCCGACCTTCCCGTGGCACATGGAAAACCTGCGCACCTATATCACCGCCACAAGCGATTTTCCGCAGACGGCGACATGGCGTGGCGCCGAGCTCAAGCCCTATGGAGCCGGTGCCGGCATGCGCGGCATTCCGGGCGATTGCTATTCGCCGAGCCGTTTTGTAAAGGCGGCGTACCTCAATGCCAATTACCCGCAAAAGGAGAGCGAGACCGAAAACGTCGTTCGCATGTTCCGCTCGCTCGAGGGCGTGGTGATGACCGAGGGAGCGTCCAGGATGGGCGATGGCAAGTTCGAGAAGACTATCTACACCGGATGCTTTAGCGCGCGCACGGGCAATTATTACTACGCGATGTATGATGATCCGTCGATTCGCTACGTGAGCCTGATGGATGCCGAGGGCGCAAGCCCCGATAGGCTCGTGGTTCCCGAGCCGCGTCGTTCGTAGCCGATAGCTTTACCGCAATGCAAAGCGGCCCTGCGTCTCTCGTGAGGTGCAGGGCCGCTGTCGTTGATTTATGACGTCGCTAGAAGTTGGCGTCGTTGAGTTGTTCGTTCTCGAGGCCGTCGAGCTGTTGCTGTTCGGGCATATCGGCGACGCTCTCGAGCAGCTCGGTGGGATCGACGTTCATGTCCCTACCGGCCTCGTTGCCGTTGACCAAGTCGTCCGAGAAGATATCGACTTCCATTTCCTCGGCCTCTTCGATCTGAACCTCGAGCGGCACCTGGGTGCGCACGAGCTTAACGGCCGGGCGCATGCGGGCAAACAGCGGCACGTACTCGATGATGATGGCCGAGTTCTCGAGACCGTACCAGCGTGCCGGGCTTCCGCAGGCGCGGCGGACGGCGTACTTGATGGCCATGACGCGGTGGTCGTTGCGGTTGATGTCCGTTTCGGGGGCAAGCATCTTGCGCAGCATGCAAAAGCGGAAGTCGCCCACGTTGCCGCGCGTCTCGTAGATGGAGTAGGTGTGATGCTGCGGTGGCAACTCACCCGATGCCATCAGGTCGCCAACGATCTGGCGCAGGTAGGCGTTGATGCGCTGATTGACCTTAAAGCCTAGGTCCAAGCGCACGCGGAACAAAAAGTCCGTGCCAAAGGTCTCAACGGAATACTCGTGCGTATAGGGCTCATCGGTAACGTGCACGTTGATGAACCAGTATGCCTTAGCGCGCTTGGGGTGCTTGTCCAGGATGGAATAGAGCACGTCGCGGTCGAGCGTGAGCGGGTCGGGGCTTTTGGTGAGAAATACCAGATTGTCAGCGAGCACGGGATAGGTCTCGTCATTGCGCAGACGGTCGAGCTGATCGATGTACTTGGAGACGGGCAACAGAATCGTCTGCGTGCGCTCAATGGCGGTGCCGCGGCGCCACACGTACATAAGGCCAAACAGCAGCGAGGCCAAGAAGATCATGACGTAGCCGCCGTCAAAGAACATGGTGAGGCACGAGGCGAAGAAGCACAGCTCAATGGCACCGAAGAGCAGGGCGAAGACACAGGCGCCCAGCTTGTGTTTGAGAATGCCGGCGATATAGCTCGTCAAAAGCGTGGTGGTCATGAGCATGGTCACGGTAATGGCGAGGCCGTAGGCGCTTTCCATGCGCTCGGAGTTCTGGAACAGCAGCACGATGAAGATGCAGCCGACCCACATGATGTTGTTGACGAGCGGAATATAGAGTTGACCCTTGGTGTCGCTGGGGTAGTGGATGCGCAGGTGCGGCATAAGGTTGAGGCGCGTTGCCTCGGATACCAGCGAGAACGAGCCGGTGATGAGCGCCTGCGAGGCGATGATGGCCGCCACGGCCGAAAGCACAATGGCAAAGGGGCGCAGGGGCTCGGGAAGCATCATATAGAACGGGTTAACGATATCCATCGCGAGCATCTGGGGGTTGGAGTTGTTGGCGAGCAGCCAAGCGCCCTGACCCAGATAGTTAAGGATGAGGGCCGCCTTTACGAACGGCCAGGATGCGTAAATGTTAGCCTTGCCCACGTGACCCATGTCCGAATAGAGCGCCTCGGCGCCGGTCGTCGACAGGAAGACGAAGCCGAGCACCATGATGCCCGAGTGGTTGATGGGCGAGAACAGGAACATGATGCCGCGGATGGGGTTGAGTGCGCGTAGGATGGACAGGTTGCCGAGCATGTTGAACAGGCCGGCGCCAGCCAAGAACAGGAACCACAGCGTCATGAGCGGGCCGAACAGCTTGCCGATCGACGAAGTGCCGGCGCGCTGCATGGCAAACAGGCCGCAGATAATGATGATGGTGATGATGATGACGTTGGTCTGGCCGTCGCCCAAAAGCGCATGGCCCCACTCGATAGTGCGCAAGCCCTCGATGGCCGTGGTGACCGTGACGGCGGGGGTGAGGATGCCGTCGGCGAGCAGCGCCGCGCCGCCGATCATGGCGGGAAGGATCAGCCACGGCGCCACTTTGCGCACCAAGCTAAACAGGGCGAAGATGCCGCCCTCGTTGTGGTTATCGGCCTTCATGGCGATTACCACGTACTTGACCGTGGTCACGAGCGTCATGGTCCAGATGACGAGCGAAAGCGCTCCTAAGATCATGTCCTCGCTGACGGTACCGATGCTGCCGTTGTTGGCGACGATTGATTTCATGGTGTACATGGGGCTCGTGCCGATGTCGCCGTAGACGACGCCGAGCGTAACGAGCAGCATGCCAGCGGAGAGGGGAATGGCTCCATGCTCGCCTTGACCACGCTGATCTTGGGGGCTTGCCTCCAGTTTGTTGTGTGCCACGTGGACTCCCTTGGACATCTGGCCCCTGCAAAGGGCAGCAGACCTTTATGCCATCTTTATACATATAAGAGCAGTTTGGCACATCGGGGTGTTTTAGACAATAATCCCCATCTGGGGATTATTCATGTACGCAGGTGGCATTTCAAAGCAGGGGCTGTTAGGCGCGTGCTGCCTGAGCGATGCCGGTCTTGGCACCTGCGCGTTTGCCGGCGAGTTCGCAAAAGATCGCGCCGCCGATGATAAGTGCGGCACCCATCAGACGGACCGGCGTTATGGCTTCGCCTAAAAGGACGGCCGAGAACACGACGGCCGAAAGCGGCTCGAGGTAGCCGACGACCGCGACGGTCTGGACGTGCAGCTTAGCGACAGCACTAAAGTAGAGCAGGCAGCCAATGCCGGTGTTGACGACGCCGAGCATGACGACGGCGCGCCAATCAATACTGGCGGCGACGCCGACGGACAGGAATGAGGGGGCGCCCTGCGTGATGAGCGTGAGGACCAGCGCGGTCACAAAGGCGGCGCTCACCTGGAGCGTGGAGTTTTCGAGGCCTTCGATGTGTGGCGCACCCTTGCTGGCGATGACCATCAGCGCATAGCAAAATGCCGAGGCGATGCCGCAGGCGATACCCGCAATGGGCATATTGCCGCCTAGACCTTGCGCTGCAATGAGAAAAGCGCCGCAGGCGACGGCGATAAACCCGGCGATTTTGCCGCCGGTCAGTTTTTCGCCAAAGATGAGCGGGGAGAGGGCCATGACGATGATGGGGCCGCAGTAGTACAGCAGCGAGGAAACGCCGACGCCGATCGTCTGGTAGGCTCGGAACAGAAAAATCCAGCTGGCGCCCAGCGCGGCTCCCGAGAGGAGGAGGGCTGCGGCTTCGCGGGGGCGAGATGGCGCCTGCAACTTATGGCGTTGGGTGATGGCGAGGATGGTGACAAGCGAGAGTGCGCCCAAAAACGTGCGCAGGAGCACGATATCGGAGCTCGGGAGCGCGATGGCGGCGGCGATGATGCCGTTGGAGCCAAACAACAGCAATGCTGCTAAGTACGTAAACAGTCCGTTGTTCATACGCTGACATCCCCTCTATATCCGAGCATGTTCACTATGGGTGAACTGGATTTAGAAGAAAAGCGAATATAATGCATGGATAGCATGAGAAAAACTCATGCAAAGGTGGAGGGGTGCCGTGGAAACGAATATTCAAAAGATGCAGGTGCTGCTGGAGACCGTGCGCGCCGGAAGCTTTACGCGCGCCGCCGAGCGGCTGAGCTATTCGCAGTCGGGCGTGAGCCGTATGGTGGCCGATCTTGAGGCCGACTGGGGCTTTAAAGTTCTCGATAGAAGCCGCGAGGGCGTAGTGCTTTCTGCCGACGGGCGGCAGGTCATGCCGGCAGTCGAGGCGCTCTGCGAGGAATTCACTCGCTTGCAGCGACGGGTGGATGAGATGCGTGGGCTCATGCGCGGCAAAATCTGCATCGGTACGTTTTCGAGCGTGGCGACCCACGTGCTGCCGCCGGTGATTGCGCGCTTTCGCGCCGATCATCCGGATGTCGATTACGAGCTGTTGATGGGTGATTACTCCGAGATTGAGCAATGGGTGGCGGAAGGCCGCTGCGACCTGGGCTTTATTCCGCGCGAGCCACGCGGCGCCGGCATGGCGTCGCGGCCGTTGGTGCAAGACGAGCTGATGGCCGTGGTGCCAGCGGACTCCTCGCTTGCCACCGCGGAGGTCGTTTCCCTTGCCGATTTGGCTAACGAGCAATTTATTCTGCTGGAACGCGGTAGCGACGACGAGATTACGCCGCTGTTTCGCCGCGCGGGCCTGACGGTGCGTTCTAAGCTGTCGACCTGGGATGACTATGCAATTATGGCCATGGTCGAGGACGGCCTGGGCGTGAGCATTCTTCCGGCGCTCATTTTGCGCCGCTGCCAGTTCGATGTTGCCGTGCGCCCGCTCGAGGGACGCCCTCATCGGCAGATCAACGCAATATACCGCACCGCTGACGTTTCGCTTGCGGCGGCTCGTCTCCTTGAATATCTCTAAAGGCGCGTACCTGTTGTCCACTTTGGGACAATCCTCGGGGTTCGGTACATTTTCTTATGAAATTGAACTTTCGAATGAGGTGCCGCGTTATACTGCTGCCTAAATTGAACTCTGGTTCAATTCGTGTTCTATAAATTGAACTTTGCCAGCAAGGAGGTTCTAGTGGCCCAAGAGACGTTTAGCGATCGCCTGCGACAGACTATGTCCGATCGCGACGTTCGCCAGTCGGACGTAATCCGCGCATCGGAGATGCTCGGCAAAAAACTCGGCAAGAGTCAGATGAGCCAATATGTGAGCGGCAAGACGATTCCGCGGCGCGATGTGGCAGAGCTGCTCGCCCGCATTTTGGAGGTCGATGCTACCTGGCTGCTCGCCGGTGACGCCGACCAAGGTGAGACCCCTCCGTCCTGTAAAGTTGCCAAATCCGAACCTAGTCCCTCAGCTCAAATTCCAAGGAGCGCCATCATGCGTACTTTCTCTAAATCCACCAAGCTTGATAACGTCCTGTATGACGTGCGCGGTCCCGTCGTCGACGAGGCTGCCCGTATGGAGGACGAGGGCGAGCGCATCCTCAAGCTTAATATCGGCAACCCGGCGCCCTTCGGTTTCCGCACGCCTGACGAGGTTATCAAGGACATGCGCCAGCAGCTGCCCGACTGCGAAGGCTATTCCAACTCGCGCGGTCTGTTCTCTGCGCGCAAGGCGATTATGCAGTACTCGCAGATCAAGGGCCTGCCCAACGTTCAGATGGAGCACATCTACACGGGCAACGGCGTGTCCGAGCTCATTCAGCTTTCGATGAACGCGCTGCTCGACAATGGCGACGAGATTCTGATCCCCAGCCCCGACTATCCGCTCTGGACGGCGTGCGCAACCCTTGCCGGCGGTCATCCCGTACATTATCTGTGTGATGAGCAGGCGGATTGGTATCCCGACTTGGAGGATATGGAGTCCAAGATCACGAGCGCGACCAAAGCCCTCGTCATCATCAACCCCAACAACCCCACGGGCTCGGTCTACCCGCGCGAGGTGCTCGAGGGCATCGTCGAGGTTGCGCGCAGACACCAGCTCATGATCTTTGCCGATGAGATCTACGACCGTCTGTGCATGGACGGCTACGAGCACGTCTCGATTGCCTCGCTCGCTCCCGATCTGCCCTGCGTCACCTTTAGCGGCCTTTCCAAGTCGCACATGATTGCGGGCTATCGTATTGGCTGGATGGTGCTTTCGGGCAACCAGCGCTGCATGAGCGACTTCATCATGGGCATCAACATGCTCTCCAACATGCGCCTGTGCTCCAACGTGCCGGCCCAGTCGATCGTCCAGACGGCGCTCGGTGGCCATCAGTCGGTCAACGACTACATTCGCCCCGGCGGTCGCGTCTACGAGCAGCGCAACTTTGTGTATGAGGCGCTCAACAAGATCGACGGCATCTCGGTGGTCAAGCCGCGCGCGGCGTTCTACATCTTCCCCAAGATGGATGTTAAGAAGTTCAACATCACCGATGACGAGCAGTTCGCTCTCGACCTGCTGCACGAGAAGAAGATCCTGATCACGCGCGGCGGCGGCTTTAACTGGGCCGAGCCTGATCACTTCCGCATCGTGTACCTGCCGCGCATGGAAGTGCTTAAAGAGTCGCTCGAAGACCTCGCCGACTTCTTCGATCACTACCGCCAGGCGTAGGGGATTAGGTATCTACCGCCGCAAAAATCGAGGCGTCGCAGGATAGACATACGACAGCGAGCGAGCCGCATTTGCGCCAAGGTGACGTGAAATGAGAGGGCGCTGACC
>ENA-ORTD01001968-ORTD01001968.1-human-gut-metagenome-genome-assembly--contig:-NODE-1968-length-12922-cov-3.629440_pt1 | contig 12922 bp, 8 predicted proteins | sample MGYA00241907_ERZ509178 | MGnify/ENA primary metagenome ERZ509178 (study PRJEB26280, sample SAMEA2338793) | human gut metagenome | biome: human gut; feature: human-associated habitat; material: faeces...
CCCCCAGCCGCGAGACCGAGGAAGTCGTCTCGGAGTTCATTGCCGAGCAGGCGCCCGGGCTACGATACACCATCGTCAACGAGGCCGGCGCATCGGTGTACTCCGCCTCCGAGCTCGCCAGCCAGGAGTATCCCGACCTGGACGTCACCGTACGTGGCGCCATGAGCCTGGGCCGCCGCCTGCAGGATCCGTTGGCAGAGCTCGTCAAGATTCCGCCCCAGTCCATCGGTGTGGGCCAGTACCAGCACGACCTTGACCAGACCGAGCTTTCGCGCACCCTGGGACATGTGGTGGAGGACGTCGTCAACCGCGTGGGCGTCGACGTAAACACCGCGAGCGCAAGCCTGCTGGGATACGTATCGGGCATCACGCCGAGCGTTGCCAAAAACATCGTGGCCTACCGCGAGGAACACGGCGCCTTCACCGATCGCCGCCAGCTCAAGAAGGTCCCCAAGTTGGGACCCAAGGCATATCTCAACGCCGCGGGCTTTTTGCGCATCAGCGGCGGCAAGAACCCGCTCGACGCGACAAGTGTCCACCCCGAGAGCTACGAGGTGGCCACGTCCGTCTTGGAGCGCGCGGGCGTTAAAGCCAGCGAGCTCAGCCGCGGCGGCGTGCCCGACATCGAGCGCCGTCTGGGCAGCATCTCGACGCTGGCAAGCGACCTGGACTGCGGCACCCTCACGCTCATCGACATTGTCAACGAGCTCAAGAAGCCCGGCCGCGACCCGCGCGACGACGCGCCCGAGGTGGTCTTTAGCCGCTCGGCACTTTCCATCGACGACCTGGAGCCCGGCATGGAACTCAAGGGCACAGTGCGCAACGTCGTCGACTTTGGCGCCTTCGTCGACGTGGGTGTGCACCAGGACGGCCTCGTGCACATCTCCAAGCTGGCCAACCGCTTTGTCAAGCACCCCAGCGACGTGGTGCGCGTCGGTGACACGGTAAAGGTGTGGGTAGAGAAGGTCGACCGCGACCGCAAAAAGATCTCCCTCACCATGGTGCAGGGCAAATAATCCGGCATGAAAATCGGACAAACAAGCCCAGGCCCGTTTGTCCGATTAACAGGCACATCTCCGTACACACCACAACAAAAAGGTGCCGCCCATCAAAGAGGCGGCACCAACAAAGTCTCATTCAGCTCAGAACCTACTGGCAAGCTCGTGTCGGCAGCCCCGGTCTTTCCTTTACCTGGCGCGGCCCTCGCGAAGCGCGTGAGCAATAGGGAAAGGGAAGGCCGGGGCGAACAGCCCACGGCGCAGCCAGTGTTCGCCCTACGGCAGGATATGGAAGCCGAGCGAGGCGATATCTTTGGCAAAACCGCGCACGGTATCGAGCGAGACCTCGTACGGGTCGCGGCCGATGTTCTTGCGCTTGGCCAGGATGCTGTTGGGCACCGTGATGATCTGGCAACCGCATCCTTCCGCCTGGTAAATGTTGATGAGCTCGCGCGTGGACGCCCACAGGACCTCACAGTTGGGCTTGGCGGCGGCCTTCTTGACCGACTCCGTCATAAACGGAATGGGATCGACGCCGGTGTCGGCGATGCGGCCGGCAAAGAGCGAGATGATAGACGGCGTCTCGGCGTCAACGGCCTCGACCATCTCGTCGACCTGCTTAGGCGTAAAGATGGTGGTGACGTTGACCTTGATGCCGTCGGTCGAAAGCTTGCGGACCAGCTTGGCGGTGGACTCGCCCTTGGTGGTCACGCACGGAATCTTGACGTAGACGTTCTCGGCCCAGGTAGCGATCTCGCGGGCCTCGACCTCCATGGTCTCGGCGTCGTCGGCAAAGACCTCAAACGACACGGACACATCGGTGATGTGGGACAGGACCTCCTTGGCAAACGCGCGGTAATCCGTCACGCCGCCCTTCTTCATAAGGGACGGGTTGGTCGTGAAACCCTGAACGTTGCCGTTCTCGTACATGTCGAGCATGCCCTCGAGGTTTGCACCGTCAGCGAACACCTTGATTGCCATCTGCCTGATTCCTTTCGTTTGCACACGGCCGGTAAGCTGCTAAACACTTTACCTATGTTTATCAAGGCGTGAGCTGCGGGTTTTTATCTTCTCGGCGAACGGTATAAACACCTCAGTGTTTGGATTGATAAATCGATTGAGCATGCAAACGCAAAGAGTCACAGTTTGAGCAAACGCCAGAACGCGGGATTCATTAGATGAGACCGAAATGCTGCATCGCTGTGACGGTACCGTCATGTGCGACATCGTCGGTCACGTAGTCGGCGACCGCCTTGACCTCGGGCATAGCGTTGCCCATGGCCACGGCCGTCTCAACGGCAGCGAGCATGCCCAGGTCGTTACCCGAATCACCAAAGCCAAAGGTGCGCGCATTTCCCTCGCGGCCCAGATACTCCAGCGCTCGCGCCACGCCCACGCCCTTGTCGATGCCCTTGGGGCTCAGCTCGCGATTCTGGCCACCGGTGTTGCACAGCTCAAACTCGCGATCGATAAAGCCATCATCGTTGGCCACGCGAGCCAAACTGGGCACACTGAGGCATACCTTGCCCACGCGCAGACGGCCGTCGACGCGCATTTCCTCGGTGCTGTGCACCACAGAAGTGCCGATCAGAGACGACTGCTCAACGCCCACAGGCTCCAGGGCAAAAGTAGCCACGTTGGTCTCGAAAAAGGCCTCAATCCCTGCCGCGGCCATACGGCGCGCAAGCTCCTCGATAACGTCCTCGTCAAAGCAGTCCTCATGCACCACGCGGCCCTCGACCTCGAGCGTCGCTCCCGCCATGGCAACGACACCCGCAGGCTCCAAAGCGCGCAGACCATCGGCAATTAGCCACAGGGGGCGACCCGTGCAGATAAATGCCTGGTGACCCGCATTGCGCAGACGACCAAATGCATCGACAACAGCCTTCGACGGATGGACTGCATTGAAGTCCTTATCGGTCATATCGTCGGGATCGAACGACGTCAGCGTGCCGTCCACGTCAAAAAAGAGCACAGCGGATTCGGGGCACGCATCAATCATATGGGTTCCTTTCGGGGGCGAGAGTAAACGAAGTATCCATCATATAATGGAGCGACACAACCAGAGAGGTCACCCATGGAATTTTACGCAAGCTGCCCCGAGGGCTTTGAGTCCGCACTCGCCGATGAGCTTAAACGCCTCGGGCTTTCGCATGTCCGCCGCTTGAAGGGCCGCGCTACGTTTGAGGGCGAGCTCGAAGAAGGCTATCGCGCCTGTCTGTGGTCGCGCCTGGCGAGCCGCGTGTTCGTGGTACTCGGGCGCTTTGAGGCGCAGGATGCCGATGAACTGTACGATAGCGTTTACGGCATCGCCTGGGAGAGCATCGTCCGCCCCGGCGCCACCATCGCCATCACCGCCCGCGGCGTGACCGAGCAGCTGCGCAACACGCGCTTCTCGGCCCTGCGCGCCAAGGACGCGCTGTGCGACCGTCTGGCCGAGACCACGGGCCGTCGCGCCGACGTCGATGCCGCCGACCCCGATGTTCACCTACTGCTTTCGCTGCGCCAGCGCCGCGCGAGCATAAGCCTGGACCTTTCGGGCGATCCGCTGTTCAAGCGCCTGCCGTCCGCGGCGACCCGTGCCGGCGAGGGCGCGCACGTGCTGCGCCCCGACTACGCCGCCCTGGTGCTGGCGCAGGTCGGCTGGACCGCACTGTGCGAGCGCGAGCTGACGGCCGACGATTACGAGAACGAAGCCCTGCCCACGCTGGTCGACGCCTCGTGCGCCGGCGGCGGTCTGCTGCTGGAAGCCGTGAACATTCTGACTGACCGCGCCCCGGGTTTTGCACGCGAGCGCTGGGGTTTTGAGGGCTGGCAGCTGCATGATGCCGCCCTGTGGGAGCAGCTGCTTGCCGAGGCGCGCGAGCGCGAGACCGCAGCGCGCGAGCGCCAGGCGCGTATCGTTGCCGTAGACATCAACCCCGCTGCCCGAAAGACCGCCGAGCGCATGGTCAAGTGCGCCGGCTACAAGCGCTTTGTCGATTTTTGCGCCGCCAAGTCCGCCACCGTGCTGGACCATGCGGGCGCCGTCGCCGGCGCCGCCGTGGTCGCAGACACCACCGAGACCCCGCTTTCGCTCATGCACGACGCCATGACGTTGATCGGCGAGCTGCGCCGCGCGCCCGAGCTCGCTTCGGCACCGGTCGCCGCGCTCACCCGCGATGGCCTTATGGCCCGCGCGCTCCATGCCGAGCCCGCGCGCTCCATCGCCGTCATGCCCAATAACGAAGAGGCAACTATTGAGGTTTGGTCCTCGCTCGACCACGCCGCCGCGGCATTTGAAGCTGCGACCAGTGCAGATGCCGAGGAGCAGACCGCAGACGCTCATGACGAAGCCGCCGATACTCCCATGCCCGAACCTGCTGCCACGATCGACCTGGGCGACGGCAAGCCGCTGCCCGTGCTCATCCCGGAGTCCGAGCAGTTCGCCAACCGCCTGCGTAAGAACGCCCGTCTGCGTCGCAAGTGGGCAAAGCGCGAGGGCGTGAGCTGCTACCGCGTCTATGATGCCGACCTACCCGACTACTCCGCCGCCATCGACCTGTACGAGGGCTGCCCGCAGACGCCGGGCCGCTGGCTCGTCATCGCCGAATACGCCGCACCCAAGACCATCGATCCCGCGCTGGCCCAGGCCCGCATGCTCGACATCTTGGCCATCGCACCGCGCATCCTGGATGTTCCGGCCGAGCATGTGCACGCCAAGGCCCGCATGCGTTCGCGCGGCGGCTCGCAGTACGGCAAGCAGGGCGCCGGCAAGGGCGGCTCGGGCGAGCGCGCCAACATCGCGCACCGTCGCCTGCCGCTCATCGAAGAGGGCGGCCTTACCTTTGCCGTCAACTTTGACGACTATTTGGATGTGGGCATCTTCCTAGACCACCGCGTCACCCGCAACCTGGTGCGCGAGCACGCCAAACAGGCGCGCCGCTTCCTCAATCTGTTCGCCTACACCGGTACCGCCACCTGCTATGCGGCGGACGGCGGCGTCGAGGAGACTGTGACGGTTGACCTTTCCAACACCTACCTGGACTGGGCCGAACGCAACATGCGTCAGAACGGCTTTGTGGGGCCGCAGCATCACTTTGTGCGCGACGACGTGCTCGCTTGGATTCGCGACCAGCGCCAGACGCGCAACCGCTGGGACCTGATTTTTGTCGACCCGCCCACGTTTTCGAACTCGTCCAAGATGGGCCGTCGCACCTGGGATGTCCAGCGCGACCATGTTGAGCTTTTGGCCGGCGTATCGCGCCTGCTCGCACAGGGCGGACATGCCATCTTTAGCTGCAACCTGCGCGGCTTCCGCCCCGAGACGCGTAAGCTCGCACGCGCGGGCGTCGTGCTGGAGGACATTACGGCGCAGACCATCCCCGAGGATTTCGCACGCAACCAGAAGGTGCACCATTGCTATATCGTGCGCCGACTGCCCATCGAGGACGCCATGGCCGAGGTCGGCTTTAGCGCCGAGGAAATTGCCGAGCGAACCGAGGAGTTGCGCAGCCCCGAAGCCCGCAAGCCTCGCGCGGCAGCACCCGCGCACGCGCAGACCGGCAACGGCAAGTCCAACTTTGCCGGCAAACCCTCCCCCGCCGGCAAGCCCAAAAAGAAGAAGTTCTACGCCAGCAAGCCCAAGGGCAAATAACAAAGTTGCGGTGGAATAGTTCCTAAAAATGCCTGGCAAAGGCCCAAACAGGAACTATTTCACCGCAACTCATAGTGGGATGGCGGATGCCAGCCTATCCCTGGGTGACCAGTCGGTAACCGATGCCCACATGCGTTTGGATATAGCGCGGATGCGCAGGGTCGGACTCAATCTTCTTGCGCAGCGTGCCCATAAAGACACGCAGGCTCGCCAGATCGCTCTTGGTTGCCGTACCCCAAATCTCGTGCAGGATAAACTGGTGCGTCAGCACCTTGTCGGCGTTGTGCGCTAGCAGGCACAGGAGCTTGTACTCGATCGGCGTCAGATGCAGCTCCTCGCCATCCATCGCGGCGATGCCGGCATCAAAATCGATATGCAGCTCACCGGTATCGAACGAGCCCTCGGAGGCAACGCCGCCCGTTTGCGCATACGAAAGGCGCGCGAGCAGTTCCTCGACCGAAAACGGCTTGGTCAGGTAGTCGTCGGCGCCGGCATCGAGCGCGCGAATCTTGTCCGCATCCTCGCTGCGCGCCGAAACCACAATAATCGGCATACCCGACCATGCGCGCACCGACTCCACCACCTTGACACCATCCATATCGGGCAGGCCCAGATCGAGCAGCACAATACTCGGTGCCTGCGATGAGGCGGCGGCGATGGCGGCATGGGCGGTCTCCACGGCCATATGGCGCAAGCCGTGCGCCTCGAGCGCAGCAACAATAAGGTTGCGAACAGCTGGGTCGTCCTCAACGACCAAGATGAGCGGTTTTACGGCAGAGTTCGACACGGCGCTACTCCTTATCAAACGAAACGTCGGCGGCGGGAAGTTCAATCGTAAAGATCGAACCGTGCGGGTCCGCCGCGGCAACCTCTATGCTACCGCCATGCGCCAACGCAATGGAACGGCAGAGCGAAAGACCCAAGCCCACGCTGCGGTGGCTGTCGGCCAGACCATGGTTGGCGGTATAGAACGACTCAAAGATCCGCTCGCGGTCCTCGGGTGCGATGCCCGGACCATCATCGGCCACCGAGCACGCCACGCGTCCATCGTCGACGCCAATCGAAATCATGATATGCGAGCCTGCGGGCGTATAGGTGATGGCGTTGTTCACCAGATTGACCACCAGCTGCACCATCAGGCGCGCATCGACGTTGACGAGCGCCGGCTCATCGCACGCCACCACCTTAAGGTCGTGCTCGCGCACGGCAGGGTTCACGTGGCGCAGCGCCTCCTCGACGATATCGTCCATGAGCTCGAGCGTGGTCGACAGTCGCATACCGCCGCCCTCGAGCTTGGTAATGGCGAGCAGGTTCTCGACGGTGGCGTTGAGCCACAGCGCATCCGAGCGAATGGATAGAAGCAGGCCGCGGCGCGTCTGGGCATCGAGCACCGCGGTGCCGGTCGAACCCTGGTCGAGCAGCACATCGGCATTGCCCGAAATACTGGTGAGCGGCGTGCGCAGGTCGTGCGAGATGGAGCGCAGCAGGTTGGCGCGCAGCTGCTCGTTTTTGGCGAGCACCGCCGCCTCCTCGCGGGCCTCCATGGCGCGGGCGCGATCGAGCGCCAGCTCGCCTTCGCTCACGATGGCATCGGCAAGTGTCCGTTCCTCGTGCGTCAGCACGTCGGGCTCGGCAACGATAGCCAGCACGCCCACCACCGAGGCGGGGTCGCCCGAGCGCACGAAGCCGTCACCCGTGCGAACCGTCAGGTAGATGCCATAAAACGCCGAGCCGCCATAAGTGGCATCGAGCGGCGTTCCCACATAGGCGGACGCCGAGAGCCACGGCGGCATCTGCGGCGCCAGTTCGTGCACCGGCGCGGCATCGCCCACGGCCGTGTATGTCGCACGCGGCAGCAGGTCATCGCCCTCGGCGTCAGCGCTGTACCACACGACCGGACAGCCCGAAAGACGAGCCAGCTGCGTTGCCATGGCATGGACAATCTGCTGCTGATCGGCACACCGCTGCAGCATGCGGTTGGTCTCGAGCACCATATGCGTGCGACGGTCGCTGGCGGCGGCCTGTGCCAAGGCGCGGCGCAGGGCCAACGCAATCGAGCTCGACACAAGCGAGACCACAAACATGATGAAGAACATGCCGGGATAGGCGCGGTCGATAAACGACAGCGAGTAGCGCGGATCGACAAACAAGAAGTTGTAGAGCGCCGCGGCGGCAGCCGCACTCAACAGGCAATACAGGCGGCTCCAGGTGAAAAAGGCACACAGCTGCACGGCAAGCACATAGACGATCATGATGCTCGGCGCGAGACCCGGATGGTCGAGCAGCGCGCCCACAATCGTCGCCGCGACCAGCAGCCCCGCCGATACGCAGGCGTCATACAGAGGAGTGCGGCGCGTCAGCGTTGTGCGCCGCCACCAAAAGCTATCGGCAATATCGCCGTCCGTACGGACGTCCATCAGCGCCCCGCCCCTCTCTCATAAACAAAAACCACCACAAAGGGGACAGGCACCTTTGTGGTGGTTTCCCTTGTGGTGGTTCCAAGTGTAAAGCCTTCTACGACCGGCAGTCGCTAGACAAACAGCACGTGCGCGAGCAGAGCACACACGCACACCGCTCCAAATACCAGTGCCACGATCGAAATTACGCGATCGGCCATGTCCATGTTGGCACGGTTCGTCAAAAACCGATCTTCGGCGGCGTCGGCGCGTGCCTCACGCACCATCTCGGCAACCACCTCGTGGCCATCAAGCATCTTTGCATCCATGTTTGCCTCCCCGGTCTCAACCTTGTCCATCGAAAACCAACTCCATGCAACCTGTCGGCGCCTACGGGCGCTCGTTGGGGGCCAGGCGATGCATCTTGTTCACGGCCTTGAACTTGGTGAACAGCGGCACGTACTCAAAGCTCACGTTGGAGTTCTCCAGGCCATACCAGCGTGCAGGCGTGCCGGCGGCGCGGCGGATGATGTACTTGAGCGTGATGGCCGTACGCTCGCTCGGCTCCACATCGCTTTCGGGCGCCAGAAGCTTACGAATCAGGATGAACTTGAACGTGCCGATGTTACCCGGATCCTTGTAGACCGAGTAGTCATGCGTCTGCGGCGGCAGCTCGCCGGTGGCAGCCAGGTCCTGAACAACCTGACGCAGGTAGGCATTAACGCGCTGGTTGATCTTGTAGCCCAGGTACAGATGCACGCGGAACACGTAGTCGGTGCCGAACGTCTCGACCGAATAGGCAAAGGTGTGCGGTTCGTCCATGGTCTCGACATTCACAAACCACCAGGCGCGGGCGCGCTTGGGATGCTTGTCCAAAATCGAATAGACGATATCGCGGTCGATGTAGTCGGTATGGGTGTCCTTGGTCAGGTACACGATGTTGTCACTCATACGCTCGTAACGGTCGTCGTCGCGCAGGCGCTTGAGCTGCGGCAGGTAGCTGCGCAGTGGCAGCAGCGTAAACTGGCGCTGCTCGACCGCCGTGCCGTTGTACCAGCACACCATAATGCCCATGATGAGCATGGCCATCAGAATGGTGAAATAGCCACCGTGGAAGAACTTGGTAAGCGAGCTCACAAAGAAGAAGCCCTCGAGCATGAGGAAGAACGCAACGAAGACATACGGGGCGACCTTAAGGCCGCGATCAACATGCAAGTAGAAGAAGAGCAGCAGCGTCGTGCACATCATGGTCAGGGTAATCGCCAAGCCGTAGGCGGCCTCCATGTGCGCCGAGCTCTGGAACAGCAGCACCACGATGACGCAGCCCACAAGCATGACGTTGTTGACCATGGGAATATAGAGCTGGCCCTTGGTCTCGGCAGGATAGAAGACCTGCATGTGCGGCATGAGGTCCAGGCGACTGGCCTCGGACACCAACGAGAATGCGCCGGTGATGAGCGCCTGCGAGGCAATGATGGCCGCGACGGTGGAAAGGCCGACGGCAAAGGGACGCAGACCCGGGGCGAGCATCTGGTAGAACGGGTTGAGGTCGGCAATGCCCATGAGCTCGGGGTTGGCAGCGTTGTTCATAAGCCAAGCGCCCTGGCCCATATAGGACAGCAGCAAGCAGCACTTAACGAACGGCCAGGTTGCGTAGATGTTGCCGCGGCCCACGTGGCCCATGTCGGAATAGAGCGCCTCGGCACCGGTAGTGGCAAGGAAGCAGCTGCCCAGAATCATGATGCCTGCATGGTTGTTGGGGCTCAATAAAAAGCCGATGCCGCGCAGCGGGTTGAGGCACAGCAGCACCGCGGGGTGCTGGAAGACAAAGAACAGACCCGTACCGCCCAGGAACAGAAACCACAGCGTCATGATGGGGCCAAAGGCACGGCCGATCTTGGCCGTGCCGATGCGCTGCACCAAGAAGAGCACAATGATGATGGCAAGTGTGATGGCCACGACGCGGCCCTGATCGTCGCCCAACACAGCATGGACTGCCGGAATGGTGCGCAGGCCCTCGATAGCCGTAGTCACGGTAACGGCGGGCGTGAGGATGCCATCGGCGAGCAGTGCCGCGCCGCCCAGCATGGCGGGGATGATGAGCCATTTGCCGCAGCGCTTAACCAAGCTGTACAGAGCAAAGATGCCGCCCTCGCCATGGTTGTCGGCGCGCAGCGAGATGAGCACGTACTTGACGGTCGTCAGCAGCGTGACCGTCCATACGACGAGCGAGAGCGCGCCGAGCACGAACTCCTCCGTGACGCTTCCGATGCCGCCGTTGCCGGCAACGAGTGCCTTGGTTACATACATGGGGCTGGTGCCGATATCGCCATACACCACGCCCAGCGTGACGAGCATCGCCGAGATGCTCACAGGAATCGCAGCGTGCGAGGCTGCCTCCTTGGCCTTTTGTTCCATAAGCCGGTTTCCTCCCAACTTTAACGTTCGAGGGGATTATAGGTAATCGGCCCATGTTTTAATGCACTGTTTTCCCAGCTAAATAAAGATTTATACAGTCTTTAGGCTACCGCGGCGATATGGAATGTGACAAAGGGACTGTTCCCTTGTCACATTCGTCATTTTCCGAGCCAGTTTTTGAACCACCACTCCATGGAGCGACTCATCTCGGCCATAAAGGGACTGGTGTGTTTGCGGGTGTAGATATCCACCACGCGCTCGCCCACCTCGCGGGCATGCGGGCGAAACATCGCATCCATCTCGGCCACCTGTGCATCCATGGTCGCGTCGTCCGCGCGGCGGTAGCGCTCTTCGTGCACCAGGTTCACCACGGGATGTGCGATCGCCGGACGCTCCTTACGGGGCGTGCCGATGATGAGCATCGACAGCGGCATGGTATAGGGAGGCAAGTCCAGCAGCGTGGCAACTTCCTCCGCGTTCTCGACGATATCACCGATATAGCAGCTCCCCAGGCCCAGGGCCTCGGCGGCAACCACGGCGTTTTGAGCGGCGATCACGGCATCCTGCGCCGCGATGGCAAAGTCGCCCAGACCCGGTGCACGGCGGGGCGCCTTGCCCGTGCGCTCGACAAACTCGGGCTCAAAGCAGCCCACGTGCTCAAACAGATCGATCCACTTGGCATAATCGACCACAAATATCAGTGCCCAGGGCGCCTTGGCGATCATGGGCTGGTGGTCGCACAGATCGGCCAGACGGTCCAGCGTGGCCTGCTCGCGAATGCTTACGATGGAATACATCATCATGGCGCCCGCCGACGGCGCGCGACTCGCCGCATGCAAAATCGCCGCACGCTGCTCGTCGGTCACCGCCACGGGACGGTCGTTATCATCACGCGCGAAGGCACGCGTGGAGGAACGGTGCTCCAACGTGTCCAGCACCGCATTGCCCGTAGTCTCGACCGGATAGCCGCACGTATCCACAGTCTTGGTGCAAACCTGCTCGCTCATCGCCCTACCCTCGCCATTTCTTTAAGAAGCCTTTACGTTTCCGTGTAATTCCCGTCCATTATCGCGCAGGTCGCCACTACATTGCGCCACACCGCCACACGTGCGCGTTAATATGGCTGGTTGTTGTGCGCAGCCACCAATTGCAGCGCATATCTTGGTAACAATCGGGTAAACCCCCGCTTTCGTAGGTTTTAAGTTTGTGAGGAGTCTCAGCATGTTCGCAGCCGCCATCTCGCTCGTCGGTCTTGCGGCGACCGTCTACCTTGTCTTGCGCGAGGTCAAGGCCATTCGCGCTCAGTCGGGCACCGTCACCAAGGGCGCCTTCGCCTGGAGCGTCGCCTTTGGCCTGTTCCAGCTCTTTTTGACCGTCTGGGGCGCTATTGGTCTCGTCGCGCAAAACGAGCCGCTCGCCTTTGTGATGCTTATCCTGACCAATGCCATCCTCACCGGCTGCGCTTGGGCCAGCATCGCCCGCGACCGCATCGCCCCGCGCGTCTTTGCGTTCGCCAAGCCCGACGCCCCCGCCCCCACCGGCAAGCTCGCCCGCCTGCGCGGCGCCTTTGTGGGCAAACCGCTCGTCGCCGCCGTCCTGTGCCTGCTGCTCGCCGGCGTTTTTGCGCTGCTGGGCATGGAGGTCTCATCCAACCACGACTTTACCTGGGTCTACCCCCTATGCATCCTGCTCGAGTGGGCCATCATCACCGCACTCATGAGCGGCCTGTTCTTCCTGTTCCAGCGCCACGGCGCAGCTCCCGCGGTCCTGGCCTTTGCCCTCTTTGTCCTGGGCATTGCCGAGTTCTTCGTCATCACGTTTAAATCCATGCCCATCCAGCCGGGCGACCTTTCGGCCATCTCCACCGCCGCTGCGGTCGCCGGCACCGGCTACACCTTTTCGATCTCGCTGTTCTGCGTGCTGTCCATGGGCTTTACCGCCATCGCCATGCTGCTATGCGAGTACGCCGGCCTGGTGGCACCGCACCGTCAGAAGGGTGCCACCAACGCCAAGCGCATGCTGCTCACTAACCTGCTCGTCGCCGTGCTGTGCCTGGGCGGCGTGACCGCGCACGTCACGCTTATCGACTACTACAACACTCTCGGCATCACCGTCTACACCTGGCGCCCGCTCGAGAGCTACTGGCGCGAGGGCTACCTGCCTGCCTTTATTAGTGCGGCGCAGTCCATCAAGCCGCCCAAACCCGCCGACTACTCCGTCGACGATGCCAAGGCCACGCTCAAAAAGTATGCCAAGGCCTACGACAAGTCCGATGCCGCCACAAGCGACGCCCGCACTGCCGCCCAGGAGCAGTTCGACAGTGAGAAGCCCACGGTCATCGCCATCATGAACGAGACCTTCTCGGATCTTTCGATCTATCAGGAGATGCGCGCCGGCTACGAGGGTCCGCAGTACTTTAAGAACCTGTCCAACTGCCTCAGCCGCGGCAAGCTCTACGTGAGCGCCTACGGCGG
>ENA-ORTD01001986-ORTD01001986.1-human-gut-metagenome-genome-assembly--contig:-NODE-1986-length-12844-cov-3.881304_pt1 | contig 12844 bp, 12 predicted proteins | sample MGYA00241907_ERZ509178 | MGnify/ENA primary metagenome ERZ509178 (study PRJEB26280, sample SAMEA2338793) | human gut metagenome | biome: human gut; feature: human-associated habitat; material: faeces...
GAACGATTATCCGCAGCATCCGGTTCTCCTGCAACTGCCGCCATTGCTCCTGCGTCAATCGCGTACCGCCGATTTCGACCTGCTGCGGCGCGCCTATATAGAAGTCCGCTATAACAAAAAGAATTTCATCGTCACCAAAGCCGACATCGACGCCCTCATCTCCAAGATCGAACTATTGCGCAACCTCGTGGAAAAGGTCTGCCTTGAACGAATCAATTTTTATGATCAAATATAGCATTCCGATTTATTAATTAGTCTGTATCATTATCATTCAAGGTTATATAATCTTCTATTATTTCTTCGCCTGCTTTTTCATCATCATGAATCGCTTTGTATTCAAATTCAGGTTGTATTTCTATCTTTAGTTCTCCTTCGCAATTATGATATCGAGAGAGCAATATCCATTTTATAGGGATTTCTTCTATATCTAACGGAGCTTTGAAATAAAATGCATCACACAGATATGTATCTTTGGGAACGATGCTTTTAACACGAAATGCAATAGTAGTATTATCAATATTGATATTAGAGGGAAACATTTGATGAAGATCATACAAAACACCACAATTTTCAATATTAGTCTTAACCAACTCAATGTCGTCACATTTAAAATGTATTCGAATCTTACACTCATCTAAGGGGCAATTACCTGTATTATGTAATTTGAATTGTATTTGACAATAACTGTGATTGGTTTTCTTATGTACAACGCTCCACTTTGCGACAGGAATTTGAGGAATTTGAGGAATTTGAAATTTATCTCTAAGAGCAGACAGTGCAGAAATTTGAGACAATAGGGAATTAGTAGAATTGATAAGTGCATTTCTCACTACCATTGGGGGCGTAATTTGTTTAGCTGAATAATATGTTAATTTGTTGTATCTCGGTGTACAAATTAAACATTCAGATTCATTGGCAAATGTTAATTTAGCAGCATATTGTGTATAAATAGCAACACTATTCTCATAATTTCGCCGAACAGATAAATGTATATCCATAAGATCCACAATATCATTCCAAGACTTTATGGAAATCGAAAATAATCCGTTCTTTCTGTTTTCGATATCTTTTTCTCTTACATATTCTTCAATTTTTACATCTTTATCTGCTGTGGTTGCAAAGACGAGCCGCTTTAGGGCAGGTTTAAAATCTATTGCGTTTTTTATTTCGATATCGATTTCCTCAGCTGATAATGAGGTATTTCCTAGCTTACATTTGCATTGTATGCCACTGTATTCAGTTTCGCCATTCTTTTGTCCGGATAGATCCACACCATGTTGGTTTTGACCATTGCGACCATTTTTTATCAAATCTTGACATTGCCATTCTTCTCGCCAAAGCATCCAGCATAATTTTTCAAAATCCTGCCAATTTGAGGGTTTCCGTAATGTTTTAGTAATTTCCATTATTGTAAAATTGATTTGACAACCGCATTGTGATAGAACTATATATTATAACCAAAAAAGCGCATCCCACAATCTGAATTTGAATTCATTAGAGGATATTTATCTGGGAAATAAAAGCCTATAACTTCTTGTACTGCTGAATCACCAAAGAATCTTAAGGATTGTGTAACTTTTTCTATTTTGGTTGATGTAATACTTCCGGTATGTAATAAATAATCCCACTGCTGAATAATCGTTTTGATGGAATTATTAGCTTTATTAAGAAATCTGGTGCGATTTAGTGGATAACTTGTATAGCAATGAAGGCAATCGACTACCATTTTTACATCTCTCCAGTTAATCCTATTAATGTTAGAGGGGGAAAGAAGATTTTGAATCGTATGGGTCCTATCTAATCGCCACAATTCTTTGTGCTTAATATAATAAGCTCGCAATTGTTTGAAATATTTTTTCAACTCACCCTCTTTACTAACAACAGTTAACACCCTTTTTTGGGTAACTTTATTAGATGGTTTTAAAGGATGTTCATGATATAAATAATTAAAAAAGTAATCTATTTCCTGAAAGAGAGTATAGCCATCCTGCACCATATCTTGATTCCTACCAGTGATGCTTTCGTAATAAGTTGCAAAATTTCTGTACAAATCGCATTTAGCTATGTATTTATCATTCACATTTTGTCGTGCTGAATAGGGTGGCAAATTGCATCGTTTAGGAAATATATCCCCATCTTGATATTCTGATTGTATGGGATTAATAGTTTTAGGAATAGTCGAAACAGGATGTGCTAATTTCCACCATTGCATGAAAAGCATCTCTATGCTTTCAATATCTTCAATGGTTGTCCCAATCTCATACCTTCGAGAAAATGCCGTTCCTGTAAGATTAGCTGATGTTATTAAACACCAATCATCAATCAAATAGATTTTAGCATGTAGGCTATGAAGAGATCGTATACTTGTTCCGTAATGCATAAATTCATTAAAAGTGTCGACCTTAATAAAACCATCTTGGATATCAGTTAAAATTCTAAAGTCAACAGAACTTCTCATCCAATTTCCTCCAATAATCCTTTTTATACTATTTATTTTGCCAATAAATGGAGAGGATATCCAAATTCTTTTTGATGCTTGATCACATTTTTTTCTTAATGTATCAACTAATTCTTGATTATAAAATATCATAATATTGTAGGCTATTAATGAATGATTTTTATAAAGATACAAGATTAATGCGACTAAACAAAGTCTGATTCCTACATTTTTACTATAGATGCCGTCCTCGTTTTTTAGGTGATATTGTAATCACCTGCGGCCTCGGTTTCTGTTGCTGTTCCGGTTTCACCTGCGGCTTTGTGTCGGGCTTCACCTCTTGCGGCTGTTGCACGGATAATACGCACTCGGTCAGCATATCTTTCTGTCCAGGCTTTGATTCCACCCCGAACCGGAAGCGGTAAACCGTTCCGTCCTGCCTGCGGAACGCCTTAATCAACCCCTGTTCGGAATACAACTGTTTCTGTTCCTGCACCGTCAGCCGACAGCCTTTTATCGCCGTAACCAATTCACGTGTAAAGGCTTCATCCCTGCGCCGCAGAGCGATAAGGGTGTATTGCAACCCGCCTGCATTGTCGAACCAGTATTCGCGCAGCATATTTGCATCGCTGCGGCGAACGATTATCCGCAGCATCCGGTTCTCCTGCAACTGCCGCCATTGCTCCTGCGTAAAGCGTGTACCGCCGATTTCGACCTGCTGCGGCGCGGAGGGTTGCGGTTCGGCTGAAGCCGGTTGTGTCTGCCGCGACTGTTGCAGGCGGGGTGTTTCTTCCCGTTTGATCTGCGGCGGTTGCGGTCTTTCGACTTTCCGCTGCTTCGGCGTTATGTTGCGTTCCTGCTCCCGCCGTCTTTCCCACATGTATTTGATCTCCTCACCGGCCGTTTCCCGTGCCAACGCCTCGACCCGTTCGCGGATCGTCTTCGACAATCCGGCATAGCTGAATTTGCGGTCTACCTGCGAGCCTTTGAATGTCAGTCCGTCTTTGGTAAAGATTACGCCCTGAACCGCTTTCTTCGGGTCGTTGCCCCGGTGGATGAACTGCATGCCGATCCCCTGCCGTTTCAGCTTGGCCGACAGGTCGGCGATCCGGTCGCATTTGGGCAGGATGCGGGTTATGGCGTCGAACACCTCCTGCCGCACTTTGTCCGCTCCGTGCAGCCGTTCAGTCTTTATGTCCCGCCTGCCGTTGGAGAATGTCAGTCCGTACTGGCGTTTAAGCTGTTTGCAGACTTTGACGTTCCGGCGGCGTTCGTTCTTATCCGCCACAAGCGTCCGGTCGTATTTCACCCGGTTGTAGATAATATGCAGGTGGGGATGTTCCGTGTCGTTGTGCCGGGCGACGATATACTGCGTATTGGCAATGCCCATACACTCCATGTAGGCCGCCGCCAGTTCCCGCATCCGATCGTCGGTCAGCTTTGGTGCATCGTCTCGATGGAACGACAGCGAGATATGCCCCACGACCTTTGCAATCTCCCGGCGAGCCTTGCGCTGGAAGTTAAAGTCGTCGATTATCGACCGGATGCTTTCGGTATCTACCCCGTCGCTATCCAGCAGGCGGGCTTTCTCTTTCCTGAGGACATATTCGACGGCTCCGCCGAACGACTTGCCCGTTACGATCTTTCCTATCATTGTATGGGTGATTTCTACGTGTGATTGATTTCAACCGCTGAAACCAATTAGCGACAGCGTGATTTCAGACTACGGTTGATTTCTTCCTCTGCTTGATTCAGTCTTACGTTTCAATCGGTTTATAGTCTGGTTATAAAACCGGATGATCCGCATTAGTTCCGCTTCCCGCGTTGCGGCTCCTGCGGCATTCTGGACTTTGGCAAGCTGGTTCAGGTTGTTCTTCTCGCGGGTCAGTTCGGCGACGAGGCCCAGTTCTTCGGGGCTGGCCGGGGCGATGATCTTTCCGGCAAGCACCATTTGCCGGGCATATTCCGACAGGGTCAGCCTGCCTTTCGCTGCGCTTTGTTGCAGGGTTTGCATCTGGGCGGCCGTTACGCGGAAACGGACGGTTTCGGAGTGCTTTGCGGAGGCGGTTTTGGGCGGTCTGCCGCCCTTGTTCTTTCGGTTCTCGGCCATATGCGAACCCGTGTTAGTTCAACGCATGGCCGCACGTCCGACCGCTGCCGAATGACCGAGTAAAACGAGTGGAGCAGGCACGGTCGTAAACCCGCGTCGCAGACGCCCCGAATCCCAAGCCCGCGGCGACCGCAGGGAGCGGCGGGCGTTTCGGAATGCGACCCGTGCCGGGAGCAGTCCGAATGGGATGGCCTCGCAGAGCAAGGTTGTTTGAAGTGGTCGCAAAAAACGTCGGAGACGGATTTTTGTGGCACGAAAACACAACCTTGCTTCCTCCCGTTTCGGGAGCGGTCGATGCCGGGGCCGAAGCCCCGGACACGGCACGCCGAAGCTGGCCCGCAAGACCCGCCGGATATAGTCGGCGGAGCCTTAGGGCGGCAAAGGCGGGACGTATCGCATCGATGCTCACGCAAAGGCGCAGGCGGACGGATCGGGAAAGTCAGTACCCCGAAAGGCGGGAGATCGGAGAGTTAATTTCAGGGCGGGCGGCTCTTCACGACGGGCGGAAGGTCGCCGGAGTGGAATGGATGGTTCGGGTAGTCATAAATATGTCGGATTTTAAGGTTTGCGGCGAAGATAATACACAATTTTCCAATCTGTTACACGCCTGATATTATTGCGCCCTGCTGCGCAAAACTGCTCCGTAGTATGAACAAAGCCTCCGGATGTTGGATTTTGGCACTGATACCCCGAAACTGCGGCTGATTTTGTCCGGTTTTCGGGGTCAATTAGCACCGTTCATAACCGTTCACTCCCCGGACAGCACCAAGTCGGGACGCTGCCCTTATCTTGCCGCCAAGTTTGTAGGAATGCCGAGGGGAGAGGCCGGGAGTTATGCCGCGGAATCCGCCCGATTCATGGGGCCAATTAGGGCGAATGAGGGCGATCGGGGGACCAGCCAGTACCAAATCGGTCGACACACCTTATCTTGCCGTCGGATTTGCAGGAGCATCGAAGGCGGACGGTCTGGGCGGCATGGAGCGGCCATGGTTCCGGAAACCTTCGGTTCGGTATTACCTTGCAAATGAAATTTATTATTAACCTATTTAATTCAAATTTTTATGACAAGTATTTGTATGGACGAGCGCGTATGAAGAACGCTCACGGAACGGCTGAAAACATTGGCTGCTCAATCACAACGAACCGGGAAGCGTTATAACCCGCCGTCGCCCGACGGCTGACTGGACGGGGCGGAGGTTTGTCAGCGATTACGGATTTCCAAACGCACGCTCCAAAGCTACCGCGACAGGCGGGTACTGCCCTATTCAAATGTCGGCGGTAAGTTCTTCTACCGGGAAGCTGATGTAACCGGGTTTCTGCGGACGCGGACAATCAGAAAAGGGGTGTAACATGGAATCGGACTATTTAACGATGGAGAGCGAGGAAGTCCGGGAGTTGCTCGCTATGATCGATCGGGCCGAAGAAACCCTGCAACTGGCCGATAAGAACTATCGTCCTCCGGTCGGGGCGGAGAACAACCTGACGGGCAGCGAGGTTTGCGATCTGCTGCACATCTCTCCCCGAACCTTGCAAACGCTCCGCGATACGCGGCAGATACCGTTTGTCGCAATAAGCGAGCGTAACATCCTCTATCCCGAATCGGCGATCCGGGAGCTGCTCATGCAGCATTACAGACCTGTCCAAGACTCATTTTAGGTCGGTGTCGGTGTAAGTGAAAAGGCGGGGCGCACGGGATTCGGAATGATCCCTAATGCGCCCCGCCTTTTAATTTATATCATTGATAATACTATTCCATAGCCTCATATCCATATGCCTTTATGTAAATCTTTTTCTATATAGCTTGTTCCACTGGAATTGGGATTAGTAGTCGATTCCTCACCTCTTCATAGATGGGGAGTTCTACGTCCTCTGCCACTTCTAAGGTCACAGCTATCGCATATGGTATAGTTCCATCAAATGTTATAGCATCTTTTTTACAAATTACTCGTATACCTAAATTGCATCCATCTTCGAAAGGAATTGCACTTTCTCCAATGAATACTTCATGTTGTAAAGTACCTCGCTTTACAGTTTGCCAATCTACATCATCGCGATTAACTCCGAGAACATTTCTCTCTGCCTCAAAAAAAAGGCTGGCAACTCTATATTTTTGTGTGTTTGAGGCAATGGGACTAAACCAACCTAAGGTCACAGTAAGTTTCCTATTTTCTGGTCTTGCGGACAATGAAGGAGGAAGCGGAAGGCGGAATAAATGTACTTTGTCTGCCGTTAACTCTCCGAAGCCAAGAACTGTTACCCTCTGGGCTGTACATTCGGTTACCTTACCCATATCAGGAAGTCCATACCCAATCCATCTTGTGATTATTTTCTTTATATCTGGATCTGTGTAGGTTCCTCTTAATATAGTATAGAGCCTATTTTCTATTTCTTTCCAGCTACACCCGTGTGCGAGCATTACTTTTATAAGCAAAGAGAGATATTTCTTGTATGATGGATTATCATATTCATTTCCAAAAACATCTTTAAGCGCCTCGGCAATACCAATAGCACCTCTCGTAACTAACGCTGTAGCATTACTGGTACCTCTTGTAAAAATTGTTTTGTTGAATTCTGGTGAAGGCGCTGCAACAAGATGCCCTGGCTCCGCATTATTACAAGAGTAATGTAAGGGAGTTGGATTATTCTCTGAAAGAGCTTCATTGAAGAATTGCCGCCCTCCCGAAAACACCAAATCAGGCTTAATCGCTTTCCGGTAACCGCCACCGAATGCTGAATGAACATTCGGGAGTAATGTGGTAGATGGATTAATCCTACGATCGTACGCCCTTAGATTAGAGCTATCATGATGAGTAGACCCAACTGTAATATTATTAATACTTTCAGCCGGAGATAATAATCTCCGATTCCTCATGTCTCCGATAACTTTTTTATAGATTAACTTTTCTTTTTCAAGATCATTTAATATTTTAAAATCCTTATATGGAATAGAAAGTTCCAAATTATTTAGGTGATTGCCCGCACTAATAATAAACAAAACTTTATATTTAAAACTAAGCCAATCCAATAATTTGGCTACGGGACTCATTGTATGATAGAATACTAAGGAATTGTCTCCTATAGAAAGGTTGATAACCTTTATAGAGTCTATCGGCTCATTATCAATATCTCCCTCGAAAATTCTCTTTACAGCTCGATGCAATAAATCAACAAATAAGACATCATCTGGCACACGCTCTATCCGACCATTCATCCACGGTCTCAATTTCATAATTGGACGAACATATAAAGGAGTCGAAATAGGGGCGTTATTATTATTTAAGTCTCCGTGAATAATAAGGGAACTCATTCCCGTGCCATGAAATCTATATTGAGATTCATAATTTTCACTAAAATTATCAGGGTCATCAATTATCAGACGATTCGACAATAAGTGGTGATTCTCCATAGGTAATCCGTCGAATAACGCCGCGATTGGGGAACCATTTGGATGTGGGCTATCGTTTTGGTCAAAATCCAAAGTCTCGTCCAAATTGTAATCAGCTTTAATCGCAATTTGACCTGAGGGGCGAAAGAACATTACATCATCAAACCTTACTAACCTTGAGGTCGGAGAGTCAATGATTCTTTGTATCTCAGCAACTGGCAATTCGACCAGAAGGGCATGGTATGATATCTCAGGAATTATTGAACTAGTAATGTACCGTCCACCTAAAGACTCTAACAATTCTCGAATAATCTGATCGTTTTGCTGTCGTTTTGCCTCTGAAATAGCAGACCATAACTGGAGTTGGAATTTAATATTTTGCGTGTTAGTTTGAATCTCCTGCTTCCAATAATCAATAACACCTGTTTCAATAAGTCTGTCTTGAACATCCCATTTGCGTATGTTTTTTAATTTTTTGAATAGCGACTTAAAACCGGCGAAGCCTCTTCTGAATTGAATATGCGGATTAGTAGAATATTGTTCCCATAAGGACAACATTTCATTAAGTGCTCTTTGGTTGGTCATTGTTAGAAACAATCGTCCTGACAATTTTCTCTCCCTATCCTCAGTATCGTAAAAATCCTCTGTTGGTAATAAATCATCCACCTCTATTTCTCCCATCCATTCCAATCCGTCTGTATTCCTAATTGCTGTAATGAAATCATCTACAGTGCCGATAGTTTCGAAGACAATAACCTGTTCTGGATCAACACCTTCAGGTGCTTGTTGGATCTCCATTCGCCTTGCCTCAAAAGCATCTCTTAAGGCTCTGAATAAAGGAGACAATCTTTCAGATTGTCTATCCGGTGATGGATAGTGAATCTGCCGTGGAGGAAAACTTCGACGGATCCTCTCTAATCTCAGAGGTTCAGGGAAAAATAACAAAGGATAATCTGCCATAATCTTTATTTTTGAGACTCGGAATCAATGACAATGTTAGTTCGATTTTTTAATTCGGCACTAACTATTTCTTTCATATTAGAGTTTGGTAAAGATAGAACATATTGACGCAATACAGACAGCCCAAATTCTTCTAATTCAGCATAATTAGTCCCTATCATCTTCTTTGCTATAGTTTCAGATGCATATTCAAATCTTATTTTATGTTTATGTTGAAATCTGTCTAACCATGTAGTAATATTAACTCTAGTGGGAGGTGGTAATGTCATTTTAATCTGGAATCGACGCCAAGCAGCTCTGTCTAACAATTCAGGATGATTAGTAGCTCCTATAACAATAACATGACTGGGTAAATTATCAATCTGTAATAATAGGGAACTAACTACTCGCTTAATTTCCCCCGTTTCATGAGTGTCTCCTCTTTCTTTTCCCAATGTCTCAAATTCATCAAAAAACAATATGCACTTTCTGGTACTAGCATAATCCATTAGATTTCTCAGACGAGACGCAGTTTCACCTAAATAAGCACCTATGATACTATCATACTTTACAACGAAGAGAGGAATTATCAAAGCCTCTGCAAGCGCTTCTGCTAATGATGTTTTCCCATTTCCTGGAGGGCCTATTAACAGAATTTTATTTCGTGGTTCAAGTCCATATGATCTTAATAAATCTACTCTAAATTGTTCTTGTATAAATTGGTCTATGATGATTGACACATCGGGAGGTAAAACCAAATCAGCAATTTTTTTTACAGGAGTTAATTCGGAGATTAAATTTTCTGCTCTATAATCAAAAGAAAGAGATCTCCCGGTGTTTTGAAGGATATTCTCTCTTTGGAAATTATCATTTGGCAATGGAGTTTTACGGAGTTCATTTTCCAATTTATCTGCTAAAATTGCATGTTGTTTATTCCTTTCTTCTGCGATTATAGCCTCTGTCACTTTCTTAATCATGGTTTTATTCCCTGTGACCGCATATTTCACCAAATCCACTAATAAATCTGCCCTTGCCATAGTTTGAACCTATTTTGTTCTATTAAACAGTTCTCGAATATCAATATCTAATATTTTTGCAATCTGAAAAAACATTTCTGCTGATGGTTGAGTTTCATTCGTACACCATCGAGAAATTGTAGCCTCGTTTTTTCCTAATGATTCAGCAAGCCAGCGATTTGTTCGTTTACTCTCTGCAAGAACAACCTTAATTCTATTTATTGGAATGCCCATATTTATACAGTTTGATGTATTATGCAATACATATGATTTAATAATATAACACAGGCAAATATACGACTATTTTTGGTTGTACGATGAAATATTAGGAAATTTCTCTTGCCTTTTATTGTAGTCACTGATTTATTTGCTTAAAATGATGGTGGAAACTATGCATTTATGTATGAGAATTGATTCGCCATCTTGACGATTATTATAAGAAGCACATCGCTTTATTTTCTAAAATCTAATTTAACAGACTCCCGAATTTCTGCATCTCCCGGCCTATCAGTCTTTCGGAGAACTTGGCATAGTGCCGTGTCATGTTGGTATTGGTATGGCCGAGGATTTTTGCCAGTACGTCTATGGGCATTCCGTATTCAACCGCCAAACAAGCGAACGTATGCCGGGCAACGTGCGTCGTCAGCGTCTTGTCGATATTGCAGATGCCCGCCAGCTCCTTCAAATAGGCGTTCATTTTGCTGTTGCTCGGTACGGGCAGCATCTTTCCGCGCTGTCGGCAATTCAGGTCGTGCTCGTACTTTCGCAGGAGTTTCACCGGATGCGGCAACAAGGGGATGCGGCTCATTACGGCGGTTTTCTCGCGGTTCTTGTGAATCCACAACTGCCCGCTATCATCCGCGCTGATATGTTCCGGGCGCAGGTGATCGGCATCCGTAAAGGCAAGTCCCGTCAGGCAGCAGAACGCGAACACATCCCGGATGCGTTCTATCCGCTCGTTCGGCATAGGTTTGGTTATCAAAACATCCAATTCCGCTTTGGTCAAGTGGTCTTTCGACTTGTTGTGTTCGGGTTTAAGTTTGTAGTACTGAAACGGATTCTTTTCGATCCACTCGTTGCGGATAGCATACAGCATAAAGTTTTTAAGACAGCACAACAGATTGACCGCACCGTTGGTCTTGCAGTTATGGGCCGTCTGGATAAAGGTGTTCAGTCCGTCGAGGTACTCGTAATTAACCATATCCAGCGGAATATCTTCCTTTTTGTATTGCGCCTGCATATACTCTTTCAGGTAGCGAAGCAGGCGGTGATACTTGTTCGCCGTGAGTTGGGTGATCCGTGTTCCGACCTCTTTCTGCCGTTTGTCGCAATACTTCCCGAACTCGGCAAGAAACAGACGCGCATTGCCCGCGGGGTTTTCAAGACGGTGTTTGATAGCAAAGCACGTCGGCTCTTTGCCCTCCTTGATTAACTGGTCATAGGCCGCGAGGACATTGGCCCGGTAACTGGCGACGATGCTGTTGATCTGTTGGTCTACCTCGTCTTTGTAGAGCGACCGTTCAAGCCGTTGATTCCAACGCTCCGGTTCGATTTGGCATCGCGTGTAAATCTCCGTAGCCGTGCCGCAGGTCTTGATGCGCACATAGATCGGGGCCTTACCCTTTTTTGTTACTTTGGTCTTCTTGCAGAAGAAAACCACGTTAAAAGTCTTTCTTTCCATACTGCTGTAAATAGTTTGTTAGTAATACGTTTACAGCATAGAATTGTTGCGGGGCAAAAAGTTGATAATTAATGCAATAACTTACATTAGTGACCTATTTTGGGTCCGAGCGAAACAGGTCACCGATAAGGTCGTAAAAACCTGCATTCCGTTGCTTTTTTCGGCTTCATCCTAAAAACGAAAAAACCCTACATATCATTGATACATAAGGTTTTTGCTCTTTATTTCTGCCTCTTTCTCAAGGCTTCCAGAGCGGAAAACGGGACTCGGACCCGCGACCTCAACCTTGGCAAGGTTGCGCTCTACCAACTGAGCTATTTCCGCATGGCGTGTTTCGCAATTGCGAGTGCAAAGGTAAACAAAAAATCCGAAACTCCAAATTTTTTCTGCGGGTTCTGCGGATTTTTTATTGCGAAACCGGCCTGAATGCCCTTATCTGAACACCCGGATGCGTTCGTCCAGCGGTTTGAACGTCTTTTCGCCCGGCTCGCCCGCCGGAGTGCCGAACGGCATCTGCGCTATCAGCCTCCACTCTTCGGGCAGACTCCAGCGTTTGCGCACCTCGTTGTCGATCAGCGGGTTGTAATGTTGCAGCGACGCGCCGAACCCGGCGTCTTCGAGCATCGTCCATATCGCCAGCTGGTGCATGGCCGAGGTCTGTTCGGACCAGACGGGGAAATTGCCGGCGTAACCCGGAAATTTCTGCTGCAGGTCGCGGACGACGTTCGTATCCTCGAAGAAGAGCACCGTGCCGTATCCCGCCGCGAAACTGCGCTCGATCTTCTCCTCGGTGCGTGCGAACGCATCTTCGGGAACGATCGCCCGCAGCGTGCGCTTCACGATTTTCCACAACTCCTCGTGGTGTTCGTGCAGCAGCAGCACGGCGCGCGTGGACTGCGAATTGAAGGCCGACGGTACGTGCTTGATTGCGAAGCGTACGATTTCCTCTATTTGTGCGTCTTCGACGGGCGATTCGGGGGCCAGCGCGTAATAACTGCGGCGGTGGCGGAGCGCCTCTTTGAATGTTCTTTCCATAGTCGTGAGTTTTACTTTCCGTATAATACAAATATAGCACAACTTTGGATATTTTATGCGGTTTTCACGATCTTTACGGAAAATAGGATGCGCCTCAGGCAAAAAAATGCAAACGAGTTTTTCTTTTTGCCGTTCGGCTTTCACTATCTTTGTCCCCATGAAAAGCGCAATCGAACTCTTTTCGGCCTTGGGCCGCAGGCTGGCCGACTTCGGCGGCGACGCCCCTACGCAGGAGGTCGCG
>ENA-ORTD01001987-ORTD01001987.1-human-gut-metagenome-genome-assembly--contig:-NODE-1987-length-12841-cov-3.256531_pt1 | contig 12841 bp, 7 predicted proteins | sample MGYA00241907_ERZ509178 | MGnify/ENA primary metagenome ERZ509178 (study PRJEB26280, sample SAMEA2338793) | human gut metagenome | biome: human gut; feature: human-associated habitat; material: faeces...
AAAACTAATATTTATCAATCTCCACAGTCCAGTCAAAAATCCTCTCCCTGTACAATCCGCACAGCCAGGGGATAAATGCATCGGCGCCAGCGCCTTCGTCCTTTTGCCATAAGGGAACTGCCGGGGCCGGTGCATTTACCTTATCCCTCCACCTAAAGCTGAGGCGCCACCACTGTTTTGACCCCCTTATCCCCAAAGCTCTCCACCAGTTCCTCCGGTGCATGCCAGTCCGTAATCAGAACATCAATATCCTCCGGCCGGGCGATAAGCACCATGGAATCATCACCGAATTTCGTGTAATCCAGCATCATTATTTTTTCCTTGGAGATAGAAAGTATCTTTCTTTTCAGCTCAGCCTCTCCCAGCGTCGGCGTGGAAAAGCCTCTTTCCACCGTAAAATGATTGCCGCTGATAAAACCCTTGTCAAAAAAAAGGTTCCCAAGCACCTGCTCCGCCAGATAACCCACGCAGGAATAAATATTCGTGCGCAGCTCTCCCCCGATAATAATGCTGTGGATATCGCTTGCCTTCGCCAGCTCCATGGCCACATAAATATTATTGGTACACGGCATTATATTTCTTTTCGGCCCTTCCACGATTAACCTTGCCAGCTCACAAACCGTCGTACCGCTGTCCAGAAAAATAGCTTCCCCGTCCTGGATGCAATCATAGGCCGCCATGGCAATCGCTCTTTTCTCCTCCCGGTGACGCACTTCGTTTTCCTGATGGGAAAATTCCCGCAGCGATCCGTACCTGCTGACCGCTCCGCCCCAGGTCCGCTTCAGAACCCCCTCCTGCTCCATGCTCGCAAGAAGCTTACGCACAGAAACCTCCGAAAGGGAAAAAGCCTCGCTTAATTCCGAAACTGAAATAGATGATTTTATTTTCAGCTGATCTAAAATATATTTCCGACGTTTCTCCTGATTCATATGCCTTCCTCTCTGCCGTCCTGCTCCGGCAGTTCCTTCTTTTTTTACAAAAGCCATAGCCCCTTGGGCTGATTCCAGGCCTGCATGATGCCCCGCCCCCATCTGACAGGCCCTTCTTTCGAAACACCCCCTGAAATATCGGAACACGCCCGGGTCCTGTCCGGCTTCGTTCTTACCCAATTATATACTTTATCCCACACATTCCGCAACCGTTCTTTGTGTTTCCCTTCTGTTTCATGATAAATTTTATCAACAGAGCCGGTCCTTGTTACGTTTTTTTCATTTTAATTACGATTTTATTTCATTTTCTATGGACATCAAAAGATGATTATATTATAATATAGCTGAATCGGATGCCGAAAGTTCCGGCCAGACAAAAGCGCCGGCTGGCGCGGCAAACATGCTATTTTAACCGGATAGTTACATTTTTCACCATAAATCAAACCCATAGGAGGAATCCACATGATAATCGACAGTGCCAAACTCAACGGCCCCTGCTCCTGCGGCAGAAGCCACGAAATGATCACAAAGGAAGCCATAATTGAACCCGGCTGCCTGAAAAAGCTGGATCTTTATACGGACAAATACGGCCTTACCGGAAAAAGGGCTGTAATCTACGACGAAAATACATACCATGCCAAAAACATCATCCATCCGGCCGCTGATCAGGAAATCATTCTCGATCCGTCCAATCTCCATGCCAACGAAATCGCAGTGGGAAAGGTGATGGAGCAGCTTGAGGAAAATATTGATTATCTGGTTGCCATCGGAAGCGGAACCATCCACGATACTACCAGATATTGTGCAAACGACAGAAAAATCCCCTTCGTTTCCTGTCCCACGGCCGCCAGCGTAGACGGCTTCTGCTCCACGGTTTCCGCTATGACCTGGAAAGGCTATAAGAAAACCATGCCCGGCGTGGCGCCCGTTTTTGTCCTGGCTGATATTGATATTATCAAGGAGGCCCCTCTTTATCTTGCCCTCAGCGGCGCCGGAGATATTTTTGGAAAATATACGGCTCTGGCTGACTGGAACGCTGGCCATGCCATTACGGGCGAATATTTATGCCCGGTTATCGAAGGGATGACCCGGGATGCTGTGGACGCAGTCCGTTCCTGCTGCACCGGCCTGGCCGAAGGAGATGAAAACGCCTTTGAACAGCTGACCTATGGCCTGATTCTTTCCGGACTGGCCATGCAGCTTATGGGAAATTCCCGCCCCGCTTCCGGTTCGGAGCACCATGTCTCCCACCTTATCGAAATGCAGCCTGCCGCTTTTCCGTTCCATTCAGATGCTCTCCATGGCGAAAAGGTGGGGGTGGGCACCATCCTTATTTCCCGTGCCTGCCATAAACTGGCTGAAATCGAGGATATTACGCCTTATATACATCCTTATTCCATGATCCCCGCTTCCCAGCTGGAGCCTTTCTATGGCCCCGCCCTGTATCCCAGCATCGTGGAGGAAAACAAAAAGGACTGCATGGAAGGGGTCACCCCTGAAATGCTCATTAAAGCATGGCCGGAAATCCGCAGAATCATTTCAACCATCCCTGCTCCTGAAGAACTGTCCGCCCTTTATGAGAAAATCGGTGCAAAAAAAACACTGGAGGATATCGAAGTTCCCTCCGAATATCTCCCCCAGCTTCTTAAATTTTCTCCCAGCGCCCGCAACCGCCTTACTTTGATGCGTGTATGCTGGATGCTGGACATTCCTGAACTCAGCTAATCTTTGCAGGAAAAAGCTGCAGAATTTATTGCTGAAAAAACAGCTGTTCTTCAAAAAGGCAGGCCGCCGGATTCTTAGCGGTTCCTGCCTTTTATAGATTCCTGCTGTTTATTGATTCCTGCTATTTATTGATTCCTGCTGTTTGCTATTTTTGTTTTTTACTCTCCCCGGTCTTTGCTATTCCACCCAACGGATCGTTTCCCAGACCGCTGCGCCATCGTTATGCTGCGCCGGCCCTGGAGTGCTTCTTCCCCGGAAAATATGTGCCTTCAGAATTTCGCGCAGTTCTTTTACCACCTCCGGATATTCTTCAATCACATTTTTTCTTTCTCCAATATCCTCCGACAAGTCATACAGCTGGAAGGAAGGCGCGCCCTCCGGCTCCTCCCCCGGTTTAGGTTCCGACCAGCCGCCGGACCCCGGACACATTTCAAGTTTAAACTTTCCCTTCCGTATAGAAAGGGAACCGTCTATACTCTGGTGAATTAAATCCGCACGGACCTCCTCCTCATCCGGATTCAGCCACAAGGGCAGATTGCTCACGCTGTCAACAGCCGTTTCCGCATCCAAGGAAATTCCCAGGATATCAGCCATGGTTGCCATAATATCACAGAGACAAACTATCCTGGAGCAGCGCCTGCCTTCAGGCACCCTGTCCGGCCATTGAACGATCAGAGGAATCCGGTGTCCTCCTTCATAGATATCCGCCTTGGTTCCCCGGAAGACATAGCTGGGATTATGCCCCTGAGACAGCAGCTCCGGATAATCCGCCATGGGAGAACAGCCATTATCCGAAGTATATATGACAATCGTATTTTCATAAAGCCCCAATTCTTTTAGTTTACGGTTAATTCTTCCTGCTACATCATCACAGTGCAGCACGAAGTCTCCGTATTCATTGGTTCCGGATTTACCGCAAAACTGGCTGGCCGGAAGAATAGGAGTGTGCGGTGCGGGCATGGGAAAATAAAGAAAGAACGGCTCCTCCCTGTATTCCTCCATTTTTTCCAGCACTTTTTCCGTCAGTTCATCCAGCACCTTTTCATGTACAAAGCCAGGCGCTGTCGGCCCTTCCCTGAAAAAACCTTTACCGGTTCCTTTTGTCACATGATCCGGCTGCGCTGTAAAATGATCATTTTCAATATAGATATATGGCGGCATGTCCAAAGATCCGCTAATGCCGTAAAAATATTCAAAACCATTAGAGATTGGGGAGCCTTCTATTTTTCCGTGGTAATCCACATGATCACATACCCCAAAATCCGGTTTTTCCACAAATCCTTCTTCTTTGGCAAAATTCATCCCCAAATGCCACTTTCCCACCATAGCTGTCCGGTAACCGTTTTCCTTCAGCATATCAGCCAGCGTTTTTCTTCCTTTTTCAATCAGAGCCTCCGAATAACCGCCCATCACACTGGATTTCAGCCGGGAGCGCCAATTATAGCGGCCAGTAAGAATTCCATAACGGGACGGCGTACAGACGGCGGCGGTTGCATGGGCATCTGTAAAGCAAACACCGTTTTCCGCCATTTCATCCAGATTCGGCGTTTTAAAGCCACAGTGCTCATTCAGTGCGGAAATATCCCCATACCCCATATCATCCGCTAAAATATAGATCAAATTCGGTTTTCTCATTTTCTTCCTCCTAAAAGGGGCATCCGCAAGCCGGCCCCTTTAATCATACACCATTTCGTTGTATTCCGCATCTAATCTATAATTATTGTCCGTACTCCATCCCTTTTCCGGTTTGAGCGTTTCAAACACAGGCCTAAAGAATGCCTGAAATACCGGACAAAACTATCCGCATCCCAGGACTGTCCCGTTCTCACTGGCCACTATCATTTTCCTTCTGCCAATGACAGGTTGCTTTTCGTTTTAGTCTTCCGTAATTTCATGGACCTGTTCTATAGTAATACCACACAACTCTGCGATTTCATCATTATTCCTGCCCTCTCTGACGTAACGCAATACTTTTTTCGTCAGATTGATTCCTTTTTCTATTCCCTTTTCTTCAATTGCCTCACTCAAATTACACATCTGTCTCAGCTCCTCTCCCATTTCCTGTTCCATTTCAATCCCATAATCTCTCGCCAGTATTTCTTCTTTCCTGGCAACACTCAGCGAAGGAGAAAGAAGGTATTCAGGAAACCATGCATCCCTCCCTTTTCCATTTGGGTCATATGCCCGGAATCTGATATCATAGGTCACGGTCCCTTCTCCCGGAACTTTACTTTCCATATTAGCCCCGTGATAAAGAGCTTTTTATTCTCATATTGTTAATCTTCCATAATCTCATTTACTTTTTCCACACTGATACCACAAAGTTCAGCGATTTCCTTCTCGGTACAGCCTTCTCTTGAGCACCTCAGCACTTTTTTCGTCAGATTGATTCCTTTTTCGATTCCCTCTTCAATCCCCTTTTCAATGCCTTTTTCTTCAATTGCTTCACTCAAATTACACATCTGCCTCAGCTCCTCTCCCATTTCCTGTTCCATTACAATCCCATAATCCCGCGCCAGTATCTCTTCTTTCTCCGTAACGCTCATCGAAGGAGAAAGAAGCGTATTCAGAAATCCGTGCAGCCCTCCCCTTTGATTCTTGTCATCCTTTTCATTCAGGCAGATTATGACCACCGAAAGCTTATCATAGCTCGCTTTCCTCTCAGGTATCCTGCCAAGGATATTTCTTCTGGAGATCCTGTATTCTGTCATGGCGTTTCCTATATGCGCAGGCGCATTCATACAGATCCAGATACTGCAGACCTTTTTCAAATCATCATACTCTGCATCTGTAAATTCTCTGTCCAGCTGTTCCGACAGCATCCTCGCTCCATAGAATATCCCTCTGGTCACAATCCGGTATTTCTGATAGAACTTTTTCTGGGCTTCTATATTAACCAGAAGCTTTACCGTCTCCGCCCTTCTCCGTTTGGGGACATATGCCCGGAATCTGATGTCATAGGTCACGGTTCCTTCTCCCGGAACCTTGCTTTCCGTATTATCCCCCGTGATGAGGAGCATTTTATTCTCCTTTTCTCCCGGTCGCAGCGAGGTATTGGCGATTTCAATTCCCGGTTCGATCCACGCTTCTATTTCCTCCGGTGAATAATCCTTATATTCCGCCACAGCTCCCTTCAGGATACGCGCCAGAACCTGCCTGCTGCCCAGAATCCGCTTTACATGACCATCATATTGGGCCTTAGCCCCGGCATCATCCAGCGTTTCGGCAATCCATGTCCGTCTTTTCATTTGTTCCTCCTTATGCAGGCAGGGATACAGGCAGCGGCCCCTGTAAAAACAGCTTCTGCATTTCCTGCCGTTTTAAATGTGATTTTTCGGCAGAAACTGCCAGAATGTGCGAATGCACTAAAATAAATAAGAATATAAAAATGATACTTTATTAATGTTTAGTTGTCAACAATAATCATTAAGAAAATATCGCAATAAAACTTAGCAATTGAAATATAGAATGAAATATTAAAATATAATAAATACAAAAAATGCCGTCACCGACGTAAAGCAATTCCTACATAGCTTCACGTCAGGCGGCGGCATCCTGTCTTATTTTTTGAAGATTACCGATATTTTAATCTCTTCTTTAACCAACCGGCTGCTTTTCTTATTTTGCCTTCGGCTTCTCCACTCTCTTAGGCAGCACTACCTTATCCAGATGCCAGATATCATCCACATATTCCTGGATAGTCCTGTCAGAGCTGAATTTGCCGGAGCAGGCCACGTTCAGGATTGCGCTCTTTGCCCAGTTTGCTTCATCCCTGTAAGCTGCCTCCACTCTGCGCTGTGCTTCCGCATAAGGCTTGAAATCCTTCAGGATAAAATACATATCCGCCTTGGAGGTACTCTGTGTGTTCAGAAGGGAATTGTACAGCGGGCGGAACAGCTCCGTATCATAGGGGGCAAAGGTTCCGTTGATTAACTGCATCAGCACTCTGCGGATGTCAGGATCGTTGTTGAAAATATCCATGGGGTTATATCCGCCGTAGTTCTCAAAACGGATAACCTCATCGGAGCTTAAACCGAAGATAAAGGCATTTTCCATCCCTACCTCTTCCACGATTTCCACATTGGCGCCGTCCATGGTGCCCAGGGTAAGCGCACCGTTGAGCATGAATTTCATATTTCCGGTTCCGGATGCTTCCTTGCTTGCCGTGGAAATCTGTTCGGACACATCTGCTGCGGCAAAAATCCATTCCGCATTGGAAACCTTATAGTCTTCTATAAATACCACCTTGATCTTGCCGCCGATGGAAGGGTCGTTATTCACCACATCCGCTACCGCGTTGATCAGCTTAATGGTAAGTTTTGCGTTACGGTAGCCCGCCGCCGCCTTGGCCCCGAAGATAAAAGTCCTGGGATAGAACTCCATCTGGGGATTGTTCTTGAGTTCATTATAAAGATACATAATATGCAGGATATTCAGCAGCTGGCGCTTGTACTCGTGGAGCCTCTTTACCTGCACATCGAAAATGGAACGGGGATCCACTTCCACACCATTATGCTCCAGGATATATCTGGCAAGGCGCACCTTGTTCTGATATTTGATATTCATGAACTCCTGCTGTGCTTTTTCATCCTCGGCATAAATTTTCAGGCCGCTGATTTTGGACAGATCAGTAATCCAGTCATTGCCCACATGATCCGTTACCCACTGTGCAAGCAGCGGATTTCCATGGAGCAGGAATCTTCTCTGTGTGATGCCGTTCGTCTTATTGTTGAACTTTTCAGGCATCATTTCATAGAAATCTCTCAGCTCCTGCTTTTCCAGGATTTCCGTATGGAGCCTTGCCACGCCGTTGACAGAGTAGCCGGATACGATGGCGAGGTGTGCCATTTTCACCTGTCCGTCATAAATAATGGCCATTTTGGCAATCTTGTTCTGATCTCCCGGATACTGCTGGGAAACCTGCGCTATGAAGCGGCGGTTGATTTCCTCCACGATCTGGTAGATTCTGGGGAGCAGCCTTGAGAACAGCTCAATGGGCCATTTTTCCAGGGCTTCCGCCATGATGGTATGGTTGGTATAGGCACAGGTTTTGGTGGTCACAGCCCATGCTTCATCCCAGGTGAGATAATAATCATCCATCAGGATACGCATCAGCTCGGCAATTGCCACCGTAGGATGGGTGTCATTGAGCTGGAAGGTCACCTTCTCATGGAATTTTCTGATATCGTCATGCTTTCTCATGTATTTTTCCACGGCCTCCTGGACGGAAGCGGAAATGAAGAAATACTGCTGCTTCAGACGAAGTTCCTTACCTGCATAATGGTTGTCATTGGGATAGAGGACCTCTACAATATTCCGGGCCAGATTCTCCTGCTCCACAGCCTTCTGGTAATCTCCCTTGTCAAAGGACTCCAGCTGGAAGCACTCCACCGGCTCCGCATCCCAGATGCGCAGTGTGTTCACGATCCCATTTCCATAGCCCACAATCGGCATATCATAGGGAATCGCCTTTACGGACTGATATCCCTCCTGTTTAAAGTTATTGCGGCCGTTTTCGTCCACATATACATTGACATAGCCGCCGAACTTAACCTCTTTGGCATACTCGGGACGGCGCAGCTCAAACGGGTTACCATCTGCCAGCCAGTTATCGGGAACCTCTATCTGGTATCCGTCACGGATCTCCTGCTTGAACATGCCGTAACGGTAACGGATGCCGCAGCCATAAGCGGAATACCCCATGGTTGCCAGGGAATCCAGGAAGCAGGCAGCCAGTCTGCCCAGGCCGCCGTTGCCCAGCGCCGGATCAGGCTCCTGATCCTCCACCAGATTGATATCGATACCCAGATCCTCCAGGGCCTCGGCCACATCATTATAGGCCTGCAGGTTGATCAGGTTATTTCCCAGCGCGCGGCCCATCAGGAATTCCATGGACAGATAATAAACGGTCTTGGGATCCTGCTTCGCATATTCCTTCTGGGTATTCATCCAGTTGTCTACGATCACATCCTTGATAGCATAGGCTACCGCCTGAAAAATCTGCTGCTGCGTAGCCTCCTCCAGGGTCTTGCGGTAAAGAGTTTTCACATTATATATAACGCTGTTCTTGAAAAGCTCTTTGTCGAATTTCTGTAATACCGTTTTCTTAAGCATGTATTTCCTCCTCGATCCTCTTTATATTCTTTAATTACGGTCTTTTCCGGCACTTCCGGGCTTTGTCCTTTGCCCATGTTCGCCCAATACGTACAGTTTACAACAATTTACCAATAATGAAAACAGTAATTTTGTAAAAAGAACTGATAAAATAAGGTAAAGAAAGCCGCCACTTTAGCCAAGCGGCGGCCTTTCTCCCCTGAAAACCCGAATTACCGTACTTTGCAACTGTTCAGTTCACAGCACAGTTACTGTACTTTTTCAATTCCAATGGTCACATTTTCACCGTTTACGTTCCATTCCTTGCTTACAGCCAGGCTTTCCCCTGCTGTAATGTAATCCGCAAGAACCTTGCCTGCAATGAACTCCTGATTGGAGGCGGCGATTCCTGCCACCTTTTCATTGCCGCACAGGGACACTCTGATGTGATCCATCACTTCAAAATCCGCTTCCTTACGCATGGTCTGGATCTTGCTGATGATTTCATATACAAAGCCTTCCTCGATGAGTTCTTCCGTCAGGTTCGTGTCCAGAACTACTGTCATATTATTATCCGCCTCGGATACATAGCCTTCCTTCTGGGTCATTTCGATAAGAAGGTCATCCTTGGTCAGGCTTACTTCCACGCCGTTTACGTCGAATTTCAGCGCTCCTGCCGCATTCAGCTCATCCATGGCCGCATTGCCGTCCAGGGATGCCAGGGTCTTCTGGATGCCGCCCAGCTGTTTTCCGTACTTCGGTCCTACCGTACGCAGCTGCGGCTTGAAGGTATAGGTGGTAAAGTCCCTTACATCCTCCGTAAATACCACCTTCTTCACATTCAGCTCATCCTCCACGATCTCCTTATAGAAATCACTGAGGACGGTTCCGGCCTTCACGAACATGGTTCCGATGGGCTGGCGGTTCTTGATGTTTGCCGTATTTCTGCAGGCGCGTCCCATCACGACGATGTCCAGCACCTCTTCCATGGCTTCCTCAAGTTCCTTATCCACATAAGAAGGATTGGCTGTGGGGAAGTCGCACAGATGCACGCTTTCCGGCGCGCTCTTGTCCAGGCTTCTCACCAGGTTCTGATAGATCTCCTCCGTCATGAAGGGAATCATGGGCGCTGCCAGCTTGCTCACCGTTACCAGGGCTGTGTAGAGGGTCATGTAAGCATTGATCTTATCCTGCTCCATTCCCTTGGCCCAGAAACGTTCACGGCTTCTTCTTACATACCAGTTGCTGCATTCGTCCACAAAATCCTGCAGCGCTCTTGCCGCTTCAGGAATCTGATAGTTATCCAGACGGGTATCCACTTCCGTGATCAACGTATTCAGGCGGCTAAGCAGCCACTTGTCCAGCACGGAAAGCTTATCGAATTCCAGCGTATATTTGGAAGCGTCAAAATTATCAATATTGGCATACAGTACAAAGAATGCGTAGGTATTCCACAGCGTCCCCATGAACTTACGCTGTCCCTCGATAACCGCTTTCCCATGGAAACGGCTGGGCAGCCAGGGCGCGCTGCTTGAGTAAAAATACCAGCGGATCGCATCCGCGCCGTATTCCTGCAGCGCTTCAAAGGGATCTACCGCATTGCCTTTGGACTTGCTCATTTTCTGTCCGTTTTCATCCTGCACCAGTCCCAGGACGATTACATTTTCAAAAGAGGTCTGGTCAAACAGCAGCGTGGATTCCGCCAGCAGGGAATAGAACCAGCCACGGGTCTGATCCACCGCTTCGGAAATAAACTGTGCGGGGAACTGCTGCTCAAAGGTTTCCTTATTCTCAAAAGGATAGTGATGCTGGGCAAAAGGCATGGCTCCTGAGTCAAACCAGCAGTCAATTACCTCGGGCACACGCTTCATGGGCTTGCCGCATTTCGGGCAGGGGATGGTGATGGCATCGATATAAGGGCGGTGAAGCTCAACGGTCTTCGCTTCCGGATTGCCACTTAAGCGCTCCAGCTCCTCCCTGCTTCCTACGGAAAGCATTTCCCCACAGTCACACTGCCAGATATTTAAAGGGGTTCCCCAGTATCTGTTTCTGGAAAGTCCCCAGTCCTGGATATTTTCCAGCCAGTCGCCGAAACGTCCTTTTCCGATGGATTCCGGAATCCAGTTGATGGTATTGTTGTTGCCGATCAGGTGCTCCTTGACAGCGGTCATCTTGATGAACCAGGACTCTCTCGCATAATAGATCAGCGGCGTGTCGCATCTCCAGCAGAAGGGGTAGCTGTGTTCGAACTTCGGCGCAGAAAACAGCAGGTCTGCCGCCGCCAGCTCCTTTAAGATGATCGGGTCCGCTTCCTTGCAGAAGGTACCTGCCCAGGGAGTCTCTTTTGTCATTTCACCTTTGGCATCCACCAGCTGAACAAAGGGCAGATCATAATTGCGGCCCACATTGGCATCGTCCTCACCGAAGGCAGGCGCGATATGAACCACACCGGTACCGTCCGTCAGGGTAACATAGTTGTCACAGGTTACATAAAATGCTTTTTTATGCTGTTTTTCACAGGTTTCCACCGCACAGTCAAACAGCGGCACATATTCCTTGTATTCCAGGTCCTTGCCCACATAAGTTTCCAGCACTTCATAGGCCGGCGCCTCCGGGTTTTCCTTGTTCAGATCGCCCAGCACGGTATCCAGAAGCGCCTGCGCCATATAATAGGTATAGCCATCGGCGGCTTTTACCTTGGCATAGGTTTCCCCGGGGTTCACGCACAGCGCCACGTTGGAAGGCAGTGTCCAGGGTGTGGTGGTCCATGCCAGGATATAGGCATCCTCATCCTTTACCTTAAAACGTGCGATTGCGGAACGTTCCTTTACATCCTTATAGCCCTGAGCCACCTCATGAGAGGACAGCGGGGTGCCGCAGCGCGGGCAGTAGGGAACGATCTTAAAGCCCTTGTAAAGAAGGCCCTTGTCCCAGATTTTTTTCAGCGCCCACCATTCGGATTCAATATATTCATCATGATAGGTTACATAGGGATCATCCATATCAGCCCAGAAGCCGACCTTTTTGGAAAAATCCTCCCACATGCCTTTGTATTTCCATACGCTTTCCTTACATTTTTCAATGAAAGGCGCGATACCGTATTCCTCGATCTGCTCCTTGCCGTCCAGGCCCAGAAGCTTCTCCACCTCCAGCTCCACCGGAAGCCCGTGGGTATCCCACCCGGCCTTCCTGGGCACCATATAGCCCTTCATGGTGCGGTAACGGGGAATCATATCCTTGATTGCGCGGGTTTCCACATGTCCGATGTGGGGCTTGCCGTTTGCGGTGGGCGGGCCGTCATAAAAGGTATAGGTCGGGCAGCCCTCCCTGATTTTCATGCTTTTTTCAAAAATTTTGTTGTCTTCCCAGAATTGTTCCACCTCGTGTTCACGTTCCACGAAGTTCAGGTCTGTGTTTACCTTAGTGTAAAGTGACATTTCCTTCTTCCTTTCTTTCTCCGGCATACAGCCATTCCTGTTTGATAAATTCGCGTCCTGCCGCGTGTCCGCCGTCTTGCATGGCAGTTCAGATCTCCTGGCACCTGCGCCATTCTGCGTCTGAAACAAAAAAATCCCCGTCCTTTCTTGTAAAAGGGCGAGGTCTGAGGCTCGTTGTACCACCTGTTACATCATACGGCTTATAAAAACAGCTGCCAAACCTGTCCCTATAAGAAAATATGGTTTCCCGTAACGGGGGAAATCCGGCGTCGCCTACTCGAAAAACCGGATGCTTCCTGCATCCTGCGCTTTCTTTCAGCCTGCGGCTCCGAAGTGATGTTCACCATGTCTTACTCGTACCGGCCTCCCACCTGCGCCGGCTCGCTGCAACTTTCCAAACATGCCTACTGTCTTCATCACGGCCTTTGTTTCTGTGTTCATGTCGGTATTATATAGCCCGCAAAGCCGCATTGTCAAGGGCTTTCGTGCTTTATCCCCCCATTTGTGCGCAGAGGGGTATGCGGTGCTTCCGGCTGGTGTTCGGGGTCCGGCTGTGTTCTCCGGGAGACGGCGGGGCGGGTGGGTGTTTTGCAGGTGCCGGTTATGCTGGGCATTGCGATGAGCCCAGGGCTAAAATCGGCAGGTGGGGCTGCCGAT
>ENA-ORTD01002005-ORTD01002005.1-human-gut-metagenome-genome-assembly--contig:-NODE-2005-length-12741-cov-2.419439_pt1 | contig 12741 bp, 10 predicted proteins | sample MGYA00241907_ERZ509178 | MGnify/ENA primary metagenome ERZ509178 (study PRJEB26280, sample SAMEA2338793) | human gut metagenome | biome: human gut; feature: human-associated habitat; material: faeces...
TTGTGATATTTTGCAATAGTATAGCAGAAAATGGGAAAGAAAAAAAGAGAATGGAAAGGATGCCTGAAAATTTGCAAAAAAGAAGAAAGCTGGAATCTTTTTGTAGAGATTCCAGCTTTCTTTGTTTTCTGATGAAGAAATTTGTGTTTATGCCTTTTCTGTCCGGATGGTGCGCAGAAACATGGCAATGGCTGTGCCGCAGATGATGGCATAGCCGATCCAGCTGAGCCAGTCAGGAATCTGTCCGAATACGATGAAGCCCAGAAGCGCTGAGAAGGGAATCTGGAAATAGTCGAAAACGGAAATTTCCCTTGCGGGCGCATAGCAGTAAGCGGCAGTGATGGTGAACTGACCGCCGGCGGCAGAAAGACCTGCCAGAAGAAGTGTGCCCAGCTGCACCCAAGTCATAGGGTGGAAATCGAAGATCAGGAAGGGCAGCAGCACTACGCAGGAGAATGCCGAGAAGAAGGACACGATAAATGGCCCAGCAACGCCCTGTTGTCCCAAAGAGCGGACGTATGTATAAGCAAGACCTGCACCAAGACCGCCCATAAGCCCGATGAGAGCAGGAATGAGATTCATATTGCCTGTGGGTTTGACAATGAACAGAACACCGATGAAAGCGGTGATGATGGACAATGTCTGGAAGCGGTTGGGCTTTTCTTTCAGCAGGAAGATGGCAAAGATGACCGCAAAGAAGGGGGACATCTTATTGAGCATGGATGCGTCTGCCAGCACCAGATGGTCTACGGCATAGAAATTGCAGAGGACACCCACAGTGCCGAAGAAAGCACGCCAGAACAGATGGCGTTTTGCTTTTGGTGTAAAAGTTACTTTGGGGCGTTCCTGGTACAAAATCACAGCGGCAAAGATCAGTGCCACGAAATTACGGAAAAAACTTTTCTGCATGGAAGGCAGATCACCGGAAAGCCGCACAAACAAATTCATCAAAGCGAAAAAGAAGGATGATGCGGTGATGCACAAAATCCCCTTTTGTTTTTGTGTCATAATAAAACTCCTTTCAGAAAAAATCGCACGGGGTTTATTATACGACGGTTTTTCGGGAAAGAAAAGAGAAAAACCGGCTTTTTTCCAAAAAAAGAACAGCAAGACACCTTTCAGAGGGATACTTGCTGTCTGATTTGGTTTTATTCACCGTGGATGGCTTTCCTGCGGGCTTCAGCTTCTGCTTTGGAGAAGGGACAGCCGCAGTAATCCTGACGGTAGAGATGGTACTGTTCTGACAGTTCGCAGGAACGTTTATAGCCATTTTTCTTTTTGAAATCCGAAAACAGATAAGGAACGCCGTAGGTTTCCGTCAGTTCTTTGCCGATGGCATTGAGCACCTGGGCATTTTTATGGGGGCTGATGGAAAGAGTGGTGGTAAAGTAATCAAAGCCGCCAGCCTTTGCCGTTTCTGCTGTTTTTTTCAGACGAAGGGTATAGCAGTCGAAGCAGCGCTGTCCCCCTTCCGGTTCCTGTTCTCTGCCTTTTGCCATGGCGAAAAAGGTTTCTGGGTCATATTCCCCAACGATACAGGACACTTCGCCTTCCAAAGGCATCTGAGCAATGAGTTTCTGCTGTTCTTCCGCACGGTGGGTAAATTCTGCCGCGGGAGAGATATTGGGGTTATAGTAATATACGGTAATGTCAAAATAATGGGAGAGATACTCCAATACATAAGAAGAACAGGGGCCGCAGCAGCTATGGAGCAGCAGACGGGGGCGGTGTTCTTCCTTTTCTATGGTCTTTAAAGTGCGTTCCAGCACAATCTGATAATTCTCTTTCTGCAAGATAAACACCTCGTTTCTATCTCAAACAGTGTAACAGGTAGGGGAGAAAATGTAAAGAAGTGTGATGTATGAAAAAAAGAACAAAAATAGTTCACAAAATTGCAATTTTTCAGAGTTGCAAAATCAAAAAATAGTTATGAAATTTTAACGGAATTTTAGCGGTGTTTTATACAAAATGTCACTTGCACCCAAAATGCAATGGGAAAGAACGGAGAAAAGCGGGGAAGGGGTTGTGCAAATGGGAGAAGGGAAAAAAGCAATAAAAAAAGGCGGGAAACCGCCGGAAATTCAAGGAAAAAGGGCTTGACAGCCGGTCTTAGGTGTGGTAAAATATCTCACACATTGGCAAACAAGCACACATATCCATGATTTATGGTCAGTATAGCATAGAGGTTTGCAAAATTCAACATCTTTTTGCAGAACGCGGCAGGAACCTTGAAATACAGGGGATTTCTGGCACATAAGGATTGCGCTTTGTTTGGAATTATTGGCTTTTATATGGTGAACGGGAGGCTGTATGGCAAACTGTTCAAAAGTTGCATTAGAATTTCTTAGATAAAAGAGGCTTTTGTCACGACCACTGATCAAAGGTGGTGCAGGCAAAGGTCTAGCTTTGTTTGGGCAATTCTAAATTTTTTGCGCAAAAGCAGAAAATTTCTGCAAAAAAGCATCTGCCATGGACGCCTGATAGAGAGAAACGACAGGTCGTTTTTCTGTATCAAGTGTCCGTAGGGCAGTGGTAATGTCGGTGTGATAGATAAATTCGAGAGGTGACAAGATGGAAAAAAACAGAATTCATGCACTCCGTTTTGGCGACACGACACGAATGAGCTATTCCAAAATCAACGAAGTTTTGGATATGCCCAATCTGATCGAGGTGCAGAAGGACAGTTACCAGTGGTTTTTGAAGGAAGGTTTGAAGGAAGTATTTGAAGATATTTCCCCCATCACAGACTTCAGCGGCAATCTGGTGCTGGAATTCATTGATTTTACATTGGATTCCGAACCCAAATTCTCCATTGAAGAATGTAAGGAACGTGATGCCACCTATGCGGCAGCATTGAAAGTAAAAGCAAGACTGTATAACAGAGAATTGGACGAACTGAAGGAACAGGAAATCTTCATGGGTGATTTCCCTCTGATGACAGAAACAGGTACCTTCATCATCAACGGTGCAGAACGTGTTATCGTCAGCCAGCTGGTTCGTTCCCCCGGCATTTACTATGCTTCTGACTTTGACAAAGTTGGGAAAAAGCTGCTTTCCGCAACTGTTATCCCCAACAGAGGTGCTTGGCTGGAATATGAAACAGACTCCAACGACGTATTCTATGTAAGAGTTGACCGTACCAGAAAAGTTCCCGTAACAGTTCTGATCCGTGCCCTGGGTATTGGCTCCGATGCGGAAATCATTGATCTGTTCGGTGAAGAACCTAAGATTCTGGCGACTCTGGAAAAAGACGTTTCCAAATCTTATGAAGAAGGTCTGATCGAAATCTATAAAAAGCTGCGTCCCGGCGAACCTCCCACAGTGGAAAGTTCCGAATCCCTGCTGCGCGGCATGTTCTTCGATCCCAAACGTTATGACCTGGCAAAAGTAGGCCGTTACAAATTCAACAAGAAACTGGCTCTGAGAAACAGAATCCGCGGTGCAAAACTGGCGGAAGCAGTGGTTGACCCTATGACAGGGGAAGTTCTGGCTGAAGAAGGCGCAGTGCTGACAATGGAACTGTGCGATACTATCCAGGACAGCGGTATCGACCACCTGTATATTGAAGTAGAAGAAAGAAAAATAAAAATCCTGACAAACCGTGCAGTTGCAATTGATGCATATCTGGAAGAATTCGGTCTGACAGCAGAAGATGTAAACATCAAAGAAAGAGTTTACTTCCCTGTGCTGGAACAGCTGCTGAACGAATACACAACAGCTGAAGAACTGAAAGCTGCCATTCCCTGTGGCATTGGCAAAATTAATGTGGACACGGATATTCGTCTGGCTGTTACCAGAAATATGAAAGAATATTTCGCACAACATCCGGAAAAGAGAAACAGTCCGTCTATTGGAGGCGTTTATCAGCTGCTGGAAGAGAAGAGAGAGCAGTTTGACCCAAGAGCCTTTCTGCCGCCAATTATGGATACGGTTATGTATGGAATGGTTCCGGATAAGGACAGGGCGGAATTGGTAGAAGTGATTGAGAAAGGTGTAAAAGAAGCTATCGGAACTTTGATTGTAGAGTTTGGTTCTTACGGAAAAGCGCCGCTGGTGGAACAGGTTTCTCTTGAGGAAATGGCAGAACGTTATAAAAGAATGTAAAAAATAGAGTCAAAAGTGCAAAATGCACAGAAAAATGTGAGGTTTGGGCAGCGCAAAAAAAGGCGCTGCTCAAATTTTTATGCTTTTTTGCTATCTTGCGCAATATTTTACTTTGATAAAACACAAAAATAAACAAAACAATCAAACGTTTGCTTAAAATACAGTTGAAACAAAACCCTATATAGGGGATAATGTCAATAGAAAAACAAATAAGAAATGTGTTTTGGTGCGAAATACCGAAACGAAAGAAAGCGGAGGTTTAAAATGGGGAAAAAAAACAAGGGCGGTGCTGATTTTATTAGCAAAATACCAAAAGGGATATGGCTGTTTATTTCATTTATCGTTGCCATGCTTGTATGGACGCTGTTATCTGTGACGCCGCAGACAGCAAGATGTTTTCCAAATGCGGTGAAAGTAGTGGAGTCTATAGGATTAATGCAGGGAGAAAGAGGAATTTTGCTGCAGGATATCGGAAGCAGTTTGATTTCCGTATTCTGGGGATTCCTTCTGGGATTTGTGATTTCTGTGCCGGTAGCCTTTCTGATGGCCTGGTACAGACCGGTACGGTTTATTCTTGAGCCGTGGATTCAGTTTATTAGAAATATCCCGCCATTAGCATATGTACCGTTGGTTGTTATTGGTGTTGGTGTTGGACGTACACCGCAGATTATCGTTATCTGTCTGGCCACTTTCCTGATTATGACCGTTACGATTTTCCAGGGTGTTATCAATGTGGATGAAACGTTGATTAAGGCGGCAAGAGTATTGGGAGCCAATGATGCGCAGCTGTTCGTGAAGGTTATCTTTCCGGCTACGACACCATTTATCATTACGGCAGTAAGACTTGGTATTTCTACTGCACTGACGACTCTGATTGCGGCAGAGTCCACCGGAGCCATTGCAGGTCTTGGTATGAGGATTAAATCTCTGGCCAACTCTTATGAGACAACACCTATGCTGCTTTACATCATCATTATTGGTGTAATCGGTATGATTGCAGAAAAAGTTCTTAAATTCTTTGAAAGGAAGTTAACAGGATGGCAGGAAAAGAGGGAAATATAAAGGTAAGTATTCAGGGCATAGAGAAAAAGTACAATACCCGTAAGGGAGAGGTAGTTGCTCTGAATGGTGTAAATTTTGATATTAAAGAAAATGAATTTATCTGTGTAATCGGGCCGTCCGGCTGTGGAAAATCCACCCTGTTAAATATTATTGCCGGACTTTTAGAGCCTACAGCCGGACAGATTCTGGTAGACGGCAAACCGATTCAGGGAACCGGAACAGACAGAGGTGTGGTATTTCAGCAGTATGCGCTGTTTCCGTGGCTGACAGTTAAGAAAAACGTAGAGTTTGGTCTGAAGTTAAAGGGACTCTCCAAAGACGAATGTGACAGCATTGCCATGAAATATCTGAAAATGGTAGAACTCGAAAAATTCGCAGATTCTTATCCAAAGGAATTATCCGGCGGTATGAAACAGAGGGTTGCGATTGCAAGAGCTTATGCCATGAATCCGGAAGTACTTCTCATGGATGAGCCTTTCGGTGCTTTGGATGCACAGACCAGGACGCAGCTTCAGACAGAGTTATTAAAAGCATGGCAGGAAGAGAATAAAACCTGTTTCTTTGTAACGCATGACATTGAGGAGGCCATTGTACTGGCTACCAGGGTAGTGATTATGAGTGCCCGCCCGGGACGGATTAAAGAAGTGGTGGATATTGATATTCCATATCCGAGAGACCAGGAAACAAAAATGAGCGAGCGTTTCATTGAACTGAAAAACCATATCTGGGGTCAGGTATACCAGGAATACCTGGAGGTTAGAAAATAGGACTTACAAGGGGCGACCTGTGAGAACATAAAAACTATATTTTTAAGGAGGATTTTTTCATGAAGAAGAAATTATTGGCAATGGTACTGGCAGCAGCGACTGCAATGACAATGTTGGCAGGCTGCGGCGGTGACGACAAGGCGGCAGGCACCAAGGACAACAAAGAAGCGTCTGCAGATGCAGGGGAGAAAAAAGAAGAGTCCAAAGAACTGGACAAGGTAAAAGTGGCTTACATGCCGAATTACGCTTCCTTATGGGTTGTTACCACAGCGAGAGAAAAAGGATTTTTTGAAGAAGAAGGCATTGAAGTAGAACTGACAAAGTTTGATGACGGTCCTACAGAAATTGCAGCTATGGAATCCGGTTCTATGGACGTGGCTTATATCGGCCCTGGCGCTCATACACTGGCAATTCAGGGAAATGTAGACGTATTCTGCTTCCAGCAGTTGGGTGATGCAGACTGCGTGATGGGGCTGAAATCCCACGGTGTAAATTCCCTGGAAGACTTAAAGGGTAAAAAAGTAGCGTATGCTTCCGGTACATCTTCTGAGACAATTTTGCTTCGCGCTCTGAACTCTGTAGGGCTTACTATGGACGATATTGAACCATACAACATGGAAGTTACCAACATGCCAAGTGCCATGATTTCCGGTTCCATTGACGCCTGTGCTCCATGGTCACCGAACACAAAGGTTATCACGGATGAGTTAGGCGATGACGCACAGATTTTCGTAAGCAACGCAGACTTCTCTGACATTGCAGCAGACCCGGCAAGCTGGGTATGTATGCCGGAATATGCAGAGAAGAACAAAGACCTGCTGGTAAGATACACAAGAGCATTGTATAAAGCCATGGACTTCGGTGCAAAAGAAGAAAACTTTGAAGAAGTTGCCGGATATGTGGCAGATGAAACAAAAACAGATGTAGAAACGGCTATGGGTCAGACAACAGACGGTGCATGGATTACTTCCGAAGAACTGTTGAAAGAAGTTGGTGACGGAACCGTTGCAGGATACTATGAAATTCAGCAGAAAAACTTCCTGGATGCAGGAAAGATAAAAGAAGAAGTTCCGGTTGAGGACTATGTACTGTTTGACATTATGGAAGAGGCAGGAAAATAAGCTTCCAAACTTGTCAGGTGCAGCTGTAGGAAAAACAGAGGATTGAAAATTGGGGGAGGGGCTGCCGCGTTTGTTGTATACAGAAAATTACAGAAAGCGGCAGCCCCTGTTTTTTGTCATATGGAAAACACGTTTTTCCCTGTGCCAAAGAACTTCCCGAAATATGGAAAAGAAAAATTCTGTGTTTCAAAGGGAACTCCAAATTTTATAGAAGATTGAGAAAGGAAAAGAAGCATGGCAGAGAATTTACTGATTGTACATGGAGGCGGGCCTACGGCAGTTTTAAACGCTTCTCTGTACGGGGCAATCAAAGAAGCAAAAAAATACGGAAAGCTGGAACATATTTACGGAGCTGAAAATGGAACGGGAGGTGTTCTGGAAGAGCATTTTCTTGCATTAGAAAATGTGCCGGAAGAAAAGCTGGAACTGCTTCTGCAGACTCCAGGAACTGCCATTGGAACGTCCAGAGACCCTATCTGGCAGGAAGACTATGAAAAAATGGCAGATATTCTGGTAAAGAGAGAGATAAAATATGTGCTCTTTAATGGAGGCAACGGTACGATGGATACTTGCGGGAAACTGCATAAAACCTGTCAGGCCAGAAATCTAGATATCCGTGTTATGGGGATTCCCAAGACTACAGATAACGATATTGCGGTGACAGACCACAGTCCCGGTTTTGGAAGTGCAGCCCGCTATATTGCAGCCTGTACGGAAGAATTGTGTGCGGATGTGCGTTCCCTGCCAATTCATGTAGTGGTGATGGAGGCTTCCGGTAGAAATGCAGGCTGGATTACGGCAGCCAGTGCGCTGGCCGGGGAGAAAGGATACGGACCGGATTTGATTTACCTTCCGGAGCGTCCTTTTGATGAAGAACAGTTTATAAAAGATGTGGAAAATAGGCTGAAAGAGAAAAGCGGCATTGTGGTAGTGGCCAGTGAAGGGCTCACAGACAAAGAGGGAAACCCCATTGTCAAACCGGTTTTTAAAACAGAACGGGCTACGTATTTCGGAGATGTGAGTTCTCATCTGGCTAACCTGGTGATTCAGAAGCTGGGGTATAAAGCCAGAGGAGAAAAACCGGGGCTTCTGGGCCGGGCATCCATTGGTCTGCAAAGTCCGGTGGACTGTCAGGAAGCGCAGCTTGCGGGAGAAACAGCATGCCGGGCTGCCCTTGATGGAGAGTCCGGGAAGATGGTGGCATTTAAACGGACTTCAGAAAATCCATATCACATAGAAGCGTTTCTGGTGGATATTGATGAGGTTATGATGTATGAGAGGACCATGCCGGAGGAATTTATCAATGAAGAGGGCAATGGTGTGACCGGGGCCTTTCTGGACTGGTGCAGACCTCTTATCGGAGAAGAACTTCCGGATATGGTATCGTTTAACGGATTTTATGGAAAAAAGTAAAAGCGTGTTTCGTTCGGTTTGAAAAGGGAAACACAGAAAGGAAAAAAGATGAAACATATTTATCTGAATTTAAAGAGATTTGATGTGCCTGCAGAGTTGGGCGGTGTAAACCGGATTGCGGATGTTCGGGAATGGGGCAGTTATATAGTAAAGGAAACACAGGAAAAGCTGATACCTTATGCAAAAGAGGATGTGGAGTTTGCTATGTTTTTCCCTGAAATTCACCTGTTCTCCGCTATTGGGGCAAAGACAGAAGAAAGTCCGGTTCAGGTGGGCTGTCAGGGAGTATTCCGGAATGACGTACAGCCCGGTGGAAACTTCGGGGCCTTTACAACCGGAAGACCGGCAGCAGCGATGAAAGCGGCGGGCTGATTATCGGACACTGTGAGGAACGGAACAACTTAAATGGGATTCTGGCAGAAGCCGGATGTAAAGATACCAAAGCCGTGAACCGTATTTTGAATCAGGAAATCAAATGCGCGGTAGCTCAGGGGCTGAAAGTTCTGTACTGTATTGGGGAAAAGAGCGAAGAACAAGAGCAGTGGCAGGAAGTTTTGGGAGAGCAGTTGGAAATCGGACTGCAGGATGTGGATAAATCCATGGTAACCATTGCCTATGAACCGGTTTGGTCCATTGGACCGGGCAAAACTCCGGCAGATAAAGAATATATCACGAAGATTGCCAGATTTGTCAAAGAAAAGACAGCGGGCATGGATATGGTATACGGAGGCGGGCTGAAGCAGGACAATGCAGCCATGCTGGCTTCTATACCGGAAATCGACGGCGGACTCATTGCTCTTACCAGATTTCAGGGTGAAATAGGTTACTATCCGGAAGAATATCTGGAAATCATCGGTCTTTATATGAATGCATAAAATCAGGAGGAATAAGGTTATGAAATTAGAATTTGAATACGGACAGGGAACTATGGCAGCAGAACTGCCGGATAACACAGACATTTTTATTCCGGGTGAAACGGTAAAAGACCCGGACTACATACCGGAAGACAAATTAAGAGACGCTTATCTCACAAGTTTGGCGCATCCCATCGGCATGCCTACACTGACAGAACTGGCTCATAAGGGCAGCACCGTTACCTTTGTAGTTCCGGACCGAGTAAAAGGCGGGGAACAGGCGACCAGCCACAGAAAACTGAGTATCAAATATATTTTGGAAGAACTCTATGCAGCAGGTGTGGAAAAGAAAGATATTTTATTCATTATCTCAAACGGTCTGCACCCAAGAAGTAAGGAATCTGACGCAAAGGCTATTTTCGGAGAAGAATTGTTCCATGAATTTTGGCACACAGGACAAATTATCAGCCACGACAGCGAAGACCAGGAGCATATGGTGAATCTGGGAACCACCAGAAGAGGGGACCCGGTTTACATGAATAAATATGTATATGAATGTGATATTCCGATTCTGATTGGTCATGTACAGGGAAATCCTTATGGCGGATATTCCGGTGGATACAAACACAGCGCAACCGGTATTACAAACTGGAAGAGCATTGCCAGCCACCATGTTCCGTCCGTTATGCACAGAAAAGACTTTACTCCTGTAAACGGAGGCAGTCTTATGAGAACGAAATTTGATGAGATTTCCATGCATATGGAAGAGAAAATGGGACATCCATTCTTCTGCTGTGACGCAGTCCTGGATACAAATTCCAGACAGATTGCGATTTATTCCGGTTATGCAAAAGAAATGATGCCGGAAAGCTGGAAACTGGCTGACAAGAGGACTTATGTACACTGGGCAGAGAAGAAATACGATGTTCTGGTATTTGGTATGCCGCAGAAATTCCATTACGGGGACGGCATGGGAACAAACCCGATTATGATGATGCAGGCTTTAAGCGCACAGGTACTGCGTTACAAACGTGTCATGAGTGATAACTGTGTTATCATCTGTTCTTCTCTGTGCAACGGCTTTTTCCATGATGAACTGTGGCCGTATTTGAGAGAAATGTATGATGTTTTCCAGCATGATTACATGAACACACTGCCGGATGTGAACCGCTATGGCGAGTATTTTGCTACAAACGAAGAGTATATCCGGAAATACCGTTTTACAAATGCGTTCCATCCATTCCATGGCTTTAGTATGATTTCCTGCGGACATATTGCAGAAATGAATACCAGTGCGATTTACATTGTAGGCGCACAGGAACCTGGTTATGCAAGGGGCATGGGACTGAAAACAAGAGCCACCTTTGAAGAAGCTCTGGAGGATGCCAAGAAGAAATTTGTTGGGGAAACTCCGAATATTCTGGCCCTGCCTCTGACCTTCAAAAAATCGGCAGTTCATCTCTGTATGAAAAATCCGGAAGAGGACTGTATGGATGCTTACGGACACTGTCATCCTTGCATGGGTTGAGAAAAGGCAGAGAGAAAGGGATAAAATAGGATAAATAATAGAAAGTGGGTTGTCTTTTATCGCTATGTGGAAAATTGTAAAATTTTGCAGCGTGGTTGGGGACAGCCTGCTTTTCGTTTATTTGCGGAAGAAGCAGTTGGGGAAACGGGGAAATCCAAGGAGGAAAAAGGAATGTTGAATTTAAAAATAGAAGACAAAAATCCCAATATCAAGCAGGAATTAAAGGAGTATATGGAAGGAAAAAGAAGCGTTCTGAATCAGATTCTGGAGGGCGAAACAGATTATAAAGATTCGCTGGGCTGGTTTCATACAGCAGAATGGGCAGATGTGGAACAGACAGAAAGGATTCAGAAGCTGGCCGATGAAATCCGGGAAGAGGCAGACGTTTTTGTAATCGTGGGAGTGGGAGGCTCCAATAATGCGGCCCGTTCCGTCATCGAAGCCATTCAGACAGACCGTAAAGTAGAAATTGTGTATGCAGGCCATACACTGTCACCTTATGCGTTAAATCAAATGCTGAAAAGTCTGGAGGGAAAATCCGTTTATATCGATTGCATTGCCAAGAACTTTGAAACATTGGAGCCGGGGGCTTCCTTCCGTATCCTGCGGAAATTTTTGTATGAAAGGTATGGAGAACAGGCAGGGAAAAGAATGATAGCAACCGGCACAAGGGGAAGTTCTCTGGAAAAACTCTGCAAAAAACACGGATACACGTTTCTGGAATTTCCGCAAAATGTAGGGGGACGTTTTTCTGCTGTGACCAGCGTGGGGCTGCTTCCCATGGCTGTGGCGGGAATTGATATGAAAAGTCTGGTAAGAGGCGCTGCCGATATGGAAAAACAGCTTCACAAAGGGGGAAGTGAGGAAAATCCGGCTTATGAGTATGCCTGTCTTCGGAATATGTATTATGAAAAAGGGTATAAGCTGGAAATGCTGGCAGGCTTTGAACCTCAACTTCGGTGGTTTTATAAATGGTGGGTGCAGCTTTTCGGGGAAACGGAAGGCAAAGAAAACAAAGGGCTTTTCCCTGTGGCGGCAGAATTCTGCGAGGAACTGCATGCAGTGGGGCAGTATATTCAGGACGGAGCGCCGCTGATGTTTGAGACGTTTCTGGATGTACAGGAGCAGAACGCGTCCTTGTATGCCGAACAAGACCGGGTGGAGGATGGATTTGATTACCTCAACGGGAAAGATTTCTGGGATATGAATAAGGCCTCTTTCCATGCTACGGTAAAAGCGCACAGAGAAAAGCTTCCATGCCTTATCCTGGAGATTGAGAAACTGGATGCTTACCACTTCGGACAGTTGTTTTACTTCTTTTTGTTCGCCTGCTATGTGTCGGCCAGGATTCTGGAAGTGAATCCCTTTGACCAGCCGGGGGTAGAGGCGTATAAGAAGTGGATGTTTGAGGCATTGGGGAAATAAAAAAGAGGGTGAGAAACCATCACCCTCCAGGTTGTTATTCAATCACCTTCAGCCAACCTTCCGGTGCCTCCAGTTTCCCCATCTGAATACCGGTCAGTGTTTCGTAAAGTTTCTGTGTCACCGGTCCCATGGCTTCCATGCCGCTTGGGAAGCAGATTTCTTTTCCGTGGTCTACGATTTTTCCCACCGGAGAAATAACGGCGGCTGTACCGCACAAACCACATTCTGAGAAATCCTTTAATTCATCCAGGAATACCTCCCGTTCTTCCACTTCCAGTCCAAGGTATTCTTTTGCTACATACATAAGAGAGCGGCGGGTAATGGAAGGAAGAATACTGTCGGATTTCGGTGTGACAACTTTTCCGTCTTTTGTAATAAACAGGAAGTTGGCGCCGCCTGTTTCTTCGACTTTTGTTCTGGTAGCTGCGTCCAGATACATATTTTCCGCATAGCCTTCTTCGTGTGCC
>ENA-ORTD01002015-ORTD01002015.1-human-gut-metagenome-genome-assembly--contig:-NODE-2015-length-12685-cov-2.877672_pt1 | contig 12685 bp, 9 predicted proteins | sample MGYA00241907_ERZ509178 | MGnify/ENA primary metagenome ERZ509178 (study PRJEB26280, sample SAMEA2338793) | human gut metagenome | biome: human gut; feature: human-associated habitat; material: faeces...
GGCTCCGCAGAGGAGGCCGGCCGCGTCGGGCATGGAGACGTTCAGCGTGAAGCTCATGCCTATGGCGAGCGCGGTGCCGATCAGCACTACGGCGACGGCCGGCGACAACAGGCGCAGTCCGTCGGCGCGCAGCGAGTTGAAGAAACCCGGCCCGACCTGCAGACCGAGGGCGTAGACGAAGACGACGAGTCCGAAACTTTCGGCATAGGTCAGCATCTGCGGGTCGATCGTGAGTCCGAAATGCCCGGCCAGAATGCCGGCGAAGAAGATGAACGCCACGCCCAGCGATATGCCGAAAAAGCGGATTTTACCGAGTCCGATGCCGATCGTCGAGATGAGCGAGATCACCACGACGGCCTGCAGCGCCGAATGTTCGACGAATAAACTTTTTAGCCACTCCATCTTTACCGTTTGTAATTCAGCTGCAAAAGTAGGGCAAATTTTTCAGATAGCCATTTCTTTGCCGAACGTTTTGTTGGCTGAAAGTGACTGTGTGCAACATTTTCGTCCATTCGTGTGAATCATTTCAGCCGTAAGTTATGGCAAAAACGCTCACGGGGTGTACAGCTTCGGAATATTTTCATACCTTTGTTTCATCCTGCTTCGCACAGGGGACGAAGAGGGTATTAGTGACGCAAAAGGGCTTCTGCGCCGGGTCAGAGCCTGAAAGCCTCTCCCGGTAGCTGTCGGAATACTTGAGGGATTGGTATTCCGGACAGCAATAGGGCGGTCGAATTTCGACCGCCCTAATTTGTTTATTCGGTGCGAGCTTGTTTACGGCTGTTTGTCATAGTTCGAGCGGCCGGCCGCGGTAGAAGTCGAGGATCTTCGACCGGAATACGAATTCGTATTTCGCCTGCACGAGTTCCGACTCGGCCTTTTCCATACGTGTTTTGGCGTCGTTGAAGTCGAAGACCGTCGAACGGCCAGCGTCGGCCTTCTGCTGTTCGTAGGCGAAGGCCACCCGTGCCGAGGCGAGGGCGGCGTCCGCCGAACGGTATTTGCCGTAGGCGGCGTCGGCGTTGTACCACGCCTGCTCGATCTCCTTGCGCAGCGATTGCTCGGCGTCGGTTACGGCCAGCTGTTGTTTGCGCATGGCTATCCGGGCCGAGAGGATGCTGTTGTGCGTGGCGCGGCGGTTGAAGATCGGAACGCTCATCGACACGCCGACGAATTCGCTGCTGTTCTTGCGGAACTGGGTGCCGAAGGCGGCTTCCTGCGTGCTGTAGATGCCCGTGCCGTAGCCTCCGCGCAGCGAAAGCGAGGGGTAGAGCGCGGACTTGGCGATCCGGACGGCATTTTCGGCGCTTTCGAGCCGCAGGCGTTCCGCCTTGATGTGGGGGCGGTTTTCCGTCGCATAGGCATAGACGTCGTCGGCCGTGCCGAGCACGTGCAGCGATGCGAGCGCCACGCTGTCGAGCTGCGGCGCCACGATGTCGAATCCCGCCGCGCTCTCGCGGTTGAGGGCCTGACTCAGGTTGAGCAGCGCCAGCCGCAGGTCGTTGCGGGCCTGCGTCAGATTCAGTTCGTCGTTGGCCTGCAGGGCTTCGCTTTCGTAGCGTGCCGATTCGGGCTGTTTGCCCGCGGCGACCAGCTCGCGGCTGCGGACGGCCTGCTGGGTGCTCAGTTCGAGCTGGCGTTCGGCGATCTGGGTCAGCTCCTTGTTGTAGAGAACCTGCAGGTACAGCGTCATGACGTTGATTGACAGGTCTTCGCGTGCGCGTTCCAAATCCTGCATGGCGGCGGCGAGGTCGAGCTTGCCGCCCTTGATTTCGCGGTTGATGCGGAATCCGTCGAAGAGGGGCATGCTGGCCCCGACGTCGAACGAGCCGCTCTGGATGGTTCCCGTCTTGCGGATGTTGTCGTCGGAGGTGCCGCGCCCGAAGGTGGCGTTGTAGCCCACCGATGCGCTCAGGTCGGGCAGCCGGCTGTATTTGGAGGTTGACAGTTTCACGTCGGTCTGCTCCACCTGCAGGGCCTGCTGCTGTACGCCGACGTTGTTGTGCAGGGCATACCCGATGCAGTCGTCGAGCGACCACGGCGTGCCGGGCGCCGGCGCTTCGGCCTGCGGCGCGGACTGTACCGACTGAGCCGCGGCGGCAGCCGTGCAGAGCGTCATGGCAGCCGCGCTGAGGGCGGCGAATAGGGTGCTGGTTTTCATGCTGCGATGCATTTGTGATTATTTCTTCTTCTCTTCCCGTGCGCCGCGGACTTTGCTCTCGGCGGTCACGCCCTCGGTCAGTTCGATGTTGATGCCGTCCGACAGCCCGATCTTGACCTCGTGCTTGTCGAAGGTCTGCTCCTCGGCTCCGTCGGCGCTGGTGAGCAGGTAGACGTAGGTTTTGTCGCCCTCGAATTCGACGGTGCTTTCCGGCAGGGTCAGCACCCCTTCGCGGCTCTGGATCACGATGCTGGCGTTGGCGCTGTATCCGGCGCGCACGAAGACGTTTTCGGGAATCTTCACGGCCGCCTTCACTTCGAACATGATGACGCCGTTGTCTTCGGTCGCTTTGGGCGAAACGTACTCCAGCAGGGCGTCCAGCTCGACGTTCTGCAGGGCGCCGATGGTCAGCTTGACGGGCATCGTCTCGTGGAGCTTGCCCACGTCGGTCTCGTCGACGTTGCCCCGGAAGAGCATGTTCGACATGTCGGCAACCGTGGCGATGGTCGTGCCGTCGTTGAAGGTGTTGGACTGGATCACCGAGTTTCCGACCTTGACCGGGACGTCGAGGATCATGCCGTCGATCGTCGAACGGATCTGGGTGTTGCTCAGCTCCTTGTAACGGCTGGTGATGCCGTTCTTGACGATCTCCATGTTCTCCTTGGCGTTCTGCAGCTCCTCCTGCGCTTTCCGAAGCGCGGTGCGGCCCTGCTCGTACTCCTCGTCCGACACCACGCCCTTCTTGTGCAGGGCTTCCGTGCGGTCGAATTCGCGGCGGGTCTGGTCCAGCGATATTTCGGCCACCGAGACGCGCGATTCGGCGCTCGACAGCTGACCCATTTCGGGGACGACCTTCACCGTGGCGATCACCTCGCCCTTGCGGACCATCTGCCCGGCCTCCTTATAGACGTCGGAGACGATGCCCGAAATCTGGGGCTTGATGAGCACCTCGTCGCGCGGCTCGACCTTGCCCGTGGCTACCACGTACTGTTTGAGCGTGTCGAGTTTGGGCTGCACGATCGTGTAGACGACCTTTACGGGGCGGGTCTTCTGCCACAGGAACCAGAACGTTCCGAGAAGCAGCGCCGCAAAGAGCACTCCCAGAAAGATTTTCAGAAATTTTTTCATAGCCGTAATCTGTTTGTTTAATCGTTTATTCTTCGCGTATTGCATCCACCGCCTTGATGCTCAAGGCCCGGTATGCGGGGATGACGCCCGCCAGCAGGCTGCCTGCGATCAGGATGAAGAGGGCCAGCATGCCCGTTCCGAAGGAGATCTGCCACGACACTTCGAATCCTTCCTGCGCCACGGTGACCGCCTGATAGTAGACCGAATCCACGACCGACAGCACGCCGACGGCGGCCGTGAGCCCCAGTATTCCGGCGATGAAGGTGAGGATGAAACTCTCGGAAAGTATCTGCGAGATGATGGCCGTTGGCGGGGCGCCCAGCGCGCGGCGGATGCCGATCTCCTGCGTGCGCTCCTTCACGAGCACCAGCATGATGTTGCTCACGCCGACGATGCCGGCCAGCAGCGTGCCCAGTCCCACGATCCATGTCAGCAGGCCGATGCCCCAGAACAGGCTCATCACCTTGTCGAACATCTCTCCGGCGGACATGGTCCAAGCGGCCTTTTCGTCGTCCGGCGAGATCATGTGCCGGGCGAAGACGGCTTCGCGGGCCGCTTTCTCAACCTGTTTGCTCGGAACGTCCTTGTAGCCGGCCAGCGCCAGCAGGTGTATCGTGCGGCCGTAGCCGAACATCTGCTGCGCCAGCGAGATCGGGACGACGACCGTGCTTTCGACGTCGCTGAACGACATGGCCGACGATTCGCGGCGCATGACGCCGATGATGGTGAAGTAGCTTCCTCCAACCTTGATGACTTTGCCCGTCGGGTCGGGTTCGCCCGGAAAGAGGTCTTTCTGCACCTGCGTGCCGATGACGCAGACCTTGCGCTTGTGCACCATGTCTACCTCGTTGATGTAACGGCCTGCGATGATCTTCTGCGGGTTGATCTTCTGGTAGTCGGGCGTGTATCCCATCATCTGATAGTCGCCCTTGCGCTCTTTGTAGCTGCAGTGGAGTTCGTTGCCCCAGATGACGCCTGAGGTGTACTCCACCTCTTCGAGTTTGCTGACGGCTTCCAGATCGTCGTTGTCCATTCTCCACCAGCGTCCCGTGGGCATGCCCTTGTAGGGGACCGACGTGCGGCTGCTTTGCAGCAGCACCGTGTTGGTGGACATGCCGCCCAGCTGGGCGCGGAAAAGGCGTCCCAGCCCCATGCCGGCTCCCAGCAGTACGATGAGCATGAAGATACCCCAGAATACGCCCAGCGCCGTCATGATGCTGCGCTTGCGGTTCCGGCTGATTGTCTGCCAGATTTCGTTCCAGCGGTCCGTATCGAAAAATCTCATGGCTCCTTATTTATTATAACGCAGGGCGTCGATCGGTTTCAGTTGTGCGGCCCGGTAGGCGGGGACGTATCCTGCGATCAGGCCCGCAATGACCAGTACGACCGTGGCGCTGACGGCTACGCCCAGATCGAGCGTCGGATTGAGGAAGATGCTGCCGCCGAAGTTTCCGGTCTGGGCCGGCGTCTGGTTGATGACATAGTTGACCGCCTCCATGACGGCAACGCCCAGCACCATGCCGATATAGCCGAACATGGCCGTTATCATCACCGACTCGGTCAGGATCAGGCGGATGATCGACACGGGTTTGGCGCCCAGCGCCTTGCGGATGCCGAATTCGGAGGTGCGCTCCGTGACGGTCACCAGCATGATGTTGCTCACGCCGACGATGCCCGCCAGCAGGGTGCCCAGACCGATGATCCAGACGAAGAGGTTGATGCCGCCGAAGACGATCATCATGCTCTTGTACTGCTCCATCGTGTTGCGTATCCACAGGGCGCTCTGGTCTTCGGGATCGTAGTGGTGTTCGGCGGCCAGCCGTTTGCGGATGCGCTGTTCGAAGGCCTCCATCTGCGCGTCGGTGTCGAGTCCGTGTACGGTGATGATCGCGTTGTCCACGACCGGATCGTTGGCCTTGAAGATCAGCTGGCCGGTCGTCAGCGGGATGTAGCCCATCGAATTGCGCTGCTGGGCGTCGCCTCTGTAGACGCCGGCCACGCGGTAGATGTTGTTGTGGATTTTGACCGGCTTGCCCAGCGGGTCGTCGCCGCGGAAGAGTATTCTTTCGAGCGCCTCGTCGATGACGATCACCTTGCGGTAGTTGTGGATGTCGGCCTGATTGATGAAACGTCCCTTGACGATCTCGACGCCTTCGATCTGCTGGATCTTGGGCAGCGAGCCGCGCAGGCTGATGTCGGCGAAGCGGTCGAGGTAGGTGGCCGTGGAGCCGCGGTACCACGCTTTGGCGGCGACGTCGTCCACTTCGGGGAATTCATTGACCAGAATTTCGAGGTCCCGGTTTTTCAGGTCGATGCTGCGCCATTTGTTGTAGCCGGCGTAGGCCTTCGAGGTCCAGCCGCCGGAGATGGTGATCGAGTTGGTGGCGTAGTTGCCGAAATTCGACAGCACGCCGTTCTTGAGTCCGTTGCCCGATCCCAGCAGGATGACGAGCATGAAGATGCCCCACGCGACCGAAAATCCCGTGAGGAACGTGCGCAGTTTGTTGCGGCGCACCGAAGTCCATATCTCCAGCAGCAGCTCTCTCATCGCGTTGCCAGTCCGGTTTCGGTGATACTGCTGATGACGCCGTCCGTCAGGCGGATGATTTTGTCCGTCTGGTCGGCGATCGACTGTTCGTGGGTGACGCAGATGATGGTCATGCCCATGTCGACGTTCACGCTGCGCAGCAGGTTCATCACCTCCTGCGAGGTGACGCTGTCCAGTGCGCCCGTGGGTTCGTCGGCGAGGATGATCTGCGGTTTGTTGATCAGCGCCCGCGCGATGGCCACGCGCTGTTTCTTACCGCCCGACATCTCGTTGGGCATGTGTTCGGCCCACTCCTTCAGGCCCAGCATGTCGAGGTATTCGAGGGCGAGGGCGTTGCGCTTGCGGCGGGAGACGCCCTGATAGTAGAGCGGCAGGGCGACGTTTTCGACGGCGTTCTTGTAGTTGATCAGGTTGAAGGACTGGAAAATGTAGCCGATCATGTTGTTGCGGGCCGCGGCGGCCTGCGTCTCGCTGAGATCCTTGATCAGGCGGCCGGCCAGATAGTAGCTGCCGCTGTCATAGTCGTCGAGGATGCCGAGGATGTTGAGCAGCGTCGATTTGCCCGATCCGGATGCGCCCATGATGGAGACCAGTTCGCCCTTTTCCACCGTGAGGTCGATACCCTTGAGCACATGCAGGGGCGACCCGTTGTCGTAGGTCTTGTTGATGTTTTCCAGCTTTATCATATTGTGTCTGCCGTTGTAAAGCGGTTTTGTAAGGTTGCGTAGTTACGATCTGTAAGCCGAGGGAAACGGCGTCGGGAACAAAGGTATTAAAATATTCTTGAAAAACAATTTATTTTTATCGAAAATCAATAAAAAATTACTAAACACCAATAAACCGTCGGTTGATAGGCGCAAATATAGGTAAAATATTTATACTTTGTACGACATAGTACTGTAAAAATAAGATTAATATTTCGGACCTATATTAATGGACTGCTCCTTCTTGCTGTAATGCAGAGATTTCCGTATAGGGGTGTGCGTGAGATTGTGTGAAACGGTCGTTGCCGAGCCGGACGGAATCGTATCCCCGGCTGTAAAAAATTGTTGAAATGGTTAAAAAAAACGCTTGAAAATGCACAAAAAATATTCATTTTAGTTATATTTGTTGCGTTAGGTCAATCATATGAGGAAACTTCTGCTACTGTTATTCACGCTAATTCCGGCCGTAGTTTGGGCGCAGCGTTACGATTTATCGGGGCGGGTGCTGGTCAAGGGCACCGACAAACCGATCGCTCAGGCTGTCGTCGAGCTGCCGCAGGCCGGACTGTGGGCCGTGGCCGACGGCGACGGCAATTTTACCGTGAAGGGCGTGCCCAAAGGCGCGACCCGTTTCGTGGTGTCGTGTCTGGGATATGCGACCACGGAAACCGAACTCGACGTCCGCGCCGGCATGGGGCGTATCCTGCTCTATGCGCCTGAGGACAATCTGAAACTGGAAAGCGTCGTCGTCACGGCCAAGGAGGCGCCCAATGCCATGGCCACCTCGCGGACGATCGGCGGCAACGCCATCGACCACCTGCAAATGGTGAACGCTTCGGATATTTCGTCGCTGCTGCCGGGCGGCAAGACGATAAATCCCGATCTGACCAAAGACAACGTCTTTTCGCTGCGCAGCGGCGGTTCCGCGGCCGGAAACGCCTCGTTCGGCACGGCCGTCGAGGTGGACGGCGTGCGTATTTCGACCAACGCTTCGCTGGGCGAGATGTCGGGCGCGAGCACCCGTAACATCGCTTCGACGAATATCGAGTCGGTCGAGGTGGTGACGGGCGTGCCTTCGGCCGAGTACGGGGATATTTCGTCGGGCGTGGTGAAGATTTCGACCCGCAAGGGCAAGACGCCCTATACGCTGGTGCTTTCGACCAATCCCCGCACCAAACAAATCTCCGCCTCGAAGGGTTTCGATCTGGGTACGGACCGCGGCGTGCTGAACAGCAGCGTGGAGTACACGCGGGCCATGAAGAACCCCACGTCGCCCTACAGCTCCTATTCGCGCACGGGCATTGCGCTCAATTACCAGAACACCTTCGCCAAGGTCCTGCGTTTCAACTTCGGCGTGACGGCCAACATCGGCGGCATGAATACCGAAGACGACCCCGACGCGCAGGTGGGCGAGTGGGAGAAGGTGCGCGACAACGCCCTGCGGGCCAATACGTCGCTCAAATGGCTGCTCAACAAACCGTGGATCACGTGCGTCGATTTCGATGCTTCGCTCAGCTATGCCGACAAGCTCGCACGCAGGCACACCTACCAGTCGTCGGCCACGGAGACCCCGGCCGTCCATGCCGAAAGCGAGGGCTATTATATCGCCGAAATGCTTCCGGCGACTTTCTATACGACGCGCAATATCGACTCCAAGCAGCTCGACTATGCGGCGAACCTCAAGGCCACTTGGGTCCGCAGCTGGGGCGACGTGCATAGCAATGCCAAGATCGGCGCGTCGTGGCGCGCCAACGGCAACGTCGGGGAGGGAGAGTATTATGCGGCCCCCCCCCTTGCACCCGACGGGTACCGCCCCCGCCCCTATACCGATATTCCCTACATGCACAACCTCGCGGCCTACCTCGAAGAGACGCTGACCGTGCCGCTGGGAACGACCTCGCTGCAGCTGATGGCGGGTGTGCGCGCCGAAAAGACCTTTATCAAGAATACGCAGTATGAAAATACGTCGAGTCTTTCGCCGCGCCTGAACCTGAAGTTCCGCATCAACGACCATGTGACCGTCCGCGGCGGCTGGGGCATCACCGAGAAACTGCCGTCCTTCAACGTCCTCTATCCGCTGCCCGAATACCGCGATACGCGGGTGTTCAGCAATACCTACAGCCCGAACCGGAGCGTGTACGTCTATCACACGCAGCCTTACCAGATACTCTACAACGACAACCTCCGCTGGCAGCGCAACCGCAACGCCGAAGTAGGTGTCGATCTGCGTATCGGAGGCACTTCGGTTTCGCTGGTCGGCTATTTCAACCGTACCAAATACCCCTATGAACTGAGCGCCTCCTACGAGCCGTTCTCCTACAAGGTGATGGGACTGCCCTCGAAGATGCCCGACGGCTCCTCGTTCCAGATGCCTTCGAATCCGCTCTTCAGGGTGGACAGCCAGACGGGTGAGATTTTCGTCCGCGACAAGGACGATCCCTCGGCCGGATGGATCGCCATGGAGACGACTTCCACCAAGCGCACCTTCGTCAGGAACACCTACCAAGACAACGGCTCGCCCGTGGACCGCATGGGTCTGGAGTTCGTCGTGGATTTCCCGCAGATCAACCCCATCCGCACGCAGCTGCGGCTGGACGGCGCCTACGGCTATACCAAATACGTCAATAAGGGCGAGGCGTCCTATTATCCTTCGACCACGACGGGCGGCGAATTCTTCCCCTACGTGGGTATTTACGCCGACAACGGGGGCAGCTCCGTCGTGACCTACAACGGCCGCAAGACCCATGCGCTGGATGCGAACCTCACGGCCACGACCCATGTGCCCGCGATCCGCATGATCGTCACCCTCCGGCTCGAAGCTTCGCTGGTGAAGCGTTCGCAGAACCTTTCGGAGTACGACGGCCGCGAATACGCCTTCAACGTGGATGAGGACCGCAATCCCACGGGCGGCAGCATATACGACGGCAACAGCTATACGGCGATCTGGCCCGTGGCCTACCTCGACCTCGACGGCAACCGCCATCCCTTTACCGACGCCCAGAAAAACGATCCGGCCTTCTCCTCCCTGCTGCTTCGTTCGGGCAACGCCTACTCGTTCAACGGCGACGGGTACGATCCCTATTTCTCGGCCAACCTGAGCATTACCAAGGAGATCGGGGATCATGTATCCATCTCCTTTTATGCCAATAACTTCACCAATTCCCGGCCTTTCGTCGCGTCGTACGCTTCGGGAGTCAAGGTCGTCTTTACGCCCGATTTCTATTACGGCCTGACGGTGCGTCTTAAATTCTGAAAACGATGAAAAAGCTATTTTGCATATTATCCTGTCTGCTGGCCGCCGGCTGCACGTCGTTCGAAGGCAATCCCTACGGCGATACGCTGCGGTCGCTCAGCGTGCAGGTCGTGTACCCCGAAGAGTACGCCTCCTTCCTGCGGGAGGGCGTTCCGGTGAAACTCACCGACCGCAATTCGAGCAACGTCTACACCGCGCTGACCGATGCGCGCGGCGTGGCGGCCTTCGACGTGGCCGCCGGGCATTACCGGCTTTCGGTGCTCGACCGCCCCGATGCGTCGTCGGTCTTCAACGGCGCCGTCGAACAGGTGGACCTCGCCGGCGCGGACCGGAATGTGAGCGTAGAGTTGAAGTACGCCAAGCCGGGCACGATCCTCATCAAGGAGATCTATTCGGGCGGCTGTCCGCAGGACCCGCCTGCGACCGGTTCGTATGCCGACGACAAGTATATCGTCCTGCACAACAACAGTTTCGATACCTACTACCTCGACGGCCTTTGTCTGGGTATGGTCGCGCCCTACAACTCGAACGCCAACAATCCGTGGACGAGTACGGATTCCTCAGGCAACATCGTTTTCCGCGACTACGCCGCCATGCCGGACTGAATCTGGATGTTCCCCGGCACGGGCAGGGATTTCCCGTTGGAGCCGGGCGAAGAGGCCGTCGTGGCCTATTACGGCGTGGATCACACGCAGACCTACTCCCAGTCGGTGAATCTCAACCGGAAAGGCTACTTCGTGCTTTACGACATGGTGCATTATCCCGGCAACCGGCTGCACCCCACGCCTACTCCGGGCGATCAGATCGATGAGTCGCACTATATGAAAGTGCTGAAAAAAACCGGAACGAATACGGCCGTGGTCTATGTGATATCGCAGAATTCGCCCGCCGTGATCCTTTTCCGGGCGCCCGGCGATTTCGATCTGGACGCCTATCTGGCCAATGATCTCGAATCGGCGATCGCCAGCGGCAGCGTCGTCTATTCGAAAATTCCGTGGGAGTGGATCGTAGACGGCGTCGAGGTCTGCAACCTGTCGGAAGCGACCAGAAACAAGCGTCTGCATACCGATGTGGACGCCGGATACGTCGGATTCTCGGCCAAGGCGCAGGGACACAGCCTCTACCGCAGGCTGGACGAAGAGGCCACTGCGAGCGCCGGATTCGACCGATATGTGGATACCAATAATTCGTCGAACGATTTTTACGAGCGTGAGACACAATCTTTGCGTGAATAGCCTATGAGACGGATTTTAACACTGCTGATGATAATTGCCGTCTCAGGCGCCGCGGCACAGGAGCGTTTCGATTATGTTTTTCGCCGCAATCCGTGGAACGGCGGCCCGAACGCCGCGGGCATCCGGCAGGACAGCCTGAGCCGCTCCTATGCCGAAATCTATTTCACCAAGGAGAACGGCGGGATGACCGGCCATTCGTCGTCGGATGACAGCTGGAACGCCGGCGCGCGGACCGAGTCGGTGCGCCATCTGAAAAAAGTCTCTTTCGCGGGCGGCTTCGGATACGACTATTTCGACGGCCGCAACATGTGCGGTTCGATGTTCACCGAACCGGGCTATTATCCCGTGGATATTCTCGAATTTACGCCGGGCCGCAAAATCCGCGAGGACTATACCTTCACGGGCGGCGTTTCGGCCGTGCTGGGGAGGCGCTGGACGGGCGGCCTGCGCGTGGAGTTCGAAGCGCAGAACTATGCCAAGCGCAAGGACCTGCGTCACAAGAACACGCGGCTCGACTTCGAATTCTCGCCCGGCGTGATGTACCATGCGGGCCGTTTCGCCGCGGGCGCGGTCTATATCGTGGGCACGAACAGCGAAAAACTCGAAGCCGAGGAGATCGGCTCCACGCCCGAATCGTATCAGGCTTTCTTCGACCGCGGTCTGGGGTACGGCTCGCTGCAGCTCTGGGAGAGCAGCGACATGCACCTCACGACCAGCGGCGTCACGGGATTTCCCGTCCGGGAGAATACGCAGGGCGCGGGCGTGCAGCTGCAGTACGGACCGGTCTATGCCGCTGCCGCATATCGCAACCGGCAGGGCGAGACGGGCGAGCGCGGTATGATCTGGCATGAGTTCGGGACGCATCAGGTGACGGCGAACGCCGCCCTTTCGCTCGGAAACCTGCAGCGCAGGCATTTCGTGCGGCTGAACCTCGACTGGCGGTCGCTCCAGACCGACGAGAACATCATCACGACGGAGACCGTCAACGGTGTGACGAAGCCCTACATTCACGGCTCGACGCCCATCTTCGGGCGCAAGGGACTCGATCTGGGGGGCGAGTACGAATTTGCGAACCGCCATACGGACCTGCGCGCCGGCGTGGCCTATTCGCAGCTCAACCGCGAATCGACGCTGATGTATCCCTATGTCAAGGGGCAGAAGCTGCACTTTACGAAAGTCTATGCCGAACTGATCCGCGCCTTCGGGTTCTGGGAACTGACCCTCGCCGCCGACTACCGTCAGGGCGGCTTCGAGGAGTGCGAAAAACAGTTCGAGACCTCCGGCGAGCAGCCGGGCGAGTATCCCGGACAACTGACCGGATACTACAATTATGAAACCGAATACCTGACGGCCAAACGGCTGGGTGCCGGACTGGGCGTGCGGCGCAACATCAAGCGGTTCTACGTCGAACTGTACGCGCGCTACGAACACGGGTTCGATCTGCAATACGTCGCGCAGCCCAACCGGGTGCGGGCGACGGTGAGTGCGGGATATAATTTTTAACTTAAACGGATAGAGCTATGAAAAAGATTTTGATGATCGCGGCAGCCGCGGCAGTGTGCTTGGCCGCCTGCTCGAAGAACGAAGATGGCATTCCGGGCGACCGGACGCTGCGTATCACTCCGACGATCGGCAATCCTTCGCTGACTCCGGCGG
>ENA-ORTD01002022-ORTD01002022.1-human-gut-metagenome-genome-assembly--contig:-NODE-2022-length-12624-cov-3.777389_pt1 | contig 12624 bp, 10 predicted proteins | sample MGYA00241907_ERZ509178 | MGnify/ENA primary metagenome ERZ509178 (study PRJEB26280, sample SAMEA2338793) | human gut metagenome | biome: human gut; feature: human-associated habitat; material: faeces...
AGTCCTCGACCAGGTAACGGAACGTCTTAGCCATACCAGTGACCTCGGCGGCCGGGAGCACCTTGACGGGCATCGCCATCTTGCCATCACGGCTCAAGACGGCGATGCCGATCCTGGTCTCCCCTATGTCCAGCGCGAGCGCGACCACAGCGACTACTTAGGCGCCGAGCGCGGTCTTGGCGGCCGCGAGGGCATCGGCGATACCGGCGGCGTTCTTGCCACCGGCCTGGGCCATGTTGGGACGACCGCCGCCGCGACCGTCGACCAGGCCCGCAATCTGCTTAATCACGTTACCGGCGTGGAAACCGGCCTTGACGGCATCGTCGGAGCCGGCGGCGAGCAGGGCCGGGGTGCCCTTCTCGGTCACGCTGGCGACGACGCAGGCGACGGGACCGGCGACCTTCTGGCGCACGGTATCCCAAACGTTGCGCAGGTCAGCGGCCTCGAGACCCTGGAGCTCAGCGACAACGAGCTTGTAGCCGTTAACCTCAACGGCGCCCTCGATGGCACTGGAGATGGCATCAGAAGAGCCACCGGTCAGCGCCTTCTTGAGCTTGTTAGACGTCTCGCGCAGCTCGGCCTGCAGGTTCTCCACACGAGCGGGGACCTCGTCAACTCGGCGCTTGGAGTCGGCGGCCGCCGCGTCGACGAGTGCCAGGCGGTCGACCATGTAGTCGAGGGCGCCCTTAGAGGTAACGGCCTCGATACGGCGGACGTTCGAGCCCGTGGAGGACTCGGAGATAATCTTGAACAGGCCGATCTCGGCAGTGTTGGCAGCATGCGTACCACCGCAGAGCTCGCGGGAGAACGGCTGGTCCTCGGCGCCCACGGAAACGACGCGGACGACGTCGCCATACTTCTCGCCAAACAGGGCGACGGCGCCGGCGGCCTTGGCCTCGTCGATGCCCATGACGCGGGTCACGACCGGCTTAGATGCAAAGATCTGCTGGTTGACCAGGTCCTCAACAGCCTTGAGCTGCTCGGAGGACAGGGCCTCAAAGTGCGTGAAGTCAAAGCGCAGGTGCTCGGGCGTCACCAGCGAGCCAGCCTGGGAGACATGCTCGCCCAGGACCTGCTTAAGGGCGGCGTCGAGCAGGTGCGTGGCGGTGTGGTTGCGGCGCAGGAATCCACGGCGCTCGGCGTCGAGCGCGGCGGTCACGGTAGCACCAACGGTCAGCGTGCCCTCGGTGACGTGCGCAACGTGGGCATACAGGCCGTTGTGGTTCTTGGTATCGGAAACGGTCAGCAAAACGCCCTCGGCGGAAAGCTCGCCGGCGTCGCCCTGCTGGCCGCCCATCTCGGCATAGAACGGGGTACGGTCGAGCACGACCTCGACATCCTCGCCCGCGGCAGCGGACTCGACGGACACGCCGTTGCGCACGATGGCGACAACCTTGGCGCCCTCGATCACATCGTTGTCATAGCCGTCGAACTCGGTCGCAGCGACCTTGTCCGAAAGCTCGACCCACACGTCGTTGAAGCTACCCCAGGCATCGCCCTTGGCATTGGCGCGAGCACGGGCCTTCTGGTCCTCCATGCAGGCGGTGAAGCCGTCCATGTCGACGTCATGGCCAGCGGTGCGAGCAATCTCGACGGTCAGGTCGATGGGGAAACCAAAGGTATCGTGCAGCTTAAAGGCGACATCGCCCGGAAGTACGGCGCCCTCGGCAAGCGCTGCCAGGGCCTCGTCCAGGTAGACGCGGCCGTTGTCCAGCGTCGTGGAGAAGCGCTCCTCCTCAGAGGCGACGATGCCCTTAACGAGCGCGACGTTCTTGAGCAGCTCGGGATAGGCCTCGCCCATCTGAGCGTTGACCTCGTCGATGAACTTGGTCAGGAAGGCGCCCTCGATGCCCAGTAGGCGACCGTGGAACACGGCACGGCGGAGCAGGCGACGAAGGACGTACTCGCGACCCTCGTTACCGGGCAGGATGCCGTCAGAGATCATGAAGTCGACGGCACGGGAGTGGTCGGCGATGATACGCAGGGAGCGGCTGGCACCGGAGTAATCGTCGGCGTCATAGGTCTTGCCGCTGATCTCCTCGCCCAGCTTGATGAGGTGCTGCATCAAATCGCCGTCGTAGTTGGCGGTCTTGTGCTGCATGATGGCGGCCATGCGCTCCAGGCCCATGCCCGTATCGAGGTTGCGGTGCGGCAGCTCCGGCATGGAGCCGTCCTCCTGGCGGTCGTACTGGGTAAATACGAGGTTCCAGAACTCAAGGAAGCGGTCGCAGTCGCAGCCGGGCTTACAGTCCGGGCTGCCGCAACCGACCTCCTCGCCCATGTCAAAGTAGATCTCGGAGCACGGACCGCAGGGGCCGGTGGGGCCGGCGGCCCAGAAGTTGTCGTCCTCGCCCAGGCGGGAGATGTGGTCCTCGGCAACGCCCAGAGAACGCCACACGTCGTGGGTCTCGTCGTCCTCGGTAAAGACGGTAAAGTACAGGCGATCGAGCGGCAGCTTGAACTCCTTGGTGATGAGCTCGAAGGCCCAAGCGCAAGCCTGCTGCTTGGAGACGCCGCCAAAGGAGAAGTCACCGAGCATCTCGAAGAACGACAGGTGACGGCCGTCCTCGCCGATGCAGTCGATGTCGTTGGTGCGGACACACTTCTGGCAGGAGATCGCGCCGATCTCCTTCATGGTCTTCTTGCCCTGGTAGTACTCCTTAAACTGGTTCATGCCGGCGTTGGCAAGCAGCAGCGAGGGGTCGTCAGGAACAAGGGACGAAGAAGGATAGAGCTTAAGACCGCGCTCCTCAAAGAAGTTGAGGAACTTGGAGCGGATCTCGGCCGTAGTCATTGACGGGTAGTCAGCACTCATAGAGGGAATCTCCTCGGTTTCACATCGAAACAGTTCAAACGTAACGATATTACCATCCCGCCGCGCCTGTGCAAAAAAGAGGGCCGCCAAACAGCGGCCCTCCAGCGAATTTGCACGTTATTGCCTATATACTTTATCTTGAAATGACTTACTGTTCATCATCATTGTCCATGGAGCCGTCGATGCCGGTTTTGGTATCGTCGTCCGAGTTGGAGTCATCGTCCTTGGCGAAGGGATTCTTGAAAAAGCTCGTCGCATCGGGCTGCAGGCCCGAGAGCTTGATCCAGGGATTCTCGAGCTCGGGCTTGGGCATCGCCTGGGCCTCGGGCGCGGTCTCATTGCCGATGAGCTCGGACTCGTAAATGAACGTATCGTCTCCAAGCGCGTCATAGGCGGCGACCGGGTTGCCCTCGGCATCGCGATACGGCGTGCCCTTAAACACGGCACCGTCGTATGCCACGAGCTGACGGCCGGTCTCGTTCTCAAAGTAGTAGACGAAAATGCCCTTGAGGGCCGCGCACAGCGGAATGGCGATGACCATGCCGATGGGACCCATGAGTGCCGAACCAATAACGAGGGCCGTCAGGCTCATGATGGGATGCACCTGCACCGAACTCTGCATGACCTTGGGGGAAATGACGTTATCGGTGACGTTTTGAGCCACCATGGTCACAACGAGCGTCCACAACGCCAGCATAGGGCTAAACATAAAGCCGAGCACCGTGGCAATCGCCGCGCTTACCCAGGGACCGACAACCGGGACCAAGTGCATGATGCCGGTAAAGATGGCCATGAGTGCCGCGTAGGGATGGCCAATGAGCGTAAAGCCGATAAAGGCGAGGATGCCACCGCAGATGGACGTCACGACCATGCCGCGCATATAACCGCCGACCGAGCGCGAAAGAATCGCGACCATAAAGCGGTACGAGGTCTCCTTTTCCTGGCCAATGATGGTGCAGACCTCGTGGTGCATGCGGGGGTAGTCGCAGGCCAGCCAGTAGGCAAGCACCAAACCTAGGAAGATTACGAACAGCTGCGAGGCCGTGTTGGTAATAAGCGGGAACACGCCGCGACCGAGCTCAGCGGCGATTTGCGATACGTACTTGGACGCCACAGTAACCAGCGAGGACAGATTATCGTCCAAGTACTCCTTGAGCGGCGTGTTGTTGAGCGTCTTAGCGTGCGAAATCATCTCGTTGAGATCACCGCCCACAACGCGAAGCTGCTCAGGCAGACGGCTCAGGACTTCCATAATCTGACCGAGCAAAATAGGCGACAGGATGCAGACGACGCCGACGAGCACTGCCACAACCACGATCAGCGCGATGAGCGAACCGATGCCACGACCGACGCCGTGATGCTCGAGCCAGTTAGTGATCGGCGACATCACAAAAGCGATGATGGAACCGACAGCGAGAAACTCGATAACCGGCGCCAGGATACCCATAAGGTTAAAGATGACGGCTGCGATGACAATGCAGCCGACGACAGCCCAAATGCGAAGCGTCAGAATACGAGTATCGCGCAGCGTGCGGTCGGTTTGTTGGGGGTGCTCAATCATGAACGAACCATCACTCCGTCGGGGTCGATCTTGTCCTGTATCTTCTTAAGGGTACGGCGCAGCAGGCGCGAAACCTGCACCTGCGAGATACCCAACTTCTTAGCGATCTCGATCTGGGTCATGCCTTTCACAAAGCGCAGCTCGATAACCTCACGCTCGCGCGGAGAAAAATCGCGAATGGCCTCCTCGATCACCAGGCGGTCATCGGTAAAGTCAAGCTCGTTGTCGTCATCGGCATAGCGGTCGAGAATCGAGGGGGCATCATCGGAATCGGACGCGCCAGGAGCCTCGATGGGTACCGAGGTATAGGCCGAAGACGATTCCATGGCCTCCAGCACCTCGTCAACGGTCACGCCCAGGTACTCAGCGATTTCTTCAACCTTAGGCGAGCGCTGCAATTCGTTAGTAAGCTTGTCGGTAGCCTGGTTGACCTTGGCAGAAAGCTCCTGCAGACGGCGCGGCACGCGCACGCTCCAGCCCTTGTCGCGGAAGTGACGCTTGATCTCGCCCAGGATGGTAGGCGTGGCAAACGTGGTGAACTCGAGTCCGCGCTCGGGATCAAAGCGGTCGATTGCTTTAAGCAAACCCAGGTATCCGACCTGCATCAGGTCGTCGAGCGGCTCGCCGCGGTTCTTAAATTTGTTGGCAAGAAACCTTACCAGGTTCATATGGGACATGACGAGCTGCTCACGTGCGTCCGGATCACCGGTCTCTTTGTAGCGACGAAACAGCTCGCGGGTTTTCTCCTTGTCCCAAGCGGTCTTACCGCTCCGGGAACGTTCGGCCATATTAGATATCCGCCTTGAGGTCGAGGGAAAGCGTCAGAGGCGCCGCAGTCTTTTCGTAGGAATCGCACACGCTCGCTAAAATGAGCTCGGCATACACGGCAGCCTGGTCATCCTCATCGACAGTCGCCTGATCGCCAAAGGTAAAGGTCATGCCCACATGCGATTCGTCGACATCGAATTTAATCGAGATATCGTCGGAATCAACGGCCGTGCAGCCAAAGATGAAGGCCTCCTCGGCAGCCATACGGATATCCTCGATGCGATCGACGGACATGGAACACAGCGCGCCGACATTAGCCGCCGTCATGCGCACGAGGCGCGCCAGACGCGGATCCCCGGCAACAGTCAGCGTGATGGGGCAAGTTGCTTCGCTACTCATCGCAGGACTCCTCGGAGGTCTCGTCGGGCGTATAGGTGTAATACTGAGCAGGCTTGGCTGCGGGCTTCTGAGCCGCATCCGCACCATCGGCGGCCTCGTCCTCAGCCTCACCAATCAGAACGCGCTCGGTAGGCTGCTCGGCCTCGGTGGCGGCAGCGGCGAGCTTGCGATCGGCGTCGGCTGCAGGAGCCTTCACCTTGTTAAAGAGTTTCTGCACGGCACCGGCCGCAGAGTCGGTCACACTCGACACAGCATTGCTGGCCTCGGCCATGCTGCCCGTAACCTCGGAAATGTCGCGAACCACGGCTTCAACCTCTACGAGATTAGAAGTCAGGGCGTCGACGGCGGTCTTGCTCGACTTGAGGAGCGGCTCCATCTGGGCAAGCGCCGGCGTAAGCTCGTCGACAGCGCCGTCGAGTTTTGCCACCACGGGCTGAGCCTCGGCGATAGTGTTGTTAAGGTCGGTCACCGTCTTGTCGAGCGAATCAACGACGGTGCGGGTCTTTCGCAGCGTGAGCGCGAGCTCGATAACAGCCCACACGCCGGCAACGGCGAGTAGCAGCAGGGCGATTTGAATGGGACTCATACAAGCCTCCCGAAGGAATCGAAATACAGGCGCTGTTCATGGTACCCCAAAGAAGTGGAAAGATACCCAAAGGGAAATTGCGAAGTCCCAAGGACCTACTTGGGCGCATTGCCGCTACGGTCGCGCTCGCTTTGCTCTACACGCCACTCTTCCCAGCCGCGGCCGGCAGGCTGCCAAAACGCACCGCGCTCCAGCCCCTCGGGCAAATAGCGCTGATCGACCCAGCCTTCGGGATAATCATGCGGATACTTGTACACACCGTATTCGTCGCTGCCCGGGCGATGACGATCGCGCAGATAACTCGGCACCTCGCGGAGCCCACTTGAATGAATATCGGCCAACGCCGCATCGATCGAAGCCTCGCACGCGTTGGATTTAGGCGCCAGGCACACATAGAGAGCAGCCTGAGCCAGATTAATGCGGCACTCGGGATAGCCAATGACCTCGGCAGACTTAAACGCGGCATGTGCCACCAAAAGCGCCTGCGGATCGGCGTTGCCAACATCCTCAGAAGCCTGAATCATAATACGACGAGCGATAAACTTAGGGTCCTCCCCCGCGTCAATCATGCGCGCGAGCCAATAGATCGTGGCATCGGGGTCACTACCGCGCATGGACTTAATAAACGCACTGATAATGTCGTAGTGCATGTCACCGTTTTTGTCGTACGAAAAGCCACGACGCGGGTTGGCAATCTTTACGTCATCCACGGTGATGGGATAGCGCTCCCCCGCAGCCGGCGCTGGCGTTCCCTCGGTATCGGGGCGCGTGACGGCAATCTCGCTCGCAAGCTCGAGCGTCGTGAGCGCCGAGCGAGCGTCGCCCGCAGCCAGCGTGCAGATGGTCCTAACCGTATCCTCATCGGCCGAGAACTTGCCGTTCAAACCCTGCGGTGCCTCGAGCGCACGCTCAATCAGCGTGGCGATGTCCTCGTCTTTAAGATGCTCAAGCTCCACCACGCGACCGCGCGAGAGCAACGCCGAGTTGACCTCGAAGTACGGATTCTCAGTCGTGGCGCCAATCATAATGACGGTACGGTTCTCAACCGCATGCAGCAAGGCATCCTGCTGCGACTTAGAAAAGCGGTGAATCTCGTCGATGAACAGAATGGTGCGACGGTCGTACGTATTCAGGCGCGTCTTAGCCTCGTCAATCACGCGACGAAGATCCTTTACGGTGCCCGTCACAGCGCTGACCTCGACAAACTCGCTCTTGGTATGATTGGCGATAATGTGGGCCAGCGTCGTCTTGCCCGTACCGGCCGGCCCGTACAGAATCACACTCGACAGCACGTCGTGCTCAATCGCGGCACGCAACCACGAGCCCTTACCGACGGCCTTTTGCTGGCCCACGTACTCGTCGAGCGAATTGGGGCGCATGCGCACCGCAAGCGGCGCATTCATAAAAGAACGCTCGCGCGTCGAAGCAGAAAAAAGGTCGTCCATAGCCATCCCGTGCATTAATCAAAAACGTTTTCACCTACAGTATACCGAAAATATACGAACTACCGTTCGTTAATATAGGTACGGTGCGGAAACTTCAGTCCCGGGAACAGCTTGCTCGTGAGCTCACAGAAATAGCCATCCGTCATGCTCGAAATGTAATCTACTACGGTCTGATCTATATCGTCCTGCCATGCATAGGCGCGATCGTAGTAGGAAAGCTGCTGCTCAATGCGAGAAATGTGGTGCTTAAAGATATACGAGGACTCGTCTCCTTCGTTTATGTCCTGCAGGCAACGGTCGTAGAGCTTTTCGAAGGCCTCGCGCAGCTCCGCTTCGGAGTCGCCCTCGATACCGCCCTTGCTATAGATCTTCTCGTAGTTTTCACGCTTGGCCCGGCGGATCTCCTCAAACAGGTCCTCGCTCATCTCGATGCGCGACTTGCCATAGCTGTGCTCGACGATATCGATAGAGGCATGCGTAAGGATCCAGCTGTTGTATGCGCCGCCCAGGTCATCGTCAAAGGCGTCGGGTGACAGAAGGCCTGCCGCAATGGCGTCTTGGCGATCGCGCCCCACATAGGCAAGGATATCCGAGATGCGAACCACGCAGCCCTCGAGCGTCATGGGGCGCAGGTGCTCAATTGCGCTGTAACCTGTGGCAATGCAATCCTCAACCGTAAGGTCGAACTGGTCAAAGGAGCTCATGTCCGAAAGCTCAAACACACGCTGTTCGTACTCACCGTTGTGGCATAGCACGCCGTCGAGCGTCTGGAGCGACACGTTGCGGCCGTACAGCGCGTCGAGCACGCGGACCGACTGTACGTTATGGAAAAAATAGCGGCCCGTGCGATCGTGATAGATATCGTTGAGGAATCGCTCACCCGCATGGCCAAAGGGCGTGTGACCCAAGTCGTGGCCCAAGCCAATCGCCTCAATCAGATCGCAGTTGAGCCCCAGAGCACGTCCGATATCGCGAGCGATGCGCGAGACAAGCTGCACGTGCAGGCCGCGACGCGACAGGTCATCGTTGCTGCGAAAACTGAAGACCTGCGTTTTGCCTGCATAACGCGTGTATGCGGGCAGATGCAGAATCTTTTCGGTATCGCGCATGAAGGCCGGACGCATGAGCGTGCCCTCGTCTGCAGCCCGATCGACACGTCGGATGACCTGGTCGTCACCGCATCGATAGGGATTAACGACACCCGAGGCGCGGTCGGCAGCGATACGCTCGACCAGCTCGGGCGACAACACCGCGGGAATGCGATCCATACGCGCCTTGATGGCGGCTGTCTGTTGATTGATTGCCATGGCATGCTCCTTAAAAAGGGCGCGCAAACGGTTACAGCGTACTACCCACAACCTCGATTATGGCAAATATCGGCACCAAAAACGGCAGCAAAGGCAGGGAGCGCGATTTTGCGATGAGACAGGCGGCGGCAAGGGTCAGGAGCGCAACCCCAAACGCGACGACACATCCCAAGGGATCGAGGGTACAAAGGGCAAAGAGCGCCTTGGCGTCCCCCATGCCAATGCCGGGAGCATGGCGAATACGACGCCAGAGCGACTCAGTAAGCACAAGGGCAAGGTAGACGATAACCGCAAGACCGGCGTGGTCAAGCGCCGTGTTAACACCCTTGTCGAGCCAAACGCCCGCAAACGCTGCCACCGCACACGCACCGGCAAGTTCATTGGGAAACCGCCGCTCACGGGCATCAATCGCCGCGCCGGCAAAGATGCAAATCCAAAACGGAATATAGACCATCGAACACCTCCCTGGGCAGCTCAAACGCAAAAACCACCACAAAGGTGCCTGTCCCCTTTGTGGTGGTTTTGATCGTGGTTATTTGGCGCCTTGCATGACCTCGTCGAGGGTAACGCTTACGGCATGCTGCGTCGGCACCCAGTCGACCTTCAGGAACAGAGCAGCCACCGTAATGGGGATATAGCTGAACATAAAGATCGGGAAGGTAAACAGGTTGGTCACCAGACGCCACTTTTGCGCGCAGTGAATATGCTTGTACTCAAAGATGGTCGTGAGTAGCGCCAGGATAAAGAAGGTCTGGTACATCATCGCGAAGGTCATAATGAGCGAGGCGGCACAAGCCTGCATCTCGACCTCGGTGGCCAAGAAGCCGTGCGAAAGCCCGCCCACGATGAGGAAGGTAGCATTGGCGAGCATCGAGATCAGCGATAGCAGCATACCCGGAGCGATTGTCATAAACATGTCGTAGGCGGCAAAGCGATGATAGCGGAAGGTCGATTTGACCAGATGCTTACCGTAGGTAAAGAACACTTGGTAGAAGCCCTTGGTCCAACGCATACGCTGTTTCCAGGACGCCTTAAACGTCACAGGCTGTTCGTCAAAGAACTCCGCCGGCGCGTAGCCAATGCGAATGCCGTGAATGGCGCAGAACGTGGTGAACTGAATATCCTCGGTCAGCGTGTGGAACTGCCAACCGTGCATGCCCTCGATAACACTGGCGGAAATGAGGTAGCCCGAACCCGAGACGGCGCAAGACGTCTTGCAGATGTTGCGTGCGTTGTTGAGAAAGCGCGCCTCTCGCAGATACCAGGTGGCATTAGCCGCCGAAATCCAAGAGCTGCCGAAGTTCTTGGAGTTGCGATAGCTCGTGACCACATGGAAGCCCTGGTCAAAGGCATCGTTCATCTTGGACACGTAATCGCGGGCGAGGACGTTATCGGCATCGAAGATAAAGTAGCCTTCAAACGTATCGGGATACTCGTTAAGGATGCGGTCGAAACCAAAGTCCATGACCCAGCTCTTACCCTTGCGGGCTAGGTCGTTGCGCTCATAGACAATGGCGCCCGCCTCGCGCGCGAGCTGCGCCGTGTTGTCGGTGCAGGCGTCGGCGACCACGAAGACCTCGATAAGCTCGGACGGATAATCCTGATCCTTGATGGAGCGAACGAGGTTGGCGATCACGGCCTCCTCGTTATGTGCCGCGATAAAGAAGGCATAACGATGCAGTTTTTTGGCCTTAGGGGGCGCGACCTCGCCACGAAGAGCGCCAATGACAAAGAAGACCACCTGGTACAGAAAGCAGACCGTGAGCAGCGTGACGACAATCTGGTTGAAGATCACGATGGGTGTGTTGGTATGTAAAAAGGCGAGCATGCAGGCTCCCAGCAACGCGTTACGTAAACAACCGTATATCTTACCGCAGGCTTACCGAGTTCAAGAAACCACCTAATACTGGCTAGGCTTCGAGCAGACCGAGCTGCGGGACGATTTCGTCACCGGCGGCAGTGCGGCCGAGCGAACGCGGGGCCAGGTCATCCAGAACCGCGGCAAGGTCCCACGGCAGCTCGTCACGGCACTCAATGCGCTCCCCCGTCACGGGATGGTCAAACGCCACGCGCCAAGAATGCAGGAACTGCCTGGTCAGGCCCTGATCGGCACGCGCATCGCACTTGCCGTAGAGCGGATCGCCCACGCAGGCGTGGTTGATATGGCGCATATGCACGCGAATCTGATGCGTGCGGCCGGTAAACAGGTGGCACTCGACAAGCGTGTAGCCGTCGTCGAAACGCGTGGAATCAAAGCGCTCGAGCACCTTGAAGGTCGTGATGGCCTGGCGCGCAAAGGGGTCATCGGAAACCGCCATCTTCACGCGGTCGCGCGTCGATCGGGCAATACCGGTGTTGATAGTGCCCTCGTCCATGGCAATGTGCCCGTGTACGAGCGTGATATAGCGACGGTCGAGCGTGCGCGTGCGAATGAGATTTTGAAGCACGCGCTGGGTGTCGTCGTCCTTTGCCGCGAGCATGAGGCCCGAGGTATCGCGATCCAGACGATGCACGATGCCGGGGCGGTCCTCACCCTGCACGGTACCAAGATGGTCGATACCGCAGTGGTAGACCAGGGCATTCGCGAGCGTACCGCTCTCATGACCATGCGCAGGATGGCACACCAGGCCGCGCTGCTTGGAGAGTACAATGAGACAATCGTCCTCATAGCGAATGTCGAGCGGGATGGCTTCGGGAATCACGTCAGTCGGATCGTGCGGCTCGGGAAGGTCGACCGAGATGCGGTCACCGGAGCGCACGGCATACTTTTTTGACAGGCAGGTATCGCCGTTGACGGCAACGGCACCGCCCTCGATCAGATGCGCACAGGCAGAGCGCGTGGGACAGCCATCGTTGGCACCCAGATAGGCGTCAAGACGCTGACCAGCGGAATCGTCGGCAACGAGAATATGGATGTCGGCCATTAGCGCTCATTCCTTTCGCGAATCTTGCGGGCACGCTCCCCACGCTGCTTAGCTTTGCGTTTGGCTCGGGCCTCGTCACGGGCGTTGAGCTCGGCAGTCGCATCGACCTCGCGAGCGGCGGGACTCAAGAACATGTAACCAATGAGCGCCAGCACGACGCCGACCGTAATGCCGATATCAGCCACGTTAAAGACGGGAAAGTCGATGAACGTGGTGGCAATGAAATCGGTCACGAAGCCAAAGGCTAGGCGGTCAATCGCATTGCCGATGGCGCCGCCCGCAACCATAGCCATGCCCACAACCTCAAGACGAGCGAGCTGAGGCGCACGGAGCAAGTACACGGCAATGGCGACAATGACCGCAAGCGCCAGCACAGCAAACGCTATGCCATGCCCTTCGCCCATGCTAAAGGCAGCACCGATGTTGCGAACAAACACGAAATCGATCACGCCGGGGATAACGGTCATATGCAGGGCATCGCCCACGGCACGAACTGCAAGCTTGGTAAGCTGGTCAACAAGCAGCACAACGAGCGCTACCCCACCAGCAACACCTAACCTCCAACGCAAAGGCGGCGTCATATCCGCACCACGACCCAAAGAAATCCCCTACCCTAAGAACATCGAATTACGTTTAACGCAATTAACCATCTTATATTGCCACACGCAGGGCGCACGACATATCCACCAACGCTAGCGAAATAATCAGCATAAAACGAAAGCGACATTCCGAAAAACAGAATGCCGCTTGAATATGACACAGGTAGTCGTTGGGTGTTCCTATAGTTTTGTCAACCGTCGGGGCTACTCCCGGTAGGGC
>ENA-ORTD01002025-ORTD01002025.1-human-gut-metagenome-genome-assembly--contig:-NODE-2025-length-12613-cov-11.988215_pt1 | contig 12613 bp, 9 predicted proteins | sample MGYA00241907_ERZ509178 | MGnify/ENA primary metagenome ERZ509178 (study PRJEB26280, sample SAMEA2338793) | human gut metagenome | biome: human gut; feature: human-associated habitat; material: faeces...
CTTGCCCTCTCCGTCATTGCTTCGCAATGCCACCTCTCCCAAAGGGAGAGGCTTTGACAGGCGCAAAAATCACAGCATCGTCATCTGCTCCCCTTCATCCTCTGCGCGGACGAGCGCACCGGTGGCCGGCAGGCTGCGGACGCGGTAGCGGTGGGGATTCGCCAGTTCCAGCGTGTCCGCCGGGACGACGGAGGCGATGGTCTGGTTCTTTTTCAGGGTCACGACGGCCACACCCTGGCTGTCGCGGGTGGTCTTTGCGGCGATCTGCGCCGTGCCGACCAGAAGCATCCGTCCCGCGCTGGTGCGGATCGCCAGCTCCGTCTCCTCGGGCAGGAAGAACATGGTCGCCAGCGGCTCTTTGTCGCAGTAGGCTTTCAGCAGCTTGCGGCGGTTCTGCTTGGTGGCGTAGGAGCTGAGCGGGATCTTTGCGCATCGGCCGCCGGCAAAGAAGAAGAGCATATGGCCGCTGTAGTCGGAGGTAATGACCATGTCGAGGATGTTCTCTCCCTCGTCCATGCCCAGTCGGCCCGGCAGATAGATGCCCATCTGGGCCACCTTGCCGTCTTCCAGCTCGGCCAGACGCACCTTATACACCTGCTGCTTGTCGGTGAAGAACAGTGCTTCTACGTTGTTCCGCGTCTCCACCTGCCGGACGATCTCGTCGCCCTCCTTGAGCTTGTGCGCACCGGCCGTGCGCAGGCTCTGGGGCGGGATCTTCTTCAGATAGCCCTCGCGGGTGAAAAAGACGGTGACGGGATAATCCGGCACGGCCTCTTCCTCGGCGCCGCCCTCTTCCTCGGGCAGGTCGTAGAGGATCTCGCTGCGGCGGGGCTGGCCGTACTTCTTTGCCACGTCGGCCAGTTCCTTCATGATGATCTTGCGGATGCGGGCAGGCTTTGCGAGGATGTCGTTCAAATCGGCGATGTCGGCTTCCAGCTGCTCGATCTCGCCGGTGCGCTTGAGGATATATTCCCGGTTGAGGTGGCGCAGCTTGATCTCGGCCACATAGTCGGCCTGCACTTCGTCGATGCCAAAGCCGATCATCAGGTTGGGGACGACTTCCGTCTCCTCCTCCGTGGTGCGGATGATGTGGATGGCCTTGTCGATGTCCATCAAAATCGACGCCAGACCCTTGAGCAGGTGGAGGCGCTTTTCCTTGCCGTGGAGGTCGTACCAGGTGCGGCGGCGGACGCATTCCATCCGGAAGGCCGTCCACTCCTGCAAAATTTCCCGCACCCCCATGACCCGGGGCTGGCCCGAGACAAGGATGTTGAAGTTGCAGCTGAAGCTGTCTTCCAGCGGGGTGGCCTTGAAGAGCTTGGCCATCAGCTTGTCGGCGTCCACGCCGCGCTTGAGGTCGAGGGTGAGCTTGAGGCCGTTCAAATCGGTCTCGTCCCGCATATCGCTGATCTCTTTGATCTTGCCCGCCTTGACCAGCTCGGCGATCTTGTCCATGATGGCCTCCACCGTGGTGGTGGGCGGGATCTGGGTGATCTCGATCATGTTCTCGCCCGGCACGGCGGCGTAGCGGGCGCGCACCTTCACGCTGCCGCGGCCATTCTCGAAGATGTCCCGCATCTGGGCTTCGTCGTAGAGGATCTGGCCGCCGCCCACGAAGTCCGGGGCGGGCATGGTGGTGGAGATGTCGTGCTTTGCATCCTTCATGAGGGCGATGGTGGTATTGCACAGCTCGGCCAGATTGAAGGAGCAGATGTTGCAGGCCATACCGACGGCGATGCCCAGCGTGTTGTTGGCCAGAATGGTCGGGAAAGTCACGGGCAGAAGGGTCGGCTCGGTGGTGGTGCCGTCGTAGTTGGGGAGGAAGTCCACCGTCTCCTTGTCGATGTCCCGGAACAGCTCTTCGCAGACACTTTCCAGCTTGGCCTCGGTGTAGCGGGCCGCGGCGCAGGACATATCCCGGCTGTAGGCCTTGCCGAAGTTGCCCTTGCTGTCCACGAAGGGCACCAGCAGGCTCTCGTTGCCCCGGCCCATGCGGACCATGGTGTCATAGATGGCGGCGTCGCCGTGGGGGTTCAGGTGCATGGTGCTGCCCACGATGTTCGCCGACTTGGTGCGCGCGCCCTTGATAAGGCCCATCTCATACATCGTATACAGCAGCTTGCGGTGGGCGGGCTTGAAGCCGTCGATCTCCGGCAGGGCGCGGCTGACGATGACGCTCATGGCGTAGGGCATATAGTTCGTTTCCAGCGTGCGGGTGATGGGGTCTTCCAGCACACTGCCGGCGTTCAGTATCTCAACGCCCTCGCCCAGCTGGGGGCGGACAGGCTTTGCGGTTTTTTTGCTCGATTTTTTTGCCATTGTAAATCCTCTTTAAGACACATCCAGATCGTCCAGATACTCTGCGCCGTGCTGGGCGATATGCTCCTTGCGGCCTGCGAGGTTGTCGCCCAGCAGGATGTCGAACACCTGCGCGGTGCGCTCCACGTCGGTGGGCATCACCTTGATGAGGCGGCGGCTCTCGGGGTTCATGGTGGTCAGCCACATCATCTCGGGGTCGTTCTCGCCCAGACCTTTCGAGCGCTGGATGGTGTATTTCTTGTCGCCGATCTCCTCGAGGAAGGTGGCCTTCTCGGGCTCGGTGTAGGCGAAATAGGTGCGGTCTTTCGTGGCGATCTCGTACAGCGGCGACTCCGCGATATAGACATAGCCCTCGTTGATGAGGGTGGGGGTCAGGCGGTAGAGCATGGTCAGCACCAGTGTGCGGATCTGGTAGCCGTCCACGTCGGCATCGGTACAGATGACGATTTTATTGAAGCGGAGATTGTCGAGGTTGAAGGTAGCAAGCTCCTTGTTGTGCTTGCCGCCCAGCTCCACGCCGCAGCCCATGACCTTGATGAGGTCCACGATGACGTCCGACTTGAAGATGCGGGCGTAGTCGGCCTTGAGGCAGTTCAGGATCTTGCCGCGGATGGGCATGATGGCCTGATATTCACTGTCGCGGCTGGTCTTGACCGCACCCATAGCCGAATCGCCCTCGACGATATACAGCTCCCGGCGGGAGGCGTCCTTGGTGCGGCAGTCCACGAACTTCTGCACCCGGTTCGCGAGGTCGATTTGGGTCGAGAGCGTCTTTTTGATGCTCTGGCGCGTTTTTTCGGCGTGCTCACGGCTCTGCTTGTTCACCAGCACCTGCTGACAGATCTTCTGGGCCTCGTCGGGCTTTTCGAGGAAGTAGACTTCCAGATAGTGCTTGAGGAAGTCGGTCATGGCCTGAGAGACGAACTTGTTGGTGATGGCCTTTTTGGTCTGGTTCTCATAGCTGGTGCGGGTGGAGAAGCTGGACGAAACGTAGACCAGACAGTCCTGCACATCCTGAAAGCTGATGGCACTCTCGCCCTTTTTGTAGAGGTTTTTCTCCTTCAGGTACTTGTTGATCTGGTAGACGAAGGCCGTGCGGACGGCGTGCTCGGGGCTGCCGCCATGCTCCAGCCAGGACGAGTTGTGGTAGTATTCCAGCAGCTGCACCTTGTTGGAGAAGCAGAACGCCGCGCTCATCTTTACCTTATAGTCGGGCTGGTCTTCGCGGTCACGGCCGGTGGCTTCGCTCTCACAGCTGAACACCGGGGTCAGGCTGTCCTCGCCCGCCGTCTCAGCCACATAGTCGGCGATGCCGTGCTCATAGCACCAGCTCTCCTTCCACGGCTTGCCGGTGGCGGGGTCTTTCTCCTTTTCGTCGGTGAAGTTGAGGGTCAGGCCCGCGTTGACGACAGCCTGACGGCGGAGGACATCTTTATAGTAGCTGCCGGGGACGTCGATGTCGGTAAAGACCTCATCGTCCGGCTTCCAGTGGATGATGCTGCCGGTGCGGCGGCCCTTGTAGGGCTCTTTGTGCAGGCCGCCCACATTCTCGCCCTTTTGGAAGTCGAGGTGGTAGTGGAAGCCGTCCCGGTAGATGTCGGCGGTCATCCATGCCGAGGCGTACTGGGTGGCGCAGAGGCCCAGACCGTTCAGGCCGAGGCTGAATTCATAGTTGTCCTCGCCCTCGCCGTACTTGCCGCCTGCGTACATCTCACAGAACAGCAGCTCCCAGTTGTAGCGCTCTTCGCCCTTGTTCCAGTCCACGGGCATACCGCGGCCAAAGTCCTCGACGATGACGCTGCCATCCTTGCAGCGGGTGACATTGATGGTGTCGCCGTGGCCGTCGCGGGCCTCGTCGATGGAGTTGGAGACGATCTCAAAGATGGAGTGGGCGCAGCCCTCCACGCCGTCCGAGCCGAAGATGACGGCCGGGCGCTTGCGCACACGGTCGGCACCCTTCAGCGAAGTGATGCTTTCGTTGCCATATTCCTGTTTTCTTGCCATGCTGCTCCTCCCGGCCCCGGAATGTTCTTGCAGTGGAGCCGTCTCAAACGCTTTTGCTATATATAGGTATAGATTCCCACAGCGGGAGAAAAGCGATTCTTTTCATTCTTATTTATTAAACCATGGGTTGTTGAAGATGTCAAATAGTCTTTCCCTGTCTGCCGCCCGCAAAAGCGTCAGAAAAGTCAGTCTTATTTTAGGCGATAACACGGGCAAAATATAGAAAGTTCAAAAATTCTCAAAAAATTTTGCATTTACCCCTTTACAAAATCGAAATTTCAGGTATAATAATCATCGTCCGGTGCGCCTCTGTAGCTCAGTCGGTAGAGCAGGGGACTGAAAATCCCCGTGTCATTGGTTCGATTCCGATCGGAGGCACCAGTCAGGAGACCCAGCAGGGTTTCCAATATGCGGCCGTAGCTCATCTGGTAGAGCGCCACCTTGCCAAGGTGGAGGTAGCGAGTTCGAGCCTCGTCGGCCGCTCCAAATGGAGCAGCAACAGTTGCTCCGAATATGGTGACGTGGCCAAGTGGTAAGGCAAGGGTCTGCAAAACCCTCATCCACCAGTTCAAATCTGGTCGTCACCTCCAAAAGATTCCCGGGTGCTGAGGCATCCGGGATTTTTTGTCGTTTTGCTCGTTAAATAATCTACTTATGTGAAAAAGCTTGTCTCCCCTCTTCGCTCTGTGCTATGCTAAAAGAGTCAGCAAGGAAACGGCTAAGAGTCCAGAGGAGGATACAGACCTATGCCAGAGTTCCCGCGCAAAGATTTCCGGCTCCATGTGGGCTGGCGCACCATCAAGACCGCCGTCAGCGCCATGCTGGTCAATTACTTTCTGCCCCGGCCCCGGGTCGTTTCCCTCTGGGAAGGGTTCAAAGGCTCGTTCAAGGAAGATAGTAAGGTTTGAATGCTTTTCCGCGCTCCGCTCCGGCGGGGCGCTTTTCTTTTGCCCTCTGCCGTGATACAATGGGCATACTATCATTTTCCCTGAAAGGAGGCCGCGCCATGCCTGCCGAACTTCACACCACCCTCACGCCGGACACCCCGGTACGCTATCTCAAGGGCGTCGGCCCCAAGACTGCCGAGCGGTTCGAGAAGCTGGGCATCCTGACCCTCAGCGACCTGCTCTGCCACTATCCCCGCCGGTATCTGGATTTTTCAAAGCCCTACTCCATCGCCGAGGCCCCCGCCGACACCGAGTGCGTCGTGAAGGCCGAAGTGTTTGCAAAGCCCGGCGGGCGCATCCTGCCGGGTGGGCGGCGGATGGAGCGCATCACCGCCGGGGACGATGTATCCAGCCTCGAGATCACGTGGTTCAATAATCCATACGCCGCCCAGAAGCTGGAGCTGGGGCAGGAATACTATTTTCAGGGCATCGTGACGGGCGGGATGCTCCGCCGCCAGATGGTCAACCCGCAGGTGCGCACCGACGCGCAGGTGAAGTCGTCGCCTTTCGAGGCCGTCTACCCCCAGACCGAGGGTCTGACCAGCAGCGCCATCGCCAAGTGCGTCCGCCAGCTCCTCCCCCACGCGGAGCTTCTGCCCGACCCGCTGCCCCCCGAGATGCTGAAAAAATACCGCCTGCTCTCCAAGGCCGACGCCGTCCGGGCCATCCACTGCCCCGCCACCGAGGAGGAAGCCTTTGCGGCGCGGCGGCGGCTCATCTACGAAGAGCTGCTGGTCTTACAGCTGGGCATCGGGCGGATGAAGAACCACGGCGCGGCCTCCACCGGCGCGCCGATGAAGAAAGCCGACGCCTTCCCGTTCTGGGAGTCCCTGCCCTTCTCCCCCACCGGCGCACAGCGGCGGGCCGTGGAAGAGATCCTGACCGACATGTCGGGCGAAACGTCCATGAACCGCCTTTTGCAGGGCGACGTGGGCAGCGGCAAAACGCTGGTGGCCGCTGCGGCCATCTGGGCCTGCATCCGGGCCGGGTATCAGGCCGCACTGCTGGCCCCCACCGAGATCCTGGCCAGCCAGCACGCCGAGAACCTGAACCGCCTGCTCTCCCCCTTCGGGATGCGGGCAGCCCTGCTCACCGGCGGCATGAAGGCCGCCGCACGGCGCACCACCCTCGCCGCCATCCGGGACGACGAGGCCGACCTCATCGTAGGCACCCACGCCATCCTCAGCGAGGGCGTGGAGTTCGCCCGGCTGGGTCTGGCCGTCGTGGACGAACAGCACCGCTTCGGTGTGCGCCAGCGGGGCCTGCTGGCCGAAAAGGCCGCGAATCCCCACCTGCTGGTCATGAGCGCCACCCCCATCCCCCGGACGCTGGGGTTGCTGATGTACGGCGACCTCGACATCTCCATCCTCGACGAGCTGCCGCCGGGCCGCAAGCCCGTCAAGACCCGCTGCATCACCGGCAAAAAGCGGGCCGACCTCTACGGCTTCCTTGATAGAGAAATCGATTCCGGACGACAGGCGTATATCGTCTGCCCTGCCATCGAGGACGCGGGCGGCAGCGGCCTGAACGCCGTCAAGAGCTACTATGAGGACATCGCAAAAGCCTATCTGCCGGACCGCCGGGTGGGCCTGATGCACGGCAAGCTCAAGCCGAAGGAAAAGGCCGAGGTGATGGACGACTTCAAATCCGGACGTCTGGACGCCCTCGTGTCCACCACCGTCATCGAAGTCGGCGTGGACGTGCCGAATGCGACGGTCATGGTCATCGAAAACGCCGAGCGGTACGGCCTGAGCGCACTGCACCAGCTGCGCGGGCGTGTGGGACGCGGCGCGGCGGAGAGCTGGTGCTTCCTCGTCAGCGACAATGCATCGGAGTCGGTGCAGAAGCGGCTCAAGTTCCTCTGCTCCACCTCAGACGGCTTCGCCGTGGCGCAGTACGACCTCGAGACCCGCGGCCCCGGCGACTTCTTCGGGAGCCGCCAGCACGGTCTGCCGACCTTGCAGATCGCCGATTTGATGAACGACACCCGCACCCTCCACGCGGCCCAGAGCGAGGCTGTGGCCCTTCTGGCCGAAGACCCGCTTCTCGAGCGGCCCGAACACGCCCTGCTGGCCCGTCAGGTGGAGCAGATGTTCGACAAAGCCGGTGCAATGAATTGAGTAACGAAAAAGGACTGCCCGCGGCAGTCCTTTTTCGTTATCTTCTCTTCCACCACGGCTTCTTCTCGCCGATGCTCACTACATCGCAGAAGAGGCAGCGGCTCTTGGTAGAGAGTTGCACATCCTTGTGATGGCAGCCGAAGAACCATTTCTCGTAAGTCGTTTTCATGACGACCTTGTCGAGGAAGAGGTGCAGCCGGTTATTCTCGCCCTCTGCCAGCACACTAAAATCCAGAAACTTGCTTGGCGCGTCGTGGGTCAGCACATAATCTACCTGCCAGCCGTTCGCTTCCAGCGCGGCCTCGCAGCGGGCGTATTCCTCATCCGAGGGCATCTCCTGCGGCCACCAGTTGACGTGGGCTTCCCGCTCTTCCTTGTCCGGGCTTTCCGCTCCGCCGAAGCAGAGGTACTTCTTCCCTTCCAGCTCCAGTACGCTGCCCCGGCAGACGTGGTACACATTGCCGCCCAGCGGCTGCACCAGCCCGCCGAACCGCTCCTCGGTGGGGTACTGTTCCAGCAGGTCATAGTTCTCGTGGCTGCCATCGAGGAAAAGGATGGTATAAGGCCGCTTGCGCAGCCAGTCCAGATTCTTCTGCTCAGCCTTGCTGCCGTCCCACACAAAGCCGAAATCGCCCAGCACAACGACGAAATCGCCCTTGCCGGCCCGGCGCAGCTCCCCGTCTTTGAAGCGGTCCAGCTCGCCGTGGGTGTCGCCCGTAAGATATACCATCCTCTGCCTCCTTTTGCGGAGTGTGAAATCGCCCCAAAAGCCTTGTCACGCCCCGCCAAACCTGTTATTATAAAGTATAAGGCCCTTTGCTGAGCCTGTTTTTGTTCCGTAAGAACGGACAGCACATTTTGTCCGATACTCTATCGCAAGTCAAGAAATTCGTGCAACATCCAAACAGCATATTTGCGATATGCAATTCAACGCTGTTGCTGTTGCATTAAAAAGTTGAATTGCTATAATATATTATCGCTTTTTGAGGAAAATGTCCACATGAAACGTATCGTCACCCTATTTCTGAGCCTTATCCTGCTGCTGAGCTGCCTGTGCGCGCCGGCTTCGGCCATGTTCGACCCCAGCCTCTTCTACGAGGTGCAGGCCAGGAGCGCCTACATCGTCAACACCGACACCAACATCATCGTCTACGACAAGGACAGCTCCCGTCAGGTGCCTGCCGGGGGCCTGACCAAATATATGACCATCGCGCTGCTGCTGACGAATTACGCCGACCAGCTCGACAACACCTTCCAGATGCCCTTTGCCATCTCGGATTATGTCCACAACAGTGACAATGCCGATATGCGCTCCAATGAGACCTTCACCTACCGGGAAGCCGTCTACGCCATGCTTCTGCGCAACGCCAACGAGGCCGCGATGGGTCTTGCCTACAGCCTTTCGGGCGGCGACCTTGCAGGCTGGGTGAGCCAGATGAATACCCTCTCCCAGCGCATCGGCACCACCGGCAGCACCTGGACAGATGCCTGCGGCCTCGACAGCGGCAACGTGACCACCGCCGTGGATATGTACCTCATCCTGCGGTATCTGATGAGCTTTGACGCCTTCGTGGACATCTCGTCGGCCCCCGCCTTCACCATGCCCGCCAAAGAAAAGCACGCCAAGAGTTTCGTGCTGCTGAACCAGAACGTCGCCCTCAACAAGACCAGCGGCGGCAGCTTCTACCGCAAATCTATGCAGGGCGGCATGTGCGATGTGATGGCCTATAAAAACGACCACGGCGACCAGAGCTATGTTTCATGGGCCAATCAGGACGGCTCCACCTATATCTTCTGCATCATGCAGAGCCCCGACACCTGTGACACCTACGGCTACGCCAACCGCCGCCCGGCCCTCTATGAGACGACCCGCCTCATCGACTGGGTGTTCCAGAGCTTTTCCATCCAGCCTGCGCTGGACACCGACCTTGCTCTGGCAGAGATCCCCGTGAAGTATTCCTCCGACACCGACACCCTCAAGCTCTACCCTGACAACAGCATGATGACCCTGCTGCCCTCTTCGGGCGACGGCACCGTGACTCAGAAATACTTCCATCTGCCCGACTATGTCTGCGCCCCCGTCCAGCAGGGCGATGTTGTCGGCACCGTGGAGCTGAAGCTGGCCGGTGAGACCATCGGCATGGTCAACCTCATCGCCGGGCAGGACGTGAGCCGGAGCAGCCTGCTCTACTCTTTCTCGAAGCTGCAGGAGTTCTTCGGCAGCCTCTACCTCAAGGTTGTGCTCGTCGTCAGCGCCATCTGCGCCATCATCTATGTGGCGTGGGTCCTGCTCAACTCCCCCCACACCCGCCATTCCTCCAAAAAAGTCCACCGCTATGGCCGTCCCCGCGACTGAGCCGTGCGGTCAGCTTCTTTTCTGAAAAAGCTGTAAAAAGCAGTTGACAAATACGCCCCCAAGTGGTAATATATACAGGCAGTCCGTGACTGCAAAAAACTGTATATGGGCGTGTTCCCGAGTGGCCAATGGGGACAGACTGTAAATCTGCTGCTTTTCAGCTTCGGTGGTTCGAATCCACCCGCGCCCACCAAACAAGAAAAATCCGAACCTATTTCCGATTGGAGAAGGGTTCGGATTTTTCGTTTTCTTCGGGTACAACAATGATGGCTCCCGTGGACGGTGCAAAACTCCGATACCTTGTCATAGACCGTAAGCCGATAACAAGAATTGGAGGATGCGATTATGAAGTACGATGAAAGAGCCTGCAAGTTTAACATGGACACCGGGTGCGTGGAGCTGCTGCTCCGGGATGGGAGAATGATCTATATTGACTGCACCGGGGTCGAGGATGCGCTGAATGTGACCATGACGCAACAGACAGAACTGGACTATCTCATCTATAACGACCCGCTGGCGTATGCCGAACTGATTTTGAACGGAAACCCGAAGGAGTATCTGAAAAACGCAGCCGGAAGCCACGGACTGGAAGATTAAGGGCAAAAAAATAAGAGGTGTGCCCAAGCGGACACACCCCGGTAAGAAACATCTATGTAAAGCAGGGCGTTCCCTTCTCTGGGAGCGTCCTGCTGTTTTTATGCTGCAACAGGCAATGCTTGTAGAGATTCCTGCTCTTTCAGCCATTCCTCGTATTCACGCTGGCCTTCCTCGCTGTTGAAAAACTCAACCATGGAGGGATAAAAGCAACGTGCAAGGGTCTTGATTGCTTCATCCGGGTAGCCGGATTTGTTTAACTTCTTCTTTTTGTTCAAATGGTATCCTCCGAAAATCAAAGTTCCATATCTTGCCCATGCTTGCGGTTTTGCTGCGGCACATTCATGATGCGCTCCTGCTTGGGGGCAAGAATCTTTTCCAAAAAGCTGCGCACCAGTTCAGGCGCACGGTGGAGCGCGTCCAGATAGGGCTTCACTTCATACCAGAGTTCATGATACTTTTGACCCCAATGAGCAGCTTCCTTCTTGGCGGTGGAAAGTTCTTCTTTCAAGCGGCGGTTCTCCACATCCATCATATAGCCGTGGTCGGCCTGTTTTTTCAGCTTGGAGAATTCTTCTTCGGTCAGCGAGTAGTTACCGAGAAAGATGCGCTTGCCGATATAATCCAGATCGCGCGCATGAATGAGGGCTTCTTTTGTGAGCGTGGCCTTTTTCTGCACAGCGGCAAGTTCCTTTTCGGTCTTGGAGAGGGTTTTGTTGGTTTGGGTGAGGTGCTGCTCTTTCTGGTCAATCTGGGCGGTCAGGCTGTCCAGCCGTTCCTGCTCCCGCTGGACTTTGAACTGGGTGACGGTCAGGTGTTCTTCAGTGCTGCCACGCTCACCGCGCTCTACATCCGTATACCCGGCGTTGCGCATATAGTGGAAGAAATCGTCTTGCAGGACACTGTACGACTTCTTCAGGACTGGCTTGCCGCTCTTTTGCAGGACAGGCTTTCCGGCATCGTCCAGCAGGGGCTTGGAAGCCCACTTCTTGCTTCGGCTGACCTGCATGACGGTCTCCTTGACTGTGCCGACCAGTGCCTTGTCCTTGCAGCGTTTCGACCAGAGAATCTGCTTTTCCACCACAGGCACATAGACCACATGGAGATGATAGTGGTAGACTTCACGGCCTAATGCTTCGGTCATGGCACGGTTGATCTCATCGGCGTGCATGACTGCCGAGAGGATATACTGCTCACCGCCCACGATTTGAACGGCAGCTTGGTAGGCATCCTCATAGAACTGCTTGGCGAACTCGTAGCCGCCGTGGTTGTCAAAGTAGGCCGAGTTGACATCAAAGACAAGCTCGCAATAATGGGTGGCATCCGGCTTCAGGCCGCGCGTTGAAATCGTACCAGCGGTTTCCAGTTGGGCGAACAGGTCAGTGTAGCTGGCGGTTGGCTTTTTGAAGTGGACGTTCCATGCAGCGCGCTGGGGGATAATATCGGGGTTCCGATAGCTGTCCTTTTCACGCTCATTGTGCTGCTGGGTGTTGCCAACGGCCTTGTCCGAAACGGCAAGATTTCGGACACTGGTGCGGTCAATACCATCATTTCTTGCCAAAGGGCATCCCTCCTTTCGGGGTTCAGAGGAAGGTGACGAGGACGGAGATGCACTTCCCCGGAAGTGTAATAACCCACTATGACACTTTCATCCCTATGGGCTGCAAAGTGTAGTGGGCTCTTCGAGGACTCTCCGAGGGGGAACGTCTCCTGCGGGAGAGTTACAATCAAGTTCGCACAATGCGAACTTGATTGCTCCGTACGCATCCGAAAAAATCGCGTACGGAGTTCAAATAACCTGTACGGTTCGTACGGTGTACGGAAACCCGAAATATAAACGATAACACGCCTTAATTTATCTCGATTTGCCGTACGGGTGCGTACAAGTACAGACCGTACAGGTTGTACGAACTTCTTCCGTAAAAAATGCACTTTTTACGGGCAGGGGTGGACAAGCGGCTCGATGCCTACAAAACCCCGCACCCTGCGGCCACCGGGCAGGTAGATGTTGTTGGTGGCTTCAAGGTTATAGCGGCGGTCGTTCTGTCGCAGTTCCGCGCTGAAACGGATGGCCGATACGCTGTGACAGGCGTTGTCCTCACACCACTGCTTATAAATGTCATAGAACTCCTTGGAACTGATGGAGTAGTCCGCCTTGAAGCGGAAATAACCCTCGGATTCCATAAAGTCGATGACATTGTTGCTGCTGCGCTTGATGGTGTCCACGTTGGCAGCGGCTCGTTCGCTGACCGTGAAGCGGAAATCGTTCTGCA
>ENA-ORTD01002032-ORTD01002032.1-human-gut-metagenome-genome-assembly--contig:-NODE-2032-length-12580-cov-2.104910_pt1 | contig 12580 bp, 6 predicted proteins | sample MGYA00241907_ERZ509178 | MGnify/ENA primary metagenome ERZ509178 (study PRJEB26280, sample SAMEA2338793) | human gut metagenome | biome: human gut; feature: human-associated habitat; material: faeces...
ACGGCATTTTATTACCGGATCAGGGAACAGCTGAAAGAGCTGGGACGAAAACTGGGAAAAAAGGCTTGGTGGGTAGCGGGTATCGGTGTGGTGTGTCTGTTGCTGTTGTTCAGTGGACTTTATCTGATGAAAAAAGATTCGGCCGATGGACGCCGTTTAATGTGGAAAATCGCTGGTCGGGCGATAGCCGAAAATCCTTGGGGGGGATGTGGATTGGGTTATTTTGGCGGTGCATTCGGGAAAGCGCAGGCTGCTTATTTTGCCACGGAGGAAGCTACGGAACAAGAAGAGTGGGTGGCCGGCTCGCCGGAATACGGGTTTAATGAATATTTGCAGTTGGGGGTGGAATTGGGGATTGTCGGGAGTATCCTTTTCTTATTGGCTGTCGGGTTGGCAGTCCGGCAATTGCTCTATTCTTCCCGCCCCGAGAAAGGAGCGGTGCTGGGAGGGCTGACAGCCTTTTCGGTGTTCGCCTGTTTTTCTTATCCGTTGAGTGTGATTCCTTTGGTGATTGTATTCGTTCTGTTTATGGCGCTTGCCGGTACGCTGGATGACCGGAAACTGCCTGCGGAGGAACGAAAAAGGACTGTGGGTGCATGGTTTGTCATGGGAGCTTCTCTCTTGATGGCAGGTATTACCTGGCGATTGACGCAGCATAAGGAGGAATGGAAGCAGGCTTATATCCGTTGGGGAGAGGAACAACGTTATTTCAGCATGGATATTTTTGAGGAAACGGTAGATCATTACCGGGATTTATATCCTTTTTTGAAAGACCAGCCGAAATTTCTTTTCGAGTATGGACAGTGTTTGTCGAAAACCGGGCAATATGAGGAAGGGATTCGGATTCTGACAGAAGGTACACGGCTCAGTGCCGATCCGATGTTCTATAATATTATGGGGAAAGACGCCGAAGCCTTGAAGCATTTCGGACAGGCTGAAGCCTGTTTTAAGCAGGCTTCCTATATGGTGCCTCATCGTTTATATCCCCTCTATTTATTGGCGAAAATGTATTTCGAAAGCGGACAATCGGAGAAAGGCCGTGATATGGCCCGGCAGGTGATTCAGAAAGAACCCAAAGTGATGTCGGATGCCGTAAAAGAAATGAAAGCAGAATTGGAAGAAAGACTGAAACCATAGGAAAAAGAGAGAATTTGTTAAAAAGTACCGTTCGGATTGAAAAAGAAGGGGAAAAGTGAAGGGAGATTGTAAGGTTTTAATATATTTACAACTAATTATACTTTCGCAATATTTTAAAGAAAAGATATGAATAAAATCGCTTTTTTTGCATTAATGCTCGCCTTGGGGCTTGTCGGTGGTTGTGGAAATAAGAAGGAGGAGAAAAAAGAAGAAAAAGATTTGGCCCGGATCAGCCAGAAACAGGACAAAATCGAGGTGAAAGCAGCAAAAGTCCGGCTGGCTCCCTTTGAAATGGAATTGGTCAGTAATGGCAAAGTTAATGCCCGTCGGAAAGCGGTTTTGGCTTTTATCACGAATGATGTGGTCAGGAAAGTACATGTGAAAAATGGAGAAAGGGTGAAAAAAGGAGATCCCATCGTGAGCGTGGACGAACTGAAAGCCGGTCAGCAGTTGGAAGCCGCCCGCCTGAGCTGGGAAAAAGCGAAGCTGGAATTGAGGGGACGGCTGATGAATGAGGGGATAAATTCATTGGAAGATACGCTGGACGAACGTGTAATCTCTAAAACCCGGCTGGAAAATATCAAATTACAGATCGGTTATACCTTTGCGGCTAAAGAATATGAAAAAGCGGTGTACGATTATTCGAACATCACGGTGTATGCTCCTTTTGACGGCGTGATCGCCGATCTGGAGGTGAAGGAATACAATCAGTCCTCTGCCTATAAAGAGGTTTGTTCGGTAATCGACGATGCTACCATGGAGATTGTGTTTAACGTACTGGAAACCGAGATCGCCCATTTGAAGGCAGGGATGGAAGTAGAGATTACGCCTTATGCAAACGATAAAGTTACCCTGAAAGGCACGGTGACTGAAGTGAATCCGAAAATCGATGAAAACGGTATGGTGAAAGTCAGGGCTACAACCGATAATCCCGAAGCAGTGTTGGTGGATGGAATGAATGTCAGTATATTGGCTAAACGGCAAATCGCCGATAAATTGATCGTCCCGAAAACAGCGGTGTTGCCGCGGCAAGGGAGAAAAGTCGTGTTTGTCTACGAGAACGGCCGGGCTATATGGAAATATGTCGAAACAGGATTTGAAAATAGCCGGGAAGTGTGTATCGAATCGGGATTAAAAGAGGGGGAAGAGGCTATTTACGAGAATAATCTGGGGTTGTCGCACGAGTGTGAGGTGACGCTGATAAATAAAAAGGAGTAGTAGTTCCTGAAAACACTTGGAAGGTGAAATTATCTGCTTTTTCTGTCAATACTATTTTTGTCGTACTGATGCTTTTAGGGATCAGTCTGATTCCTGTGTTGTCTTTGCAGTTGCTCCCTTCTTCCCGTTCGAACGATTTGTCGGTATCTTTCTCTTGGGATAATGCCGGCCCCGAATTACTGGAAATGGAGGTGACGACCAAATTGGAAGGGGCTTTGGCGCGGACGAGAGGGTTACGGGAAATTGTTTCGGAGACCGGGAATGGCTGGGGAACAATCAGGCTTTCTATCGATAAAGAAGAAAATATCGATGCCATTAAACTGTATCTGGGGTCTGTCGTCCGTTCGGTGAAAAGCGGATTCCCGGAAGGAGTACAGGTGTCGGAAGTACGTGGAGGAGAATACAGTTCCGGTAAAGAAGCTAAAAAAGAACGGCAGCTTTTATTGACTTACGGTATTTCAGGGCCTGGTACTACTCAGGATGTCTCCCGTTTTGCGGAAGACAATATCTCGAACATCGTCTCTACCATGCCGGGGATAGAAAGTGTGACGGTAACCGGGGCTGTTCCCATGGAATGGGTACTGATTTACGATCAGCAAGTGCTTGAAAATATCGGTATCAGTGCTTCCGATATCCGCTCGGCTTTGAACAATTATTATATGCGCCGGGATGGGGGAAAAGTATTGATCGATACCGTTCCTGCCAAAGAATATGCTTATATTATTTTCCGGGGTAATCCGCTGAGTCATGAGATCGATATGCTGAATATGCCGATCAAGACACTGGGGGATCGGATTGTTTTATTGAAAGAACCCTGGATTATCGGGAGAAGTCTCCTTCCTCCTATTACCGGATCAATGGTCTGAATCAGTTGAATATCAATATTTTTGCAGAAAAGAATGCTAATGTGATCGACCTTTCGGCCAAAGTCAGGGGTAAGATGGATTTGTTGGAAAAGGATTTCGGCGGAAAATATTCTTTGCAGATGGCTTATGATGCCAGTAAGGAACTGGAAGATGAATTGAACCAGACGCTTTTCCGGACCTTATTGACGATTTTGATTCTGCTGATTTTTGTGTTTCTGGTGAGCCGGGATTTCCGCTATTTGTTGATTATCGCCGTTTCTTTAGCTGCTAATGTGCTGATTGCTTTTGTTTTCTATTATTTCCTGAAAGTAGAAATTCATATTTATACTCTGGCAGGGATAACTGTGTCGTTCGGTATCATCATCGATAATGTGATCGTTATGGCCGATCATTACAGACATCATCGTGACCGGAAAGTATTTATGGCTATTCTGGCTGCGACGCTGACGACGATGGGGGCTTTGACCGTCATTTTCAACATGGACAATGAGATCATGCGGAATATGTGGGATTTTACTACGGTTATCATTGTCAATTTGTCCGTATCGTTGTTTGTAGCTCTTTTCTTTGTACCGGCTTTGATGGAAAAAATACCGTTGCGGAAAAAAGAAGCCAGAGTGCGTGTTGCCCGCAAGAGAAAAGTTGTAAAATTTACCTGGAAATACAAGCGGTTTATCGGGTTCACCTGGAGATTCAGGAAAGCATGGGTGATTTTGGCTATTCTCGGATTCGGATTACCTGTATTTATGATTCCTTCTTCAGTGGACCGCGATAAGTCGTATGCCGAGACCTATAACCGAATCTTTAGCAGCGAATGGTTTCTGACGATCAGACCCTGGATGGATAAGCTGTTGGGAGGAAGCCTGCGCTTGTTCGTGGAAGGAGGAAAAGGGGAGTGGAGGCAAAATGACAATAACGACCGTATCCGGACCTCCCTGAGTGTAGTGATGACAATGCCGCATGGAGCGACGCTGGAACAAATGAACGAGGCATTTATGAAAGTGGAAAATTTTGTCTCCGGATTTCAAGAAGTCGACCTTTTTACGACGAGTATCAGTTCTGCTAACGAGGGAAGAATGAAAATCACCTTTAAAGAAGAAGCCGAGATGACCGGTTTCCCCGAGAGGCTGAAGAATGAGTTGGTGCGTTATTGTAATTCGATCGGGAATGCCGATTCACAGATTTCCGGAGTCGGAAGGAGTTTTTCCAATAGCCTGGGAGACGGTTACCGCAGTGAAGGGCTGAAGGTGGTGGGATATAATTACCGGCAAGTGATGAAGTATGCCGAAGTCTTGAAGAACAAGCTATCTGAAAACCGCCGGGTGAAGAAATTATATATCGGAAATGCCCGGAATCCCGAGAAAATGAGGGAGTTTGTGGTGAAAGTCGATAAAGCTAAACTGGCCCGTAATAATTCGAATGTCAATGATATTATGTGGAGATTGAGGAGTTTGTCTTATGCCCGGGATGAGTATACTACGGCTTATATCGATAACGAACAGACTTCTATTGTTATCCGGCCCAAAAATACGGTGGAGACCAGTATCTGGGAGATGCAGAATTATCCGGTACAGGGCGATAAAGCCACTTTCCGTTTGAGTGACGTCGGCACAATCCAATATGAGGATACGTTCGATAAGATCACGAAAACGAATCAGGAATACGATGTATCGGTACAATATGATTTTATCGGGGATTATATGTTGTCGAATAAGGTGAAAGAGAGAGTGATGAAGGAAATGAACCAGAGTATGCCGATCGGTTTCCGGGTGAAGGAAGGCCGGGATTATTGGGGAGGATACTGGAAGATGAGCAATGGGTTCGATCGGCGTATTCTGTATATCTTATTGGTATTCGGTATAATTTATTTTATCTGTGCCATCTTGCTCGAATCCTTGAAGCAAGCGATGATCGTAATGCTGATCGTGCCTTTGTCGTTTATCGGCTGTTTTTTGGGTTTTTACTGTTTCGGGCTGGTATTTAACGAAGGGGGATTGGCGGCCTTTATCCTGATGTGCGGATTATCGGTGAATGCGGTGTTGTATATTCAGAACGATTATAATAATAAGATCATTGCGGGAAAAGCGAGAGGGTTACAAACTTATTTGAGTGCCTGGAATGCGAAAATTATTCCGATTCTGCTGACGGTTATTTCCACAATTTTGGGATTTATCCCTTTCCTGATCGGAAGTAACGTGGCCGATTTTTGGATCAGCCTGGCGATCGGGACGATGAGTGGCCTTATTTTTTCTGTATTGGTGTTGATGATTTATCTGCCTTTGTTTTTTATGCGTAAGGAAGATAAAGCGGGATGCAGACGGAAAAACAGTGGGATGAAGGAAGGGGGAAGAAAATGGTTAAGTCATATTGAATTGAATAAGATACGGGGATTCATAAAGCATTGATGTTTTCCTTTTTGGTCATTAAATATTAAGAAAATGATTGGTTTTTTACTCAAACGTCCCGTCGCGGTAATCATGAGCACCATTGCCTTTTTGGTATTGGGGGCAGTGGCTATGTTTCAGCTACCGGTTTCATTGATGCCGGATGTAGATATTCCCGAGATCAGTATACATTATACTCAGGATAATGCCTCGGTCAATGAAATGGAAAACAGTATCACCAACTTACTGAGAGGGCAGCTGCAACAGATTCCGTCATTATCGGACATTACTTCCGAATCCAGGGAAGGGAGCGGAACGATAACCATGAAGTTCGAATACGGCACTTCGATCGATTATGCTTTTATCGAGGTCAATCAGAAAGTGGATGCTGCGATGAACAGCTTCCCTAAGGAGATGCAACGGCCTACGATTATTAAAGCTTCGACTTCGGATATTCCTGTATTTTATATTCAGTTGAATTTAAAAAAATTGGAATCGGATATCAAATTCCTGGAATTTTGCGAATTTGCCGATGCCGTTTTGAAAAAGCGGTTGGAGCAATTGCCGGATGTCGCGATGGTGGATATTAGCGGGATGTATCAGCCCGAAATGTATATCTTGCCCGATGAAGCCAAAATGAAGAGTCTGAATATTACCCAAGATCAATTGAAAGAAGCTATCGATCAAAATAACCGGGTGTCGGGAAGCTTGTCGATCCGGGACGGTTACTACCAATATAATATAAAATTTACCAGTCAGCTGATGTCGGTCGAAGATGTCCGGGAGGTATACCTGAATATCGAAGGGCGTCTGATGCAGGTGAAAGATATTGCCGAAGTGGGCATACGGCCGAGAGATAAGAGAGGGATGTTCGTGAATGGCGAAAAACAATCCCTGTGTATGGCGGTGATCAAACAATCGAGTGCCCGGATGTCGGAGATGAAAGAGAAAGTCAGTGAAATGCTGGAAAATTTTGAAACAGAATATCCGGATATCGAATTTTCCGTATCGCGGGATCAGGCTGCCTTACTGAATTACTCGATTACGAATTTGCAGCAGAGTTTAGTATGGGGGATTATCCTGGCTGTGTTTATTATGCTGTTTTTCTTGCGGGATGCCCGTTCACCGATGATTATCGGGATCAGTATACCGGTTTCTGTGGTTATCAGTGTACTGTTTTTCCAGTTGATCGGTTTGTCTATCAATACCATTTCTCTGTCCGGTTTGATCATGGGGGTGGGGATGATGATCGATAATTCGATTATTGTCATCGATAATATCAACCAGCGAAGGGAACGGGGAGATTCGCTGTTTGTGGCTTGTGCGGACGGTACGGCCGAGATTTTCCGTCCCCTGTTGTCTTCGGTGTTGACGACTTGTGCGGTATTTGTGCCGTTGATATTTCTGGGAGGAGTTGCCGGGGCTTTGTTCTATGACCAGGCGGTAGCTGTAGGTGTCGGGCTTTTTGTCTCGCTGATCGTTTCGCTGACGATTGTCCCTGTCATTTTTTTTCTTCTCTTTAAAAGAGCACATGAAGACGGAAAAATCAGTAATTTCGTCAAACGGATCAGTTTTAAGCATCTGGATAAGTACTATACGATTGTCTATCACTTTGTGTTCTATCACCGCCATAAGACCATGCTGATCGTGGCTGTGCTGGTATTGTTGGGTGCTGCTACGGCTTTTTTCACTAAAGTGGAACGGATGCCTCCGGTAGAAATCAATGAAATGTTGATCCGGACAGACTGGAACAATAGTATTCATGTCGATGAAAATTATAACCGGGTGCAGGATATTATCCGGCAGTTTAAGGGACGTTGTACTGAAATATCCTGTCATATCGGTGAAAAACAGTTTTTCCTGAATCCCGAGGATAACGGTAATATCAATGAGGCGGAGTTTTATATAAAAACTACCGATAATGAAAGCCTGAAAGTTTTGGTCGGGGATATAACCGCTTATATTAAGAAAAACTATCCGGAAGTCCGGGTAGAACCGGCGAAGGTGGAAAATCTGTTCGAACAGTTGTTTAAGGGAGAAGATGCTCCTTTGATCATTTACCTCTCGGGAGAATCTGCCCGCAAGATAGAGGAACTATCGAAAATTAATGCATTTATCGACCATTTGAATGAGGAAATGCCCGGACTGAAATTGAATAAACCTGCCGTACAGGAAAGAATCGTAGTCCATATCTTGCCCGAACGTTTGGCGTTGTATAAAGTGAATCAGAATGTGTTGCTGAATACGTTGGAAAAGAATATCAGTAAGGTCAGTATCGGAAAATTGAATACGGGGAACCTTTATATTCCGATTGTCATTACTGAAAATGAACATACGATCCGGGATATTCTCAACGAGGTGTATGTGTCTAATTCGGATAGGAAGTATATTCCGGTAGCTGCGTTGACCGATTTGTCAATGGAATACGATTACAAGAAAATTTTCGGGAAAAAAGAAGGAGTCGTCGTGCCTGTTCAGGTTTACCATACAGGAGATAGCATCCAAGAAATTATAAAGACGGTGAGGACAGAAGCGGTAAAAGCTAATCTGGATCCTCATTTCGGAGGGGCTTATTTCGAGGGGAATGAGACTTTCTGGCAGATGTTGATGATCGTAATCGTGGCCTTGCTGATGCTCTACTTTATTTTAGCCAGTCAATTCGAATCGTTGACATTACCTTTGATCGTATTGATCGAGATTCCGATCGATGTGGCGATGACTTTGCTGGCATTGTGGATTTGTGGGATCTCACTGAATCTGATGTCGATGATCGGTATCGTGGTCATGAGTGGTATCGTGATCAACGACTCGATTCTGAAGATCGATACGATCATCCGGCTTCAACAACAGGGATTTCCTTTGCTGGAAGCCATTCACGAAGGTGGGGTGAGGCGGTTGAAGCCGATTCTGATGACGAGTTTGACTACTATTTTTGCTTTGATCCCTTTTTTATGGGGTGACGATATCGGTTCCCAATTGCAGCGGCCGCTGGCGGTAGCTATGATCAGCGGGATGACGATCGGTACTCTGGTCAGTCTGTATTGGGTACCTCTGTGTTATTATTATTTAGTTAGAAAAAAAGGAGAATAGACGATGGAAACATTTACGCGGTGGGTGTATTATTTTTTGGAGTCTTTAGGTCTCGATCTCAGTTATATGACTAATCTGAATCGCCTGATTGTTCTTGTATTGATAGCCGTATTGGCTTTTCTGACAGATTGGATTTGCAGGAAAGGGATTGTACGGTTGGTGCGTAAGGTTACCCAAAAGACAAAGGTGACCTGGGACGATCTGTTGTTTAACGATCGGGTCATGAATAATTTCTGCCACATCCTGCCGCCTGTGGTAGTATATATACTTTTGCCGATTGCTTTCCCCGACGGATCGGATGCCCTGGCGTTTATCCGAAAGCTGTGTATGGTGTATATTATAGCGGCTGCTTTGCGGTTTATCAACATTTTTCTGGGAGTCATATTCCAGTTGGCCACACAGAAAGAAGTATTTCGTGACCGGCCTCTGAAAGGTGTCTACCAGATTATTCAGGTCGCTTTGTTTTTTGTCGGTTCGATTTGCATTATTGCTGTATTGATCGAGAAATCTCCTATCCATCTTTTGGCTGGTTTGGGAGCTTCGGCTGCTATTTTAATGTTGGTTTTCAAGGATAGTATCATGGGCCTTGTTTCCGGAGTGCAACTTTCGGCCAATGATATGTTGCGCCCGGGGGATTGGATTACGATGCCTAAATACAATGCCGACGGTACGGTGATCGAAGTGACTCTGAATACAGTGAAAGTCCGTAATTTCGACAATACGATTATTACGATCCCGCCTTATGCATTGGTGAGTGATTCGTTTCAAAACTGGAGGGGCATGCGGGAGTCCGGTGGACGTCGCGTGAAACGTTCTGTCAATTTGGATGTGAATAGTGTCTGTTTCTGTACCCCGGAAATGCTGGAAAGATATAAAAAGATCGTTATTTTAAAGGAATATATCGAGCAAACCGAGCAGAAAGTACAACAATACAATCAGCAGCAGGGGATCGACGATTCTGTGCCGGTCAATGGAGTACACCAGACAAACCTGGGCGTTTTCCGGGCTTATCTCGAATTATACCTGAAAAATTTACCTGTCGTAAATTCTGATTTGACGTATATGGTCCGGCAATTACAACCGACCGAAAAAGGAATCCCTTTGGAGGTGTATTTCTTCTCCAGAGAGAAAGATTGGGTGCCTTATGAGAAAATCCAGGCCGATGTTTTCGATCATATTTTTGCGGTAGTTCCTTATTTTGGTCTAAAAGTATTCCAAAATCCTTCTTCTGCAGATATAGTCCGGGTTTTAGAAAGAGTGTGATTGGTGTTTTGTATAAAACAATCCGTTTTTTTTATAAGTGTATCTTGATTTAATCGTTCTATCTTTGGGGGAGATAAATGACCTAAAATCGAAAACAATGAGTAAAATTTTATTCGGATTGGTGGGGATTGCTTTGATCAGCTCGTGTACGCGTCCGGGAAGTTTATATAATGGCGGACAACGGATTGCTAATTGTGTTACTTCAGAGCCTTTTGAAGTACCGGTTCAGCGGAGAAGTACGGAAAATGTGATTTATAGGTAGGATACTGTCGCTATTGTCACTCAGCCGATGACCATACAAATCCCGAAAGGGATGAAAGTATCGACGAAGGGAAGTACCGGTGATGAAATCTCGATCGAATATGAAGTATTGAACGATACAGATGCAAAGATTGCTTATAATAAATCCTGGCAGGCGATTATGTTCGAAGATACCCGTTCCGGTGATTATGATTACAATGATTTGATTATCCATGTTCGGAATTTACATTCCTGGAATAAATTGCAGATCGATATTCAACCGATTGCTTTAGGGAGCCAAAAGGTGATCAAACTGGGATGTGTGATCGGTAATGATAAAAGCAAACATATCATTTCGGAAGATGTGCGTAAAGACTTGTTCGGTGGTGAAAAAGGATTTATCAATACACAAAGCGATCTGCAACCGGTCTGTTATAGCCTGGAACGCCGTCTCGACCATGAATTGGAAAAAGGGAAAGATGAATATGCTAGTATCGCCTGGTTTATTGAAGTAGATGATAATCGGTATTTTGCAATAAATGCCGATGCTGAATACAGTGACTATGATTTATTGAATGAGGAAGGGATGCCTTATGGTCTGGTCGTTTATGGTCTGAACGGCAGTCACGGTACGTTTGCTTATGCCGAAGAAAAAATTTCTTTGTTCGAAGCTTATCCGGATTTCAAAAGTTGGATTAATGGGGAAGTAGTTACTTTTGGGAAATATGCCGACAAGAAAATGATCTACAAATACAATTATGAAAAAATCCCCGGGACGACTAAGCGGATCTGGGATTGGCAATAATGGAAGGGCGACAGCCTAATCCTTCTTTTACGGTAAAAAGGTGTAGCCGTGTAGCGATAGCAACGTTAAAACTGAATGCTCATCGTTTTTGTTTAGAATAGAATAAGTTTTAAACCTTATGAACTTTCTAAACTAATTTAATTCCAGGTTTATTTTTTCTTTCTATTCCGATTCCGGGTGAACCGGTCTGATGACACAAAAAACGAAATAGAAAATGGATTCTACTCTCACTGAGATTTAAGTTCTGAAAACGGTACCGCTTTGTCCGTTTGCTTCATTGCTACTCTCCAACTACAATATCGACTTAGCATGTTTTGAGCGAGAAAAGGAGTAAAATGGGACGAAAGGTCCGTCCCCGGAGTACGGAATAAAAAACAGCAGACCGGGTAGGGCCTGCTGTTTTTTATAAAGATGAATCTTAAACTATTTGGCATAGTTGATTGCCCGGGTTTCGCGAATGACGGTTACTTTAACCTGTCCGGGGTAAGTCATTTCATCCTGGATTCGTTTTGCGATATCGAATGAGATTTTTTCTGCTTCTGCATCCGAGATTTTTTCACTCCCAACAACGACTCTCAATTCCCGTCCGGCTTGGATGGCATAGGTCTTCACAACTCCATTGTACGAGAGTGCCAGATCTTCCATATCTTTCAAGCGTTTGATATAAGATTCGACGACCTCCTGAGATCGCATCACAAGCCTGTACGATAGGTGCGATCAGTGTCGTCATTTCGATTTCTTCGTGGTGTGCTCCGATGGCATTACAGATATCCGGTTTTTCTTTATATTTTTCAGCTAATTGCATACCCAGAATTGCGTGCGGTAATTCTGGCTCATCGTCGGGTACTTTACCGATATCATGGAGTAGTCCGGCACGTTTGGCTTTCTTCACATTCAGGCCTAGTTCGGCAGCCATGATCGCACAAAGATTGGCTGTTTCACGGGCATGTTGCAATAGGTTCTGGCCATAAGAAGAACGATATTTCATTTTACCGATCAGACGGATCAATTCGGGATGTAAACCGTGAACACCTAAGTCGATCGTCGTGCGCTTACCGGTTTCGATAATTTCTTCTTCGATTTGTTTTTTCACTTTATTCACTACCTCTTCGATGCGGGCAGGGTGGATACGTCCGTCTGTTACCAGTTGATGTAAGGACAGACGTGCAATTTCCCTTCTTACCGGATCGAAACCCGAGAGTACGATTGCTTCGGGAGTGTCGTCGACGATGATTTCAACTCCTGTAGCAGCTTCAAGTGCGCGGATATTACGACCTTCACGCCCGATAATCCGGCCTTTGATTTCATCTGAATCGATGTGGAAAATAGAGACGGCATTTTCGGTTGCTGTTTCGGTTGCTACACGTTGGATCGTCTTTATCACAACTTTTTTAGCTTCCATATTGGCAGTCATTTTAGCTTCCTCCATGATCTCGTTGACATAAGAAATGGCTTCGGCCTCTGCTTCTTCTTTCAGGGAATTGATCAGTTTTTCTTTTGCCTGTTCACCGGACATACCCGAAATAGCTTCAAGTTGTTCGATTTGCTGTTTTTTGATCTTGTCCAATTCTGCCGTT
>ENA-ORTD01002037-ORTD01002037.1-human-gut-metagenome-genome-assembly--contig:-NODE-2037-length-12573-cov-5.346221_pt1 | contig 12573 bp, 10 predicted proteins | sample MGYA00241907_ERZ509178 | MGnify/ENA primary metagenome ERZ509178 (study PRJEB26280, sample SAMEA2338793) | human gut metagenome | biome: human gut; feature: human-associated habitat; material: faeces...
CGCTGCGTAAATCATACGGCAGTTCTCACATTGTAATGAGCTGTAAGCAACTTCGCGGTGACATGAACTATGCATGGCCCACAGCCGAAATTGCAGTAATGGGTGGTGCAGGCGCAGTAGAAGTATTGTTTGCACGCGAAGCAAAAGATCAGGAAAATCCCGCCCAATTCCTGGCAGAAAAAGAAGCTGAATATACCAAACTGTTTGCTAATCCTTATAATGCAGCTAAATATGGTTACATTGATGACGTGATTGAACCGCGCAACACACGTTTCCGCATCATTCGTGCTTTACAGCAGTTGCAGACTAAGAAATTAACTAACCCGGCTAAGAAGCATGGAAATATTCCATTGTAATCAGGCTTTTTACATTAAAACAAGAACGATTATGAATAAAACTAAAATCGGAATATTCCTTTCTCTGCTGCTGATGGTGGGATTAAGTTCTTGTGGAGAACGAAAATCAAACAGTAAGCTGTTGCTGAATGAGGTGCTGATTGAAAATGAAAGCAACTTTCAGGACGACTATGGGGTACATAGCGCATGGATTGAAATATTCAACAGGTCATTTGGCAGCGCAGACCTTGCCGGTTGCTTGCTGAAAGTCAGTAACCAGCCGGGTGACACTGCCACCTATTTCATCCCTAAAGGTGATGTCATGACATTGGTTAAACCTCGCCAACATGCTTTGTTCTGGGCTGACGGTGAACCCAACCGGGGTACTTTCCACACTAACTTTACACTGAATGCCGCAACAGAGAATTGGATCGGTCTTTATGATTCAGGGAAAAAGTTACTTGATCAGATTGTAGTACCTGCCGGTGTATTGAGTGTGAACCAATCATACGCACGCGTCAGTGACGCTGCCGAAGAATGGGAAGTAAAAGGCGGAAGTCCCGAAAAATATGTCACTCCAAGTACAAACAACAAGACCATCAACAGTCATGCAAAGATGGAAAAATTCGAAGAACATGACGGCATCGGCATCGGTATGGCTATTTCTGCTATGAGTGTAGTATTCTTTGGTTTACTGTTACTCTTTATTTCTTTTAAATTAATTGGAAAAGCTTCTGTCAGCCTCAGCAAGCGCAATGCAATGAAAGTAAAAGGAATCACAGATAAGAAGGAAGCTAAAGAAAAGAAACTGGGTGAAGCTCCGGGTGAAGTTTTTGCTGCTATTGCCATGGCAATGCACGAAATGCAAAGCGATGTACACGATGTGGAAGAAACTGTTCTTACCATCACCCGTGTCAAACGCAGTTATTCACCATGGAGTTCTAAGATTTACACCTTGCGCGAAACTCCCCACAAAAAGTAAATCACCAAATAAAAAGATTAAACGATGAAAGAATATAAATATAAAATCAATGGTAATGTATATAAGGTAGCCATTGGAGATATAGAAGACAATATCGCCCATGTTGAAGTAAATGGCACTCCTTACAAAGTTGAAATGGAAAAGGCTCCTAAAGCCGTTGTAAAACCTGTAGTCCGCCCTGTAGCTACAACACCGGCTGCTCCTACCACGACAGTTGTTAAACCGGCTGCTCCTTCCTCCGGAAAATCGGGTGTTAAATCTCCGCTTCCGGGTGTTATCCTCGACATTAAAGTGAATGTCGGCGATGCAGTGAAGAAAGGACAAACCATCATTATCCTTGAAGCCATGAAAATGGAAAACAACATCAATGCTGACAAAGACGGTAAAATTACCGCTATCAACGTGAGCAAAGGAGAATCCGTTCTCGAAGGTACTGACCTCGTAATTATTGAATAATATGGGAGAATTTATTAATTTTATTGGAAATAACCTTGCCGATTTCTGGACCTATACGGGATTTGCCAACGCTACGTTCGGCCATATCGTCATGATCTTTTTCGGCTTGTTATTTATATACTTGGCAGTAGCCAAGGAATTTGAGCCGATGCTGCTGATTCCTATCGGTTTCGGTATCTTAATCGGTAATATTCCTTTCAACATGGAAGCCGGACTTAAAGTCGGTATCTATGAAGAAGGGTCTGTACTCAACATTCTGTATCAAGGAGTTACTTCGGGATGGTATCCGCCGCTCATCTTCCTCGGTATCGGTGCAATGACCGACTTCTCGGCATTGATTTCCAATCCCAAGCTGATGTTGATTGGTGCTGCCGCACAGTTTGGTATCTTCGGTGCATACATGATTGCGTTGGCCATGGGCTTCGACCCGATGCAAGCCGGTGCTATCGGTATCATCGGTGGTGCGGACGGTCCGACTGCCATCTTCCTTTCATCCAAACTGGCGCCTAACCTGATGGGGGCGATTGCGGTATCAGCCTATTCGTATATGGCGTTGGTACCGGTCATCCAGCCACCTATCATGCGTCTGCTCACTACCAAGCACGAACGTTTGATTCGTATGAAACCACCGCGTGCCGTGTCTCATACAGAAAAAGTAATGTTCCCCATCATCGGTTTGTTACTCACCTGCTTCCTGGTTCCGTCCGGCCTGCCTTTGTTGGGTATGCTTTTCTTCGGTAACTTATTGAAAGAAAGCGGTGTAACCCGTCGCTTGGCAGAAACTGCCCGCGGTCCGCTGATTGACACCATCACCATCTTGCTGGGATTGACAGTAGGTGCTTCCACTCAGGCTTCAGAGTTCCTTACTCTTGACTCTATCCTGATTTTCGCACTGGGTGCATTGTCATTCATCATTGCCACTGCTTCAGGTGTTATCTTCGTGAAGATATTCAATCTGGTACTGGGCAAGGATAATAAGATTAATCCGCTTATCGGTAATGCCGGTGTATCTGCCGTTCCCGACTCGGCACGTATCTCTCAGGTTATCGGTTTGGAATACGATCCTACCAACTACCTGCTAATGCACGCCATGGGACCTAACGTGGCCGGTGTAATCGGTTCTGCCGTAGCAGCAGGTATTTTACTTGGATTCTTGATGTAATTCATTGAAATACAATATAGGAAATCCTCTTCTACCTATGGGTGGAAGAGGATTTTTTTATTGACATAGATTAAGAAATGAATGATTTATTGTGAATTTTGAACGATTAGTTACATAAAGTATGCTGAAAAACATATAAATTTGCCGCCGTAAAACCAAACTAAATTAAAAGAAGATGGAAAAGAAAACAGTTAAGTACCACATTCCCCAACACGGAATATACATGTACGCACGTACTAATTCTGGGAAAACTGAACTCATTGTCCTAAACAGTACAAACACTGAACAAGTAGTAGCCAACAAATACTATCGTATGATGACTAACGACTCAAAAAGCGGAAAAGAACTTGTCAGTGGCAAAAAGATTGACCTCACACGGAATATGACCGTAGGTGCTCGCCAATCCCTTATTATCGAATTATAATTTATTTTTAAGGTAAAAAGGTAAACGAGAATGAACAAAGGCGGCTTCTTTTTGCAGGAGCCGCCTTTCTGATAGAAATAATTCGTATCTTAACTTTTTGTGATTAATTGCGGGAAACAATGGTTCCGGTAGCCTGATAAGTAGGCATCACCAACATTTCGGCAATCTGCATATACTCGGGAACCGAAGCTGCAAAATAAACAGTTTCTGCAATATCGTCACCGGTCAATGGACGAATACCTTTATATACATTATCTGCCTTATCTTTATCACCACGAAAACGGACTACCGAAAAATTAGTTTCGACCAATCCCGGTTTAATATTAGTCACTCGCAACGGAGTATCTACCAAATCAATACGCAAACCATCGGACAGTGCTTTCACGGCCGCCTTTGTTGCACAGTAAACACTACCTCCCGCATAAGCAGCGTCTCCCGCTATCGAACCGATATTGATGATATGCCCCCTGCCGCGTGCCACCATGCCGGGCACTACCAGCCTGGTCATAGCCAATAATGACTTGATATTCGTATCAATCACGATGTCCCATTCATCCAAATTACCCTCATGTTCTTTATCTACTCCGATAACCAATCCGGCATTATTAATCAGAATATCAATCGCTTTCCATTTATCGGGTAATGAAGCCAACGCCTCAGCCGCCGTTTTACGGTCGCGCACATCAAAAGGAAGCAAGCATACTCTAGCTCCATACTGCTGCTCCAACTCCTCTTTCAGTGCTGACAATTTCTCTTCATTACGGGCATTTAAAATCAAGCTTGCCCCCTGTGAAGCAAACTTACGGGCGCATCCGGCACCGATACCGCTGGAAGCTCCTGTGATAAAAACAATCTTATCCATCTCTTATTTTGATTTATTAAAGAATTTCTTGAAAAACAAAACCTGATAGTCTATCGCGTTATTCCAATATCGGGGATTATGCGCTCCGGGCCGTATGATAAAGTCATGCCCGATTCCCCGCTTCAATAATGCTTCGTGAGCAGCCTTGTTTACCTGCAAAAAGAAATCATCCGCACCACAGTCGATAATAATGGCCAGGCTGCCATCTTTCAGTCTATCCAACTGATTGATAACGGTATGATTATCCCATACTTCTTTATTAGAAGCATATTCACCGAGCCGGGCCTTCATGTTCCAACTATCGGGAAACGGACGGATATCCAGTCCGCCACTCATGCTGCCCCCTCCGCCAAAAATATCTTGATGGCGGATGGAGAGCCACATTCCTCCATGACCACCCATACTCAATCCTGTGATGACTCGTCCGCTTCTATCGGCTTTTGTGGCAAAGTTCTTATCTATATATTCCACCAATTCTTTGGCAACAAAACTCTCATACCGATAATCCTTATTACGAGGACTATCCCAATACCAACTGTTTTTACCATCAGGACACACAAAGATGATACCTTCCCGGTCGGCTATTTGAGGTAAATCAGGTTTTATCGTCATCCATGTAAAAGCATTTCCACCGTGCCCATGCAACAAGTAAATTACCGGACACTTCTCTCCGCCCACTGCCTTATCGGGACGTACCGTCAACACTGTTACATTCTTGTTCATAGCATTGCTGCGCACAGACAGCGTATCCACTTTTGCCGCCTGCGCCACACTTCCTGACAGACACAAAAGACCGGCCAATAGAGTAAAAAATTGTCTTTTCATATCGCTTTATATAAATAACGAGGTAAAGATAATACATAATTTGCAAATTAGTTGCATCTTATTTTTGCTATCTTTGTTTCATCAATAAAAACACTATGATGGACGAAAAACTATATTTAAAGAAATTAGCGCTACGGGAAATAAAGCCAACCGCCATACGGCTTTTGATTCTGAGAACAATGATGCAGCACAAAGAAGCTTTTTCCTTATTGGATTTGGAAAACGATTTAGATACCGTAGACAAATCTACCATCTATCGCACTATTACCCTATTCCTGACACACCATCTCATCCATGCCATAGACGACGGTTCGGGCTCTCTGAAATATGCTGTTTGCAGCAATGACTGTAATTGTGAAGTAGACGACCTCCATACCCACTTTTATTGTGAAAAGTGCCATCGCACCTTTTGCCTGAAAAGTATTCATATTCCTATGGTTACACTTCCACAGGGATTCACGGTCAACTCGATCAATTATGTATTGAAAGGATTATGTGCAGATTGCACCGACCGGCATTCCTTGAAGTAAAAAACATGAGGATGAAACCATTGAAAAAGATGCCCGGCATGCAAAAAATCACACGTTAGTACGTGTGGCATTATACGTACGTATGTATAGGGCTACGCATACGTACGTATCGCCTCACACATACGTATGTATCGCCTCACGCGTACGTACGTGTAAATCCATACCTCCAACGATGATTTTCGAAGAGAAAAAACGAGTTATAATCCTTTACTTTTCGCTTCATTCCAAATGGCATCCATTTCCTCCAACGTCATATTCTTCAGCTCTTTACCTTGCTTGATGGTATGCTCTTCCAGATAATTAAAGCGACGAATGAACTTTTGATTCGTATGTTCCAACGCATTATCCGGGTTAATCTTATACAGACGGGCAGCATTAATCAGGCTGAACATCACATCACCAAACTCCGCCTCCGCCTTCTCCTTATCCATATTCTCCACTTCCGCTTCAAACTCGCCTATCTCTTCTTTCACCTTACTCCAGACTTGCGAACGCTCTTCCCAGTCGAATCCCACATTACGAGCCTTGTCCTGAATGCGGTAAGCCTTAATCAATGAAGGCAGCGCGGAAGGAACACCGCTCAGCACCATCTTATTACCGTCTTTCTCCTTCATCTTCAATTGTTCCCAGTTCTCAGTCACCTTTTCGGCTGTATCGGCTTTTACCTCACCAAAGACATGCGGATGACGGAAAATCAGCTTTTCACAAAGACGGTCACACACATCTTTTATATCAAAATCACCGGTCTCGCTGCCTATCTTGGCATAGAAAGCCACATGCAGCAACACATCGCCCAATTCTTTGCAGATATCTTTCTTGTCATCCTTCATCAAGGCATCACACAGTTCGTAAGTTTCTTCGATTGTATTGGGGCGGAGGCTCTCATTCGTCTGCTTGCGGTCCCACGGGCATTTCTCCCGCAACTCGTCCAAAATATCCAGAAAGCGTCCGAACGCTTCCATCTGTTCTTTTCTTGTATGCATAATCTATTTATCTAAAAATCATTTTGTGATGCAAAAGTACATAATATTCCAACGACTTTTATTAATTTTGCAGTCAATTATGCGATAATCAATTAAATAAACAGAATATAAAAATGGAATTAGCAAGTAAGTACAATCCCGCTGACGTGGAGGGAAAATGGTACCAGTATTGGCTGGACAACAAACTCTTTAGTTCAAAACCCGACGGACGTGAACCTTACACAGTCGTCATTCCGCCCCCTAACGTAACGGGAGTGCTCCACATGGGACACATGCTAAACAATACCATTCAGGATATATTGGTACGCCGTGCACGCATGGAAGGAAAGAATGCCTGCTGGGTGCCGGGAACAGACCATGCTTCCATCGCCACCGAAGCCAAAGTGGTGAACAAACTGGCTCAACAAGGCATTAAAAAAACCGACCTCACCCGCGATGAGTTTCTGAAACACGCTTGGGACTGGACTGACGAGCACGGAGGCATCATCCTGAAACAGCTCCGCAAGCTGGGTGCATCGTGTGACTGGGACCGCACAGCCTTCACCATGGACGAAGAACGCAGCAAAAGCGTTATCAAGGTGTTTGTCGACCTTTACAACAAAGGGTTGATTTATCGCGGCGTGCGTATGGTAAACTGGGACCCGAAGGCACTGACCGCCCTCAGCGATGAAGAAGTGATATATAAGGAAGAGCACAGCAAACTGTATTACCTGAGATATTATGTAGCCGATGACGACATGTCTGGCGAAACCGGAGCCGAAGGCGAAGTTGTTCACCGTGACGAACAAGGCAGACGATATGCCGTAGTAGCAACCACCCGTCCCGAAACCATCATGGGAGATACCGCCATGTGTATCAACCCCAACGACGTGAAGAACCGTTGGCTGAGTGGCAAAAAAGTGATTGTTCCGTTGGTAGGCCGTGTAATTCCGGTCATTGAAGACGATTATGTAGACATTGAGTTTGGTACAGGATGCTTGAAAGTTACTCCCGCACACGATGTGAACGACTATATGCTGGGAGAAAAGTACAACCTGCCCAGTATCGATATCTTCAATGATAACGGAACGCTGAGCGAAGCTGCCGGACTATATATAGGCATGGACCGTTTTGATGTCCGCGCTCAAATCGAAAAGGACTTGCAGGAAGCCGGTCTGATGGAAAAGGTAGAAGCTTATACCAATAAGGTAGGATTCTCCGAGCGCACCAATGTAGCCATCGAGCCGAAACTGTCTATGCAGTGGTTCCTCAAGATGCAGCACTTTGCTGATATGGCATTGCCGCCGGTGATGAACGATGAACTGAAATTCTATCCTGCCAAGTATAAAAACACATACAAGAACTGGTTGGAAAACATCAAGGACTGGTGTATCAGCCGCCAATTGTGGTGGGGACACCGCATCCCGGCCTACTTCCTGCCTCAAGGCGGCTATGTGGTAGCCGAAACGACCGAAGAAGCCGTGAAACTGGCTCAGGAAAAAACCGGCGACGCCAACCTGAAAGCGGAAGACCTACGTCAGGATGAAGATTGTCTGGACACTTGGTTCTCTTCATGGTTGTGGCCTATCTCGCTGTTTAACGGCATCAATGATCCGAACAACGAAGAAATCAACTACTACTATCCCACCAGCGATTTGGTGACCGGTCCGGATATTATCTTCTTCTGGGTAGCCCGAATGATTATGGCAGGCTACGAATACAAAGGCGACATGCCGTTTAAGAATGTTTACTTCACCGGTATCGTTCGTGACAAGCTGGGACGCAAGATGTCCAAGTCATTGGGTAACTCACCCGACCCGTTGGACTTAATTGAAAGATATGGTGCCGACGGTGTGCGTATGGGTATGATGTTGTCTGCTCCTGCCGGAAATGATATTTTATTTGATGATACACTTTGCGAACAGGGACGTAACTTCAACAATAAAATATGGAATGCATTCCGCTTGGTAAAAGGATGGGAAGTAGCCGACATCGAGCAGCCCGAATATGCACAACTGGCAACCAAATGGTTCGACAGTCTGCTCGTCAAGGTATCTGCCGAAATAGACGATTTGTTCAGTAAATACCGTCTGAGCGAAGCACTGATGGCGGTGTACAAACTGTTCTGGGACGAATTCTCAAGCTGGTATCTCGAAATGATTAAGCCGGCTTACGGACAACCGATTGACAAAAAGACCTATGAAGCGACGTTACACTTCTTCGATGTATTGTTGAGACAACTTCATCCGTTCATGCCGTTCATCACCGAAGAGTTGTGGCAACATATTTACGACCGCAAGGAAGGTGAAAGCATCATGACTGCACAAATGGAATCATACGCAGACAGAAATCCGGAGCAGAGCATTCAATTGTGCAATACATTCGACCAGTTAAAGGAAGTCATCTCAGGCATCCGTAACATCCGCCTGCAAAAGAACATTGCTCAAAAAGAAGCATTGGAAATGCAGGTAATGGGTGAAAATACATTCCTTATGTCTTATGCCGAAGTCGTGAAGAAAATGGGTAACCTGACCACCGTCAGCATTGTCAATGAGAAGCCCGAAGGCGCTGCTTCATTCATGGTGGGAACCACAGAATACTTCATTCCGCTGGGAGGCATGATTAATGTAGAAGAAGAATTGGCCAAACTGGAAGCCGACCTTAAATATCAGGAAGGTTTCCTGCAAAGCGTATTGAAGAAGCTGAGCAACGAAAAGTTCGTCAGCAAGGCTCCGGCAAATGTCATCGACATGGAACGCAAAAAGCAGGCTGATGCCGAAAGCAAGATTGCTTCATTGAAGGAAAGCATAGCCGCTCTGAAAAAATAAACGGCAGAGCAAACTGTTTAAAATAGGGAGGTGCACTCTTCGGAGTCGCACCTCTCTTTTTTTAATTTATCTGTTAATAAATCATTTCAAAAAGAAAATATCACAAACTTATTCTTACCTTTGTTACAATCACTTTAAATTAAATACTTATGAACAAACTGACAAAACTTGCATGCTTGTCGTTGTTTCTTCTGTTTTCGGCAAGTATCAGTAGCGCCGCTCCCAAGGACTATCGCTACACCACAGTCCCCAATGACCCGTTAAAAGCACGTATCTACACATTGGATAATGGACTGAAAGTCTATATGACCGTAAACAAAGAGACTCCGCGTATCCAAACCTACATTGCCGTACGCGTGGGCGGAAAGAATGACCCGGCGGAAACCACCGGTTTGGCACACTACTTTGAACACCTGATGTTTAAAGGAACCACACACTTCGGTACACAGAACTATGAAGCAGAACGTCCGTTGCTCGACCGGATTGAACAACAATTTGAAGTGTATCGCAAAACAACGGATGAAGCTCAGCGCAAAGCCATCTATCATGTTATCGACAGTCTGTCATACGAAGCTTCAAAATATGCCATTCCCAATGAATATGACAAACTGATGGCAGCCATCGGAGCCAACGGAACCAATGCATATACCAGCTTCGATGTAACTTGCTATACCGAAGACATTCCTTCCAATCAGGTAGAGAATTGGGCAAAGATACAGGCTGACCGTTTCAAGAACAGCATTATACGCGGTTTCCATACCGAGCTTGAAACAGTTTACGAAGAAAAGAACATGTCTCTCACACAAGATCCCCGCAAGGTGAGCGAAACCATGTTGGCAGCACTCTTCCCACACCATCCATATGGTACACAGACCGTGCTAGGTACACAGGACGACTTAAAGAATCCTTCCATCACCAACATCAAGAATTATTATAAAACTTGGTATGTGCCCAACAATATGGCCATCTGTCTGTCGGGTGATTTCAATCCTGATGAAATGATTGCCACCATCGACAAGTACTTCGGCGATATGAAGCCTAACCCCAATCTGCCGAAGCTGACCGTCAAACCGGAAACACCGATTACCGAGCCCATAGTACGCGAAGTGCTCGGTCCCGATGCCGAATCTGTGACATTGGCATGGAGATTCCCCGGTTCGGCAAGCAAAGAATATGAAACACTGCAAATTGTCAGCCAGATTATGAACAACGGCAAAGCCGGTCTGATGGACATCAACCTCAACCAGCAACAAAAAGTATTGGGAGCCTATGCTTATGTTTATAATTTGTCGGACTACTGTGCTTTCATCATGCAGGGACGTACCAAAGAAGGACAGACCCTGGACGAAGTGAAGGATTTGTTCTTGGGCGAAATAGCCAAACTGAAATCCGGTGACTTTGATGAAAATATGTTGCAAGCCAACATCAATAACTTCAAGAAATACCAGATACAGCAACTGGAATACAATAGCATTCGTGCCGATATGTTTGTTCAGTCCTTTGTGAACGGAACCGACTGGGCAGACGAAGTGACCGCACTGGAACGCATGTCAAAACTGACCAAAGCCGACATTGTTGCCTTTGCCAACAAGTACTTCACAGACAGTAATTATGCCATTATCTATAAAAAAACAGGAAAAGACCCGAACGAAAAGAAAATCTCTAAGCCGGAAATCACTCCTATTGTCATGAACCGCGATGCTGCCAGCAATTTCCTGAAAGAAGTGCAAGGAAGCAAAGTGCAACCGATAGAACCTGTGTTTATCGATTACAACAAAGATATGGATCAGTTCGCGTGGAACAAGGATGTTCCTGTTCTTTACAAACAGAACACCACCAATGACTTATTCTATCTGCGCTATATATTCGAAATGGGTAACAATAATGATAAGAAACTGGGAACAGCAGCACAATATCTGAGATTCCTCGGCACTTCGGATATGACACTGGAACAATTAAACAGTAAGTTCTATGGCTTGGCTTGTTCATTCAATGTGTCTCCGGGTGACGACCGCACTTATATCACTCTTTCAGGATTGAACGAAAATCTTCCTCAGGCTATCGAATTATTCGAGAAGATATTGGCTGACGCACAACCCGACAAGACGGCTTACGACAATATGGTGAAGAACATCCTGAAGTCACGCACGGATGCCAAATTAAACCAAATGCAAAACTTCATACGCCTGCTGACATACGCTGTTTATGGTAAAGAATCAGCCACACGCAATTTGTTGTCTACAGAAGAATTGCAAAATATGAATCCATCGGAACTGACCGACCGCATCCATAAACTGACTTCGTTCAAACATCGCATCATGTATTATGGGCCCAGTTCAGAACAAGAGTTGACCGACGTATTGAATAAATATCATAAAGTTCCTGCACAGCTACAAGATATTCCTGCCGGCAAGAAATTTGTGATGCAACCCACTCCTTCCAATAAGGTGTTGATTGCTCCATACGAAGCAAAACAGATTTATATGGTACAGTATTCCAATCGCGGGGAAAAATTTAACCCGGAAGTTGAACCTATCCGTAGTTTGTACAATGAATACTTCGGTGGCGGCATGAACTCCATTGTCTTCCAGGAGATGCGCGAATCACGCGGTTTGGCTTATTCGGCATGGGCAGGAATCGTGACAGGTGGCAAAGTCATCTATCCATATACCGTGCAAACCCAGATAGCTACCCAAAATGACAAGATGATGGATGCCATCAAGACTTTCAATGATATCATCAATAATATGCCGGAATCGGAAGCTGCTTTCAAACTGGCAAAAGAAGGTATCATTTCCCGTCTGCGCACCGACCGCATTATCAAGGATAATATCCTTTGGTCATACATTTATGCTCAAGATATGGGTATGAACGTCGACAAACGCATCAAACAGTACAATGATGTACAGAAAATGACTCTGCAAGACGTTATCGGTTTCCAAAAGAAATGGATGAAAGACCGCACCTATACTTATTGCATATTGGGTGACAAGAAAGAGCTGGACATGGAAGCACTGAAAACCATAGCTCCAATTGAGGAACTTACTCAGGAAGAGATTTTCGGATACTAACCCAAGGTAACTCTGTTCCGGTCTAAAAACGAGGAGTTAAAGAATAACCTTTAAAAAAGGGGTTGTGTCAAAACGTTGATGATGCTGTCGTTTAGTTCGTAGGGGCGAGGTTCGCTCGCCCGAAAACAGTTTGCTT
>ENA-ORTD01002054-ORTD01002054.1-human-gut-metagenome-genome-assembly--contig:-NODE-2054-length-12471-cov-2.167526_pt1 | contig 12471 bp, 11 predicted proteins | sample MGYA00241907_ERZ509178 | MGnify/ENA primary metagenome ERZ509178 (study PRJEB26280, sample SAMEA2338793) | human gut metagenome | biome: human gut; feature: human-associated habitat; material: faeces...
CAGGGGAAGACGTGTAAAAGAAGCAGGTCCGTCCCAGCCGGTAGAAATCCTCGGATTGAATGAGGTTCCGCAGGCAGGAGAAGTCTTTGTGGGATGCGAGTCAGAAAAAGAAGCAAGAAACTTTGCAGAGACATTTATTTCACAGCACAGAGTGAAGATGCTTGAAGAGACAAAATCCAAGATGTCTCTGGATGATCTGTTCAATCAGATTCAGGAAGGAAACTTAAAAGAACTCAACATCGTAGTGAAAGCAGATGTACAGGGTTCTGTGGAAGCAATCAAACAGAGTCTGATCAAATTGTCAAATGAAGAAGTTGTGATCAAGATCATTCACGGCGGAGTTGGTGCGATCAATGAATCCGACGTGATTCTGGCATCTGCTTCCAATGCGATCATCATCGGATTTAACGTGCGTCCGGATGCGACAGCGAAGGAGATTGCAGACCGTGAAGGCGTTGACTTAAGACTTTACAGAGTCATCTACAATGCGATTGAAGATGTGGAAGCGGCAATGAAAGGTATGCTGGATCCGGTATTTGAAGAGAAGGTACTGGGACACGCAGAAGTACGTCAGACATTTAAGGCATCCGGAGTGGGAACGATTGCAGGTTCTTATGTACAGGACGGTACTTTTGAACGAAATTGTTCTGTTCGTCTGACACGTGACGGCATTGTGATCTTTGACGGACCTCTGGCATCTCTGAAACGATTCAAGGATGATGTGAAAGAAGTCAGAGCCGGATACGAGTGCGGTTTCGTATTTGAAAACTATAATGATATCAAAGAAGGCGATCTTGTAGAAGCATACAAGATGGTAGAAATAGAAAGAAAATAAGGAGCAGTTATGAGGAAAAACAGTATTAAAAACACAAGAATCAATACTGAAGTCCAAAGAGAACTGAGCAACATCCTACGCGGAGGCATCAAGGACCCGAGAGTGGCGCCGATGACTTCCGTGGTAGCGGTGGAAGTAGCACCTGATCTGAAGACATGTAAGGCATACATCAGCGTGCTGGGAGATAAGAAAGCCCAGGAAGATACGATCACAGGACTTCAGAGTGCAGAAGGATATATCCGGCGTGAACTGGCAAGAACGATCAACATGCGCAATACACCGGAGATCCGGTTTATCATGGATCAGTCCATTGAATACGGTGTCAATATGACGAAAAAAATCAATGATCTGACCAAAGATTTGAAAAGTGAGGATGAATAAATAAGCATGAAAATTGTATTATCTGATATTTTGAAGGGAAAGAAGCGGATCGCGCTCTCCGGTCATGTTCGGCCGGACGGAGACTGTGTAGGATCGTCGATGGGATTGTACCTGTATCTTACAGAGCAGTTTCCGGAAATAGAAGTTGATCTGTATCTGGAAAAGATACCGGCATCCTTTTCCATAATCTCGCGTACAGAGGAAATCAGACATACACTTTCAGAAGAGACGGCATATGATCTGTTTATCTGTCTGGACTGCGGGGACAAGGCAAGGCTGGGATTTTCAGCGCCTTTGTTTGAAAGTGCCGGACAGACGGACCGTTTGCACCGTTACTTCGACAGGCTGCACATACGGTTTGTATCGATCATCATGTGAGCAATGATGCATTTGCAGAGTTAAATTACATTCGCCCGGAGGCAAGTTCTACATCAGAGCTGGTTTATACACTTCTGGAAGATGAGAAGATCAGTAAGGCATGTGCGGAAGCACTGTATATGGGAATCGCACATGATACGGGAGTATTTCAGTACTCCTGTACCTCTCCGGAGACGATGGAGGCAGCCGCACAGTTGCTTAGAAAAGGAATTGACGGCAGTGAGATTATCGAAAAAACTTATTTTGAGAAGACCTATATCCAGAATCAGATCTTAGGGAGAGCGCTTTTAGAAAGCATGCTGGTTTTAGAAAAACAGGTGGTCGTTTCTGTTGTATCCAGAAAAGAGATGGAATTTTTCGAGGCAGTTCCAAGCGATCTGGAGGGAATCGTGGCTCAGCTTCGGCAGACAAAAGGTGTGGAAGTGGCGATTTTTCTGCATGAGACGGACACCCGGGAGTATAAGGTCAGTCTGCGTTCCAAGGGCAAAGTCAATGTAAGCAGTATTGCTCAGTATTTTGGTGGAGGCGGTCATGTGCGTGCAGCAGGGGTTACAATGAAAGGTTCTGCGCACGATGTGATCAACAATCTGCTTAGACAGATTACATTGCAGCTAAAAGAGGCATAGAAGAGAAAGACAGGAATTGTTATGGTAAATGGAATTCTGAACGTATACAAAGAAAAAGGATACACATCCCATGATGTAGTGGCAAAGCTGCGTGGAATTGTGGGGCAGAAGAAGATCGGACATACAGGCACGCTGGACCCGGATGCGGAAGGCGTGCTTCCTGTTTGTCTGGGAAGAGCAAAAAAGGTATGTGATATGCTCACGGAAAAGGATAAAACATACGAGGCGGTCCTGTTGCTTGGAAAAGAGACCGATACCCAGGATATTTCAGGAACTGTGCTGAGAGTGGGAGAGACAGAAGGACTCACGCAGGAGCAGGTAAAAGACTGTGTGATGAGTTTTGTGGGGGAATATGATCAGATACCGCCCATGTATTCTGCACTGAAAGTAAACGGCAAAAAGCTGTATGAGCTGGCACGGGAAGGGAAGACGATCGAGCGCAAAAGCCGCAAAGTTGAAATCAAAGAGATCCGGATCCTGGAAATGGCACTGCCGCGTGTGAGGATGGAGGTTTCCTGTTCCAAGGGAACCTATATCCGGACATTGTGTCACGATATCGGTGAAAAGCTGGGTTGCTTTGGATGTATGGAGTCGCTTCTTCGTACAAAGGTGAGCCGTTTTGAGATTGAGAGCAGTCTGAAGCTTTCAGAAATACAGAAAAAAAGAGAGGAAGGAAAGCTTTCAGAGATTATAACCCCTCTGGATGCAGTGTTTTTCCAATATCCTGCCGTGACGGTAAAAAAAGAGGGGCAGGCGCTTGCGTATAACGGAAATGAGATTCCAATCCGCTTTGTAACAGATATGGAAGAAAGAAAAAATCAGGAATGGATACGTGTATACGATCTGGAAAATCATTTTATCGGTATCTTCTGTTTTGATAAAAACAGGAAAAAACTTACTGTGGAAAAGATGTTTCTGGATCAGGAAGAAATAAGAGGATGATTATGCAGTACGTAACAGACTTAAGCAAATATCAGACAGAAAACAGGACAGCTGTCACACTCGGAAAGTTTGACGGTCTTCACCGAGGACATCAGGAACTGATCAGCCGGATTCAAAGATTTGCGGATCAGGAAAAAGCGGAAAGTGTTGTTTTTGCATTTGATATGGGGAAAGAAGCATTGATGACAGGCGAGGAAAAGAAAGCATATCTGGAAGGATGTGTGGATACGCTGATCATCTGTCCGTTTACTGAGGCAATCCGTGAGATGGAAGCAGAGGAATTTATTGAAAAGATCCTGATTGAACAACTGCATGCCGCATACATTGCAGTGGGAACAGATTTTCATTTTGGTCATCAGAAGCGAGGAGATATCTGTATGCTGAAACAGTATGCAAAGCGCTATGGATATGAGCTGGAGATTGTAGAAAAGGCAGTGTATCGAAAAAGGGAAATCAGCAGTACCTATATCAGAGAGGCGCTGAAAGTCGGCAATGTGGAACTTGCAGAAAAGCTTTTGGGATACCGATACCGTACAGAGGGCGTTGTAGAGCATGGACAAAAGCTCGGGAGAACGCTGGGATTTCCCACTTTGAATGTCGCATGGAAGCCCGAAAAAGCAGCCCCCCGGTTTGGCGTATATGCATGCAGAGTAAAAATGGATGGAACCTGGTATTGCGGAATCGGCAATCTGGGGATCAAACCGACGGTAACGGATGCAAAACGGATTTTGACAGAGGTGTATGTATTTGATTATAAGGGAGATGCATACGGAAAATATGTGGAGATTGAATTCTGTGCGTTTGAGAGACCGGAGAGCAGATTTGCATCTCTGGAGGAGTTAAAAACACAGGTGGATCGAGATATTTTATTTGGTATGGAGTATTTTCGGGCGCAGCAGTGAGGTGGTTTATGAAGAAAGGGAAGAAAAAACCAAGTTTTCGTACAAAGCTGATCTTTCTGACTTTGTCGGCCTGTATTATTTCGACATTGATTCTTGGAATCGCACAGATGGTGTTGTCCGTTTTTCATTTTTCGAGACAGGCTCGTTCTGACCTGGAATTTTATCTCGAGAATACAAGCGGGCAGTTTGATACAAGAATCAAAAATATGGAAAATATGGTGATTTCTCTGCGGCATAATAATGTGCTGAAACATTTTATCGCGGGAGAAGCGTACAATGAGCAAGAAGCAAGGGAGCAGTTTGCAAACAGTACCGATTTGTTTTCGGAAATGAATATGGTTGATTCCGCCTCTCCGTTTATCGACTGCATCTATCTGTTTAATGAAAACGGAGAATGGGTGAGCAGTCGTTTCTACCCGGAGACAGTGGAAAATATGGAGCTTCAGAATCAAATTTATAAAGAAATCAATTCCAGTTTTTTGAAAAGCAGCAATGAATACTGGTATATGACACATGATGAACGCGCGTATGTATGTATGCGTGTATACAATGAGGAGATGGAGGAGTCCGGCTGCTGCATTATTTCCCTTGGAAAAAGTGCGGTGGATACGTTGTTTTCCAAAACAAAAGAATATCCGGAAAGCAGCTGGCTGATCACAGGAGAAAAAGGACAGATTCTGTTTGCAAATGAAAAGGGAAAAGAACAGGCAAAACAGATGCTGGAAATTCAGGATTTGGGAAGCAGTGAGGAAAAGATCGGAAATCAGATGACTCTCTTTTATGGAGGGAAAACCGGGTTTGGGATTGAACTGAGGATGGCACTTCCCAAGAATCTGATCTATGCCTCGATCCGTTCCACCGTACAGCCTTTTGCAGTGATTTTTCTGATCGTGATCGGAATCACGGCGATTGTCGTATTTGCGGTATCCATGAGAATGACACGTCCGCTGAAGTTTATCGGAGAAGATATCCGGAAATTTGGAAACGGCAGACTGGATGCGCAGATGCGGGAATTTGATACAAGAGAGTTTGATGAGATCAGCACACGGTTTAATGAGATGACCGGGCAGATCAAAAATCTGATCACGGAAGTCTATGAAAAACAGCTTCTTGCTACACAGGCTCAGGTAAAATATTTGCAGTCTCAGATCAATCCGCATTTCATGTTTAACATTTTATCCATGCTCAGTATGAAAGCAGGATTGCAGGGAAACAAAGAACTGCAAAAGCTTTTGAGCGCATTTTCCAGACTGATTCAGGGAAAGATTTTCCGGAACGGAGAGATTGAAATCCCGTTATTTCAGGAGATGGAGTTGATCGAGTTTTATCTGCTTTTACAGGGAGAGCGGTTTGCAGGAAAGATTACATATGATATACTTTGCAGTGAAGAAGTGAAAAATGCCAGAATTCCGCGGCTGAGTGTGGAACCATTGGTGGAAAACGCTGTTTCACACGGTCTCGAACCGAAACCGGGAAGCGGTCATATCAGGGTGGAAGCAAAAGAAGAAAATGGGAAGCTGCGGATTCAGATCAAAGATGACGGAGTCGGATTTGATGTGGAAGAGCAGAAGAAGAACAAAGGGCAGGCGGTGGAAGATGAGAAGCATACGCACATCGGTCTTACCAATACACAGCAGATGCTTCATACGATATACGGTGAAGAAGCATCGATGAAGATTGAGAGTACACCGGGTGCGGGTACATGTGTAACGATGTGTCTGCCGTTGGAAAAAGGGGGAAGAAAGTCATGTGGAGAGTGATGATTGCAGATGATGAACCATATATCCGGGAAGGGTTGGAAAAGCTGATTCCCTGGGAGGAGCTTGGATGCGAGCTGATCTATGTTGCGGAGAATGGTCAGGATCTGTTGGAACAGATCCGCAGCTGTCCGCCGGATATTGCGATCATTGATATAAAAATGCCGCTGATGGACGGCATGGAAGTTGCGGAATACATTTATAAAAATCATATCCGGACGTCTGTGATCTTTCTGACTGCGTATGCGGATTTTCAGTATGCACGAAAGGCAATTCAGTACCAGGTGAGTGATTATATTGTCAAAACAGCAGCTCTGGAAGAAATTCCGGCAGCCATTGCAAATATCAAACAGCGGCTGGAGAGTGAAAATATGACCTGGTATCGGATGCTCCTGGTAACACCGGTGCGTCAGGGTGAAAAGGTGAGAAAATTCTTTCTGCATGCCTTTCATTCGTTTGAATACCGCGCTCTTTCACCCGGAACGGAGGAAGAAGGACTGGTGCTTACAGTCAATGACAGTGAACGGACAGAGGAAATCTTCAGCTGTTGTGAGAAAATGAAAGCCTTTTGTAAAAACTTTCTTGGAGAGACGCCGCAGATTTTGTGCAGCCGGGCCTATCAGCAGGGAGATGATTCTTCCTTGCTCTATGAACAGACAAAGGCCTACGCCAAGGGAAGAAGTGCAGAGCAGATTTTGATCGTGCCGCAGAATGCAGAAGAGGGAGATGGGACAGATACATTGTTAAAGCGTGTTCAGACCTATATCCGGAACCATTATACAGAGCGCCTGACACTGGCGGATATTGCGGAGGCAGTCCATGTCAGCTCCAGTTATCTGAGTCGGTTTTACAAATTGAAGGCAGGAGAGAACCTGTTTGATACGATTAATTCTCTTCGTGTGGAAAAAGCCAAAGAACTGCTTTTAAGAGGAGACAAGAAAATCTATGAGATCGCAGCATTGACCGGTTTTGAGGATACGGCATATTTTTCAAAGGTGTTTAAGAAATATGCAGGATGTCCGCCAAAGGAATACGAGCAGTCCGGAGGAAGAAATCTATGAGAAAAGGAACGTGGGTTTTACTGCTTCTTATGACGGCCTGTCTGCTCGGAGGCTGCAGTAAGGAGAGCGCGGAGCAGACAGAGATTACGCTGATACATGGTTGGGGCTCCATGGAATCGGAGCATGTCAGAATGCGGCAGATTTATAAGGATTTTGAAAAAGAGCACCCGGAGATCAAGCTGAATCTGATGTCCATGACTTCATCGGATGAGGTGATCAAAAAGACAAAAAACATGCTTTCTGTTGGAGAGGTTCCGGATCTGATTTTTACAGGAGGCTACGGAAAAGATTCGGTGTACCGCTTTATGGAAGAAAAAAACAAAGCGGCAGACCTTATGCCTTATCTGGAGAAAGATCAGGAATTTGCAGACTCTGTAGCGCCGGAGATCATTTCCTACTGGCAGAAGGACGGGAAGCTGTATACCCTGTCAGATGTACTGTTGCTTGGAGGGGGATACTGGTATAACGCGGATATTTTTGAAAAAGCGGGGATTGAATCGGTACCGGAGACCTGGGATGAGTTTCTGGAGGCTTGTGAGAAGATACAGAACTGGTCACAGAATGAAGGAAAATCGGTGATCCCGGTACAGATTACGAAAGAAAACAGTGCTTATCTGGCAGATGCCCTGCTTTTGGACACTTCCAAAGAAGCACAGGACGCAGTGGAAAATCATTCGATGATGCTAAGTGCAAAAGAACTTTTTCCGGTTTTAGAGACAATGAAGCAGATCAGACAATATGGGGACAGTACAGACAAAAATTATGGATACAGGGACGAAGGAAGTATGTTCAACAGTGGAAATACAGCCATGTATATCAATGGAGTGTGGGCAAGTAAGCTGATCGATGAAAAAATCGATGCCTGCTATGCACCGTTTCCGGGAAAGAATGGCAGCACGATCGCCAGTTCTTCCGTATGTCTGGGATATATTGTAGGCAATACCGGGAATCAAGAGACAATGGATGCCAGTGTTGAATTTTTAAAGTATATGCTCAGCGAAAAGGTACAGAAGCGGATTCTTCTGGAAACCGGACAAATGCCGTCCAGCCCAAAGATACATCTGGAAGAATATAAGGAGCAGATTCCGAGGATGTGCAATGCTGTGGAAGCAATTCGTGGAGCAGACCGTATCATTGAGGTGCCGGACAATCTCTGGACGGCAGATCAGCTGGAAAACTTTCGGAACCAGATTATGGAAGTTCTTAACGGGACTTTGGATGAAGAGCAGTTTTGTACAAATTTATATCAATAGTTGCAGCGTCATATCATGAAAATGGTATGGCGCTTTTCATAAATATGACAAAACAGAGGTAAATAAATTACAAGAAAACGGCAGAATCATAAATATATTACAAAAAATAGGAAATTGACACGGAAAAACCAGAAATAATGCAAGAAAGTGTCAATTCTATCCATAGAGTCAGGCTGATGATCATGATATTCTAAATTCAACAGGAAATCGAAGGAGGATTTAGTAATGAAAAAGAAAAGAATCATCAGCCTGATTTTGGCTACAACTATGGCGGCAACAGTAGTCGTTTCCGGATGTGGGAAATCCGGTGACTCTGAGAAAACAGATGACGGCAAAAAGAAAACAGAAGCATCTGATGACAAGGTATTGGAGTTTTATCATGGATATTATCAGGATGCAAGCGAATGGGCACCTGCACAGGTTATGCGCGATATCTATGACGAGTTTGCAAAAGAGCATGCAGATGGAGAAGTGGAATTTAAAGCAATTCCGACAGAGGATATCGACAGTGTGGTAGAAAATAAAGTGGCAGGCGGAAGCTATCCGGATATGGTGGATCTGGCAGGACGGTCTGTATCACTGGCAGCGATCAGTCAGGATTTGCTCCTTGACATGAAACCATACATAGATGAAGAAGGAATCAAAGACAACGTTGGAATCAACTATACACAGAACGACGTGGATGGAAAGATTTATACGGTTCACGATCAGCTTCTGACACTGGGATACTGGTACAATGACAAGGTGTTAAAAGACGCAGGAGCAACAACACCGGATACATGGAAGAACTGGAGCGATTTTGAAGGAGCAATGGAAAAAGTACGTTCCGCAGGCGGAGATGTGTATGCATATGGTGCCGGTCAGGGATCTACAAGATGCTTTAACGCAATCCTCGGTATGTCCGAAAATGGAAGAAAAATCGTAGGAGAGCCTCTGACAGAAGAAGCAATCGAATCCAAAGAGTTTGAAGAAGCATTCAAACAGGTGGCAAATATGGATCAGAAAAACGGATCTTCCAATGCCAGCAGCAATGCCGATGACGGTGCAAACGACTGGGCAGCAGACTTCAACAAAGGACAGTCTGCAGTGTTCTTCAACGGAGTATGGGCAGCAGGCGGATTTGAAGATACTACAAACTTTAAACCGGCAATCTTCCCGGGAAGCGTTTCCTTATCTTCTGCAAGCGGCGGAATCACAGCAGCAAATGATATGAGTGATGCAGAAAAAGAACTGGCACTGGAATTTGTAAAATATATGACAAGTGATGAAGTACAGACAAAGATCTTCAAAGAAGTAGGTGCAAACCCATGTACAACAACACTGGATCTGAATGCACTGGCAGAAGGATCTGACGAGAAAACAAAACTTCTTGCAGAGGCATGTTCTCAGGCAAATGATGCAGAATATGTGATTGCAACAATCGATTCTACATGGGGAACAGATATTGCAAATGCGATCGGTAACAAACTGATCGAATCTACCGTTTCCGGAACTGATGTAAATGCAAAATTTGAAGAATTAAAGAGTGAACTGATCGGTCTGATTGGTTAATTGTAAATCATGGAAGCTGCTCTTTGCAGGAGGTATTTAAGGAGCAGCTTCCTTCTCTATGAAATTTTCCAGAGTAGGAGGTAGCAAAATGGAAATAACCGGAAAAAAACAAAAGTTGAGAAAGAATGCGTTTATTCTCTTCTTTCTTTTACCGACTCTGGTCTGCTTTTGTGTGTTTTATTTATATCCGATCGCAACGGTGGTCATCAGTTCCTTTGCAAAATGGGACTACACGAATTTGAATGATATGCAGATGTATTCCTTTGGACATCTGTTTGACAACTATAAATATATTTTTGAGAAATATCCGTATTTCTGGGAAGGACTTAGAAATTCCTGTATCTGGGCATTGTGCGGACTTGTAGTCCAGGTTCCGATCGCGACAGGAGTGGCACTGGTAATCTCCAAGAAATGCAGAGGATGGAAGCTGGCAAGAAATATTTACGTGATACCGAATATTATTTCTTCGGCAGCAATGGGATTGATCTTCTTACAGCTGTACAATCCGAAGTATGGTATTATCAATGAAATTATCCGTGTTTTTGTGCCGAATTTCCAGGACAACGTACTGTTTATACCAAAGGTAAATATGATCGCTTTGACCTGCGCATACATCTTCTTTGCAGGAACAAACATGATCATGGTTCTGGGACAGATTTCTGCAATACCGGAAGAGGTTCGTGAGGCGGCACTTTTGGATGGAGCCAAAGGATGGACACTGGATCGTTGTATCGTTCTTCCATTGATTAAAGATACAATAAAGACAATCAGTATTCTCTCCGTATCCGCAGGATTCCTGTTGTATAATGAAGTTTATTTCCTGACGAACGGAGCAGCAGGAACAAAGAGTATCAGCTTCCTGATCCGTGAACTGGCAGTTGTCAGTCCAAGAGCACAGTACGCACGTGCAAATGCGATCGGTGCGATTCAGATCCTGGGAGGTCTGGTATTGATCCTGATCATTAATATGCTGTTTCGTGAGAGAAAACAGAAAGGAGGCAGAAGATGATGAGCAGACAGAGAAAAGGCAAAGAAAATGAAGCGGTCCATGGAGTGGGGACTTTTGGAAAGATCGTTTCGTATGTTGTGATGATTCTGGTATGTTTCATCTCCCTGTTTCCGGTTATTTGGGTGGCAATTTCCTCGTTGAAGGCAGATCCTCTGGCAGAGCCGGGATTTACTCTGCCAAGTGCACTTTGTTTTGATGGATATATCGGAGTATTCCGGGACATGCATATTATGAGATACTACTTTAACAGTTTTAAAGTGACAGGTATTTCTGTCGTATTAAGTATCATCATGATTTCCATGTCAGCGTATGTTGTGGCAAGAATGAACTTTAAATTTAAATCGGTGGTCAGCGTCATGTTGATGTCTACATTGTTTATTCCACCGACAGCGATGACATTCCCGGTTTATAATCTGATCAACAGTATGGGAATCAACGATACGCATGCAGGATTGATTTTAATCTATACATGCAGCGGTATCGCAGTCAGCTTTATGGTCATCAAAAACTATTTCCTGACGATACCGGTAGAGCTGGAAGAAAATACGGAACTGGTGATTGAAACGGACGATGACGGCTGCGGTTATACACAGACATTTTTCAAGATCATGCTGCCGATCGCACGTCCGGGAATCCTGACAGCAGCAATGCTGGCGTTTATGAATTACTGGAATGAATACTACTGGGCATCTATGGTACTGACAACAAAAGAACTGAAGACTGTTCCGGCGATTCTGGCACAGTTCCAGAATGCATTTTCTACGAACTACAACGGAATGTTTTCCGCAATCGTTGTAATTCTGCTTCCGCCGGTGATCTTGTTCTGCTGTTTCAGCAAGTACTTTATTGAAGCACTGTCTGGTGGGGCAGTAAAAGGCTAAAAGGAGAGAAAAAACATGAAACAAGTAACAGCCATTCTTTTGGGAGCCGGACAGAGAGGGGCAGAGGCTTATGCCTCTTATGCCCTGGATTATCCCAATGAATTGAAATTTGTAGCAGTAGCGGAACCAAGAGCGGATCGACGGGAAGAGTTTGCAAAGCTTCATGATATTGCACCTCAAAACGCTGTGGAATCGGACATGGAGCTTTTGAACCGTCCGAAAATGGCGGACTGTGTTCTGATCTGTACACAGGATCAGATGCATTATGAGGCATTGAAGCTGGCTGTGGAAAAAGGCTATCACATTTTATGTGAAAAACCGATCTCACCTGTAAAATCTGAACTGATCGAGATCGGGGAGATCGCAAAGAATTATGACAAGGTGATCAGTATTTGCCACGTGCTGCGTTATTCTCCATTTTTCAGAGAGCTGAAACGGCTTCTGGATGAAGGGGCGATCGGTCAGCTTGTTGATATCCAGCATATTGAGAGTGTGGGATACTGGCATATGGCACACAGCTTTGTACGTGGTAACTGGAGAAACAAGTCCTTAAGCAGTCCGATGATCCTGCAGAAGTGCTGTCATGATATGGACATCTTATTATGGCTCGTAGGTGCGTCCTGTACAAGACTTACAAGCTTCGGAAATCTGATGCATTTTAAAGAAGAAAATGCACCAGAAGATGCTCCGGCTCACTGTCTGGACGGATGTGTACACCGGGATGAATGTCCGTATTTTGCACCTCGATTCTATCTGGAGGATTTAGAGGAAAAAGGCGGAACATTTGCAAAAGTGGTAAGTCTTCAGACGGATAAAAAATCTCTGCTGGATGCATTGAAAGACGGACCATATGGAAGGTGTGTTTACCACTGTGACAACGATGTGGTAGATCATC
>ENA-ORTD01002084-ORTD01002084.1-human-gut-metagenome-genome-assembly--contig:-NODE-2084-length-12288-cov-2.830377_pt1 | contig 12288 bp, 8 predicted proteins | sample MGYA00241907_ERZ509178 | MGnify/ENA primary metagenome ERZ509178 (study PRJEB26280, sample SAMEA2338793) | human gut metagenome | biome: human gut; feature: human-associated habitat; material: faeces...
AGCGCCAGCATGTCGTCGTCGGTCGGAGAAACCTCGAACACGACATACGAAAGCGCACGCGACGGCGTCTGCTTGAACATGTTCTTGTGGCTGTTGTAATACGCCTTGATGTCGCTCGACTTGAGCTGAATCAGCGAATCGGGAACGGCCGAGTATTTCTTACCGGCCCACTTGCCGGCATAGGTGTTGTTGGCGGAGTTCACACCGTTGGCCACTTCGAGCGAATTGACATACACACCGCCCTTGATCAGGCCGAGGAACTTGGCGACCTCGCGCTCCATGCGGGCCTGCTCGTTGAGCTGCGCCCAAGCCTGCTGCGCCTGCGCGTTGGCTTCGGCCTCGGAGAGGAACTGGTGAACGGCGGCGACGTTGTACTCACCCGTGCGGGGATCCGCGAAGGCATTGTAGAAAGCCTGCGAAGGATGCTGGCCGCTGACCATCGACATACGTTCAGGCTCGGTAACGCGAAGGCCCATCTTGTCGAATCCGGGAGTCAGCACGTATTTGCCGATCAGGGCCTGCCATGCAGCGTTGGCAAGCATCGCCGACTGCTGTTCGTTGCTCTCCTGAGCACCGCTCTGCGCCTTGACCTGCTCGTACTGGTTGTAATACTCCGAATAGTTGATCTTTTCACCGTCGATAACACCGACCCGGGGGTCGTTGCCTGAGAAGCCCATTTCGGTCTTCAGGGAGAGAATGAAAGCCAAGAGGGCGCCTGCGATGACAATCGACAGCACGATGCCGAACTTGGTGCGTAAAGTGTTTAAACTTGCCATATAAATTGTAAATTATTCGTATTGTTTCGAATTAGCAGTCAAAGGTAGTAAATTTATTCGGAAAAGGCCCTTATTATGCCATAAAAATTCTCACAACTTCCGGACCCGCGCCAAGTCGATCCGCGAACGCGTCGTACGCAGGATTCGCACCTGCAGACCGCCGACGAAAACGGTCTCGCCGGCCGTGGGAATCCCCTCGTAATTGAAGATGATGAAACCCGCCAGCGTATCGTATTCGCGGCTCTCCTCGATACCCAGACCGTATTTCTCATTGAGGTATTTCACTTCGAGACGGCACGAGAGGACATACTCGTCGGGACCGACCTGCTTTTCGGTCAGGTCGGGCACGTCGTGCTCGTCCTCGATCTCGCCGAAAATCTGTTCCAGCACGTCTTCGAGCGAAATGACGCCCGCCGTGCCGCCGAACTCGTCGATCACCACGGCGATGTTGGTGCGGTGCTTGATAAAGTTCTGCAGCACCAGTTGCAGCGGCATGGTCTCAGGGACGAAATTAACCTGCATCATCACGTCGGAAATACCGGCCGGACGGGTGAACAGACTCTTCGAGTTGATATAGCCGATGATGTTGTCGATGCTCTTGCGCCAGACGAAGATACGCGAATACTTGGAATCGACGAAACGCGCCGTGAGCTGTTCGATGGTCGTATCGTCGATGTCCACGGCCTCGACGTCCACGCGCGGCACCATGCAGTCGCGCACCCGCAGGTCGGCGAAATCCAACGCGTTCTGGAACAGCTTCAGCTCGTTGTCGGGTTCGGGACGCGGCTCGGAACTGTTGGTGTCGAGCAGCGACGCGAGGTCCTCGCGGTCGAAACTGTGCGTCGTCGTCCGCTCTTCGACGCGGCGGCCCGTCAGACGCAGGATACCGTGCGAAATGAGCGTCGTCAGCCGCGCGATCGGATAGAGCAGCAAATAGAAGAAATAGATTACCGGCGCCAGCGCGCGGTAATAGAAGTTCGGATTGTTGCGGAAGACCGACTTGGGCAGGAATTCCGCGAAAAAGATGATGATGACGGTCGAAACGGCGGTTTCGATCGCCACGGAACCGTTCCGGGCGATGCTCTCCCACCCCAGCGCGTAGAAAATACCGCGCAGCAGCAGCGACATGTAGAGCGAGTAGATGACCAGCGCGATATTGTTGCCCACCAGAATCGTGGTGATATACTGTCCGGGGTGGCGGGAGAATATATCCGCTATGCGGTCGAACATGCGGCTCTGCTTGCGGTCGATCTCCAGTTTCAGGCGGTTCTTGCTCGTAAAAGCGATCTCCATACCCGAAAAGAATGCCGACAGCAACAGCATCAGGACAATCAGTATGACCGAAGTAAGCATCTCTTATTGGGTTGATTGTATCTCGTCATCATCCAGTTTCAGATCCACCGGCTTCATCTGCTGCTGTTCCGTTCTGGGCCGGGCTTCGGCAGGCTCCCCTGCGGGCGCCGGTCTGCCGGGCGCATCCCTGCGAACGGGCCGCCGGGCCGGAACCGGAGCGACGGCGGGCTTGACAGCGGGTTCGGGCATAGGCTCGCCGGCGGATGCAGCGGCGGTTTTGCCGGACTGCTGCGCAGGGACAGGTCCCGACGCCCCCGTCCGGCCTCCGGCAGTCGAATCGGGAACGACCTCGACCTCCTGTTCGGTGGGTTTGACCTCGACCTCCATGCGGCCTTTCATACGGCGGAAACGCCAGTCCTTGAACTCCTCGTCGGATTCGAAACCTTCGCCGATAAAGACGTCGCGTCCGTCGTTCTGCACGATTTTCGAATCGACGTTCGAATAGATCTTCTTGGTCTGCTGATTCCAGAACAACTGCTGCGTGTAGAGGTTCTTGCCGTCCGATTTGACGACCACGACATTGCCTTTGGCCTCCCACAATTTGCGGTTCTCGTAGTAGATGGCGTAATTGGCCGTCAGCACGGCATCGACAGTAGAGAGCGAATCGTCCTTATAAGTGGTGATCTTGACCCCCTTGCGGAACTCGCGGTAGGGTTCGCGGGCCAGCGAATAGCCCTCGACCAGCGGAGTTACGAAATGGTAGGAGCGGCGGCCGTTCTTCGATTCGACGATCGACAGGTTTTCGCTGTATTCGGTTCTCATCGTCTCTTCGGAAGCCGCGGCATCCTCCGCCTCTTCGCGTTCGCAGGAGAATAGCAAGATAGCACTCCCCATAACGGAGAGTGCTACCATGGCGTATCTTGCGATGAGCCTGTTCATTAATTAGCGGGGACGTACGGAAGTCACGACACCGGCGGCCGTACCGCAGGTCACGGTATAGCGGGAGCCGGCCTGCAGCTCGTTGAAGAAGCACTCCTCCGAAGTCGGAAAACGGCTGCGGAACGCATTCAGCGACGTTTTGGCGGATTCGAGGTACTCCGAATCCGAGGGCAGCAGTTCGATGGCCTTCGACATCGTGTCGTAAGCGGCCCAGAAAGTGGCCTGACCGGCAAAACCGCCGCAGTTGGCAGCCGAAATGGCATAGCACTGGGCCAGCACGTAATAGGGCACGCCGTCCTCAGGATTCAGGTCGCGGGCCTGACGCGCAGCGGAAGCGGCTCCGGGGATATCGTTTGCAACCAAGTCGATCAGCGCGATGCGCACCAGCAGCAGCTGACGCTCCGCAGGATCCTGCTCGACGGCAAGCGCCTCGTTGAGGTATTTGATCGCCTTGGCGTAATCGCCCTTGCTCTGGAAAGCCTGCGCAAGGAACATGGCGGTCTCCGAAGAGGGTTTCACGGCATAGTATTTCTCTGCGAGCGTAAAATAGAAGTCGCCGTCGCACTTGGCGCGCGACATCAGCGCCACGGCCTGCGCCAGCAGCGCCTCGTCGTCGGGAGCCGCTTCGAGCTTGCCGCGGAAGAGCTTTTCGAGGTTCTCGCAGCTTGCGGCACCGCTCAGACCGAACGCGGCGTCGAACTGTGCCTTGTACTCGTTGGCATTGGGATTCTTCTCGAAGAACGGCGTCAGACGGTCGTATTCGGCGATGATCTCGTCGGGCAGCACCTCGTCGGTGTTCTTGTAGTCGTCGCAGAGGTTGCTGAAATAAGCCACGACGGTTTCGGGATCGGTGTTGTCGCCGCCGGCCTCGATCGCGGCACGGAACGCCTCACGGATACCCTTGCGGTCGCTGGGCTTGTAGCGCAGGTACTCGCGCGCCTTCTGGTCGAGAATGAAAGCGGTGCCCTGCTTGGGATGGTCACCGAAATATTTGGCGCGCAGATCGTACATGAGCATCAGCGAGTCGATATACGTATTCTTCTCGGCGACGCTCTTGGCGCGGTTGATCTTGTTCTTATAAATCACGGCACCGCGCTGGTAGAACGAGACCGAAGCGGTCGGAACGCTGTTGATGAGTTCATTCAGATAATGAGCAGCGGCATTGTAGTCGCGGTTGTCGCACGACTCCTTGAGGAAATTGCTGTTCAGAATGTTCTTTTCGCGTTGTTCGGGCGTGTCTCCCCACTTCTCGTACTGCGGAGCGCTGAAGTCCTGAGCCAGAGCCGTCGCCCCTACGAATACAAGAGCAGCGGAAAGCAGAATTTTAACGTTTTTCATCGGTCAGAGATTAATTTTTGTATTTAATTTTGTATGTTTTAGTGTCCGTCGGATCTACCGAAATCCAATGCAATTTACTGCCGGTTCTCCAAAAGTGCAAATTTTCGGGTCAAAAACTAATCGTATTTAGGCCGCAGGAACCAGTACTCGCCGTTCTCGCTGCCGGCAAAGAGCGTGAAGCCGATCGAGAATTTGAAATACTGCTGCCGCACCAGTCCGAGGCGTTCGGCCAAGTTGTAACCGCGGCGGCCGTATTCGACGCCGACGTCTATGGACGAGATGGCGAGGAACTTCACGGGCACCCCGACGCCCAGCGTCACGGCATACTGTCCCAGTTTGTCGCCGTTGTAGGTCTGGTTGTGGGTTCCATAGCGGAATCCGGCCCGGTAGGACCAGCGTTTCAGGAAATTACGCACATCGTAGCGGTTGGGGGTGTACTCCACGCCGGCCTTGATCGTATGCGTATCGGTATACGCCACCGCAAAGGCGCTCCGGTCCGGTCCGCTGACGCCGGTGGATTCGATCTGCCTGTTACGGCCGCCCCAGTCCTGATAGACGTAATCCACACCCATCGTCCACTTGGAGGTCTGGTAGAAGACACCTGCCGAAAGCTGACGGGGCAATACGAGTGCCAAATGCGTCGTATCGCCCTTTACGGTGGAGTTGTAGAGGTCACCCACATAGATATTTTTCGTCACCGTGGGATTGAGGTCGCCGCCGAAATCATAGGCGGCGCCCAGCGTCAGGGCGCGTTTCTGATTCAGGATGGCGTTCCACTGCACGCCGATCTGCCCCTTGATGCTCGAAATGCTGTAGTTGTCGGTACCTACCGTCGAAGAGTAGGAGCCGTCGCCCGTGATCGGGGTCGGGGTCATCACGAACGAGCGGTCGATATCGCCCCAGTAATACTGCGCGGCGATACCCAGCGAGAAGTTCTTGAAAAGCTCCCAGCCGACGCCGAGTTTGACCTCCGTCACGTCGCCCTCGCCCTGATAGATGTACTGCGCGCGGCCGACGTTGCCCCATACGGGATCGGACGGATCGTAGTCATGGGTGTATTTTGTGCGGTAGCCTACCGAACTGTAAGGCGTGAGGCTGAAGCCCAGACCGAGCTTCTTGGCCAGCGGCAGCTGAAATGCGATGTCGTGGAAGTTGAAGGTGTTGTAGGCCGTGCTTTTCGACATGCCGTCGACCTTCTGGGAGTTGTAGTAATTCTGGCCCTCCAGCCCGAAGTTGAAGAGGAAACTCTTCTGCGGCGCGGCGCTGAAAGCCGCCGGATTGAGCAGATTGACCACGCCCGAACTGCGCATGGCCACACCTACACCGCCCATCGAACGCATCGGCAGGGTACCGGGCGTATTGATCTCGCCGATGCCGTACATCGTATAGGGAGAGAATGCGTTAATACTGCTTGTCTGAGCCGCAGCGGCGCAGGGAATCATCACGGCTGCAATGACAACCAGTTTAATTAAGGGGTTCTTCACTTGCATTGTACTCTAAAATTCTATTCAATCCGCAAAAAACCAGATTACAATTTGCAAATATCGTATTTTTAATTCGTTTAACAAAGAAATTCGCGTCTCCTCCGGTAAAAATTACGCATAAATCGTCTATTTGGCTGCGCATGCGGGCCGCATAGCCTTCGATTTCGAACGCGATTCCGTTCATCACGCCCAGCTCGATGGCCTGCCGGGTGGTAAGCCCCGCAAGCTCTTCGCTTTCGGTCGCGGCGCAGAGCGGCAGTTTGGCCGTATAGTCGTGCAGCGCCCTGAAACGAGTCTTCATCCCCGGCGATATGCACCCGCCGCGGAACGTTGCGTCGGCCGTTACCAGATCGATGGTCACCGCCGTACCGAAATCGACGATCAGCACGTTGCGGCCCGGATAAAGCACCGTGGCGCCGACCGCCGCGGCCAGCCGGTCGCGGCCCAGCGTTTCGGGCGTCAGGTAGGCGTTGCCGATGGGTACGGGCGTCTGCGAAGAGAACTCCAGCAGATACTCCACGCGCGGCCGGAGCAGATCGGCCACTTCGTCCACTTCGCCGCGCGTCGAAGCCACGACGGCCCGGCACACGGGCCATGCCGCGAACAGCTCTTCGAGCATCGACGGATGCAGCCGCTCCACGCAGCGCTGAAAAACGATCTCCCCCCGGTCGAAAACAGCGAGTTTCACGAGGGTGTTTCCGATATCTACTACTAAATTCAAAGCTGCTGCAACGTTTTATATGCGTCTTCAATGTCTTTGACATTCCTAACGGTCATCGCCAGACGATTATTGTGCTGTTTCAACACAAATCTGCCGGGATTCTGCGTGACTTTGCGAAGCAGGTCCATGAAAGTGTCGCTCTTGTAGTAGGGCGAGTCCTGCTCGCCAACGAAATGCACGATCATCAGCCCGTTCTTGACCTTCACGCGCTCCATGCCCAGCCGGATCGCCTCCCAGCGCAGGCGCACCACGTTGAGCAGCTCTTCGGTTTCACGCGGCAGAGGGCCGAAACGGTCCACCAGACGCTCTCCGAAGGCCAGCAGCGCCTCCTCGTCCTTGGTCGAATCCAGCTCCCGGTAGAGCTTCAGGCGCTCGGCCTGCTGCGCCACATAGGAGTCGGGAAGACCGGCTTCGACCTCGATTTCGATATGCGCGTCGTCGATATAGCGCAGCTGCTCGACCACCTCCTGTTCCGAATCGTTCAGGCCCGCGACGTGCAGTCCCTCGGCGCGCAGTTCTGCGATCGCTTCGTTCATGATCTTCTGATAGGTCTCGAAACCGATATCGGCGATGAATCCGCTCTGCTCTGCTCCCAGCAGATTGCCCGCGCCGCGGATGTCGAGGTCCTGCATGGCGATATTGAAGCCCGATCCCAGATCGGAGAACTCCTCGATGGCCCGCAGGCGGCGGCGCGCATCGGACGACAGCAGCTCGTCGGGCGGCGAAAGCAGGTAGCAGTAGGCTTTCTGATTGCTGCGGCCCACACGTCCGCGCAACTGGTGCAGGTCGCTCAGGCCGAAGTTCTGGGCATTGTTCACGATGATCGTATTGGCATTGGGAATGTCGATGCCGTTCTCGACGATGGTCGTGGCGACCAGCACGTCGAATTCCCCGTAGATGAAGTCCATGATCAGCCGCTCCAGCTTCTCGGCGGGCATCTTGCCGTGCCCCACGCCCACGCGGGCCTTGGGGCAGATGCGGGTGATAAGCCCCTGCATGGTCATCAGGTCCTCGACGCGGTTGTGGACGAAGTAGACCTGTCCGCCGCGCGCGAGTTCCGTTTCGACGGCGTCGCGGATGATCTCCTCCGAGAAGACGTGCGATTCGGTGACGATCGGCTGCCGGTTGGGCGGCGGCGTCGAGATGACAGAAAGGTCGCGCGAACCCATGAGCGAGAATTGCAGCGTTCGCGGAATCGGCGTCGCCGTGAGAGTCAGCGTATCGACGTTGACCGCCAGCTGCGTCAGCTTCTCCTTGGCCGCCACGCCGAATTTCTGCTCCTCGTCGATAATCAGCAGCCCCAGATCGCGGAATACGATCTGTTTGCCCAGAATCTTGTGCGTGCCGATCAGGATGTCGATACGGCCCGCTTCGAGGTCGGCGCGGATCTGCGACACCTCTTTGGCCGTTTTCGTGCGGTTGAGATACTCGACCCGCACGGGGAAGTTGCGCAGACGCTCCGAAAACGAACGGTAGTGCTGCAGGGCGAGAATCGTCGTCGGCACCAGCACGGCGACCTGCTTGCCGTCCACGGCCGCCTTGAACGCCGCGCGGATCGCCACCTCGGTCTTGCCGAAGCCCACGTCGCCGCAGACCAGCCGGTCCATCGGCTGGTCGGACTCCATGTCCTTCTTGACGGCTGCCACGGTCGTCTGCTGGTCGGGAGTGTCCTCCCACTGGAACGACGCCTCCAGCTCATGCTGCAGATAGCTGTCGGGCGTAAATGCGAATCCCTTGCTGGCCTTGCGCTTGGCATAAAGGGCGATCAGCTCGCGCGAAATATCCTTGACAGCCTTCTTGGTGGCGTTCTTGAGTTTCTGCCATGCGCCGTTGCCCAGCTTGTAGACCTTCGGCGGCTCGCCGTCGCCCGACTTGTAGCGCGAAATGCGGTGGAGCGAATGGACGTTCACGAACAGCACGTCGCCGTCCTTGTAAACCAGCTTGATCGCCTCGTGCGCCTTGCCGTTTTCGTTGATCTTCACAAGCCCGTCGAAGCGGCCCACGCCGTGGTCGATATGCACCACATAGTCGCCCGGCCGCAGCTGGTTCAGCTCGGCGACGGTCATCTGTTCGTCGCGCCGGATCTCGCCGTTGATGCGGTAACGCTGGTAGCGGTCGAAAATCTGATGGTCGGTATAGAGACACAACTTCAGGTCGTTGTCCACGAAACCCTCGTGCAGCGTCACCGAAAGGGGCCGCACGACGGCCTGCCCGCGGCCGATCTGGTGAAAGATGTTTTCGAGACGCTCGACCTGCACCTTGTTTTCCGAGAGGATATAGGTCGTGTAGCCGCGCAGCGAATTGCGGATCATATCGTCGGCCAGCATCTCGAAGTTCTTGTTGAACTTGGGCTGGGGAGCCGTATCGAACTCCACCGCCGCCGTGGCGGGACGCTCCGGCAGGTTGTCGCGCAGGGCGAGCATCCGGCAGTTCGCCAAATCGCCGAGCAGCGCGTTGCGGCTGGTCATCAGGCGGTCGATTTCGTCGGGGCGCTCCATATCGGCAAGCGTCCTGCGGCGGATATCGTTCACCCGACGCAGCACGTAATCGGCGTCGTAGAACCAATAGGCCGCAGCATCGCCCGCAAACTGCACGAACGACACCTTCGCCGCCCCATCGCCGGCATTGAGGTTGGGAATGATCTCCACCCGGTCGAGTTTGTCGGCCGAGAGCTGGCTCGAAATGTTGAAACGGCGGATCGAGTCCACCTCGTCGCCGAAAAAGTCGATACGGTAGGGTTTGCTTTCCGAGAAGGAGAAGACGTCCACGATACCACCGCGCACCGAATACTGGCCCGGCTCATAGACGAAATCGACGCGGGTGAAGTTCGCATCGACGAGCGCGTCCTCCAACACGGCGATCGAAATCCTGTCACCGACTTTCACGGCGATCGTATCCCGCCGGAGGGTTTCGGCGTCGGCGACCCGCTCGGCCAGCGCTTCGGGATAGGTGCAGACGATCAGATACCCTTTCGTGAAGCCCTTCACGGCGTTCATCGCCGCCGTGCGCTGCACCACGCCCTGCGCATCTTCGGCGCCGTAAGCCACCGAACGCTTATAGGATGAGGGGAAGAAATAGACCTGCTTCTCGTCCAGCAGGTTATAGAAGTCGTTCATCAGATAGGCCGCAGCGTCGCGGTCCTCGGCGACGAAGACGTGTACGCCCCCGGTTTTCGCCGCAGCGGCAGCGGCATAGAACGAAAGAGCGCCGCCGACCAGCTCTTTCAGATGGACGGTTGCGCGCTCTTTCTTATATTCGCGGCACAGGCGGGGCAGGGCTTTCGACCCGGCGGCGAACTGCGCCAGCTGCTCGCGGGCAGTCATACGGTTACTTGTTTATCAGGTCGTTGTCCTTGCGGTCGTGGTAATGGACCTCGACGATGCCGAGACTCTGGTCGGCGACGACATGCAGCCGCACCTTGTATTTCCACTGCCAGCGGCGGCGCAGCGACCAAAGGCCCTGCTTGAGGAAGGAGGCCACATAGGGGCTTACGACCAGCTTGATATATTTGTGACCGCGGTCCTGCGTAAGGAACGAAATCTGGTTCTCGATCTTCTTGTCCAGCAGCACCGTCGGTTCGATCTTGCCCGATCCGTTGCAGGTCGGGCAGACGTCCGAAACCTCCTCCACGGCCACGGGACGCACCCGCTGGCGGGTGATCTGCATCAGACCGAACTTGGTGAGCGGCAGGACCGTGTGCTTGGCCTTGTCGGTAGCCATCAGCTTCACCATTTCGTCGTAGAGCGCCTGCCGGTTCTGCGCCTTGTGCAGGTCGATGAAATCGATGATGACGATGCCGCCCAAGTCGCGCAGACGCAGCTGGCGGGCGATTTCGGCCGCAGCGGCCAGATTGACGTCCATCGCCGTCTGCTCCTGATTGTCCTCGGCCTTGGTGCGGTTGCCCGAATTGACGTCGATGACGTTCATGGCCTCCGTATGCTCGATAATGAGGTAGGCGCCGCGGCGCAGCGAGACATATTTGGCGAAGAGCGACTTGATCTGCTTTGAGATGTCGAAGTTGTCGAAAATGGGCACGTTGCCGCGGTAGAGTTTGACGATCTTCTCCTTTTCGGGTTCGATCTGCCTGATATAACCGCGGATGTCGTTGTACATCGCCTCGTCGTCCACGGCGATCTGCGAGAACGAACCGTTCAGCGAGTCGCGGATGATCGTATTGGCGCGGTTCATCTCGCTCATCAGCTGGGCGGGAGCCGTGCTCTTCTTGATCGCCGCACAGGTCTTGCGCCAGCGGTCGATCTGGGTCTGGATGTCGTGCTCGATATCCTCGTCCTTGGCCTCCATGGCCGCGGTACGGATGATGACGCCGAAATTCTTGGGCAGCACGGCGGCGGCGATCCGCTTCAGGCGTTTCTTCTCGTCCACCGAACGGATCTTCTGCGACAGGAAGACCTTCGACGAGAAGGGCACCAGCACGACGTTGCGTCCGGCCAGCGAAATATCGGCCGTCAGACGGGGACCCTTGGTCGAGATGGCCTCCTTGGCGATCTGCACCATGATGTTCTGGCCGACCTGCAGGTAGTCGCCGATCTTGCCCGACTTCTCCACGGGCGGTTCGAGCTTCATGCTCTCGACGCGCAGGCCCCGTTTGCCGGGCTGCTGCGAAGCGACGAGCTTCTGGAGCGAGGGAAACTGACCGCCCAGATCGAGATAATGGATAAAGGCGTCCTTTTCGTGTCCTATATTGACGAATGCCGCATTGAGACCCGGCATGATCTTACGTACTTTTCCGAGGTAGATATCCCCGACGGCGAACCCGGTCTGACACTGCTCCTTGTTGAGTTCGACAAGGACCTTGTCCTCGCAAAGCGCGATGGAAATTTCGGTCGGGTTGACGTTTACAATTAATTCTCTGTTCATCTATATCGTGTGTCGCGCTCCGGAGACGAAGACGCGGAATACTGAAACCGGTTAGGCCGCTTTTTGGTCTGAAGTGGCGGCGACCTCCAAATGATAAAACTCCGTGCGGACCCGTCGTCCGGCACGCGGTCCGGGCGCGGAAGGCACCCGGATTATTTTTGCGGTTATCGCCGGGACCGCCCCGAACGCCCTCGGAAGAGTATCGGGAGAGGTTCGGATTCCCGGAAACGGCATCTCTGCACGGCGCCCGATGCGCCGGAAGCAGAATGCCGCCACGAAAAACCATAGAAAATAGGTAAAGCTAAAAGAACTTGGGTTCCTTTAGCTTTATCTATCGTTTAGCACTAAAGTGCTACCCTACTTTTTCTTGTGACGGTTCTTACGCAAACGTTTTTTGCGTTTGTGGGTAGCCATCTTGTGTCGCTTATGCTTCTTTCCGTTTGGCATAGTCCTTGATTTTTTGAGGTTCTTATTTATTTAAATTATTTCACCTTCGCCGCGAAGCTCTTGGCGGGCTTGAAAGCGGGAATGTTGTGTTCGGGAATGGTGATGGTCGTATTCTTCGAGATGTTGCGGGCAACCTTCTTGGCGCGCTTCTTTACGATGAAACTGCCGAAACCACGGAGATACACGTTGTTCTTGTTGGTCAGCGACGTCTTGATGCTATCCATGAAAGCCTCAACGATTGCCTGTACCTGCACCTTCTCAACTCCGGTGCTCTTAGCGATTTCGCTTACGATATCTGCCTTTGTCATTTCTATATAGTATTAAATTATTAAGTTCGTGTGAAGACATTCGGACTGCAAATATACGCTTTATTTACATTTTAGCCAACAAACCGCAGATTTTTTTCATTATT
>ENA-ORTD01002091-ORTD01002091.1-human-gut-metagenome-genome-assembly--contig:-NODE-2091-length-12255-cov-2.633934_pt1 | contig 12255 bp, 10 predicted proteins | sample MGYA00241907_ERZ509178 | MGnify/ENA primary metagenome ERZ509178 (study PRJEB26280, sample SAMEA2338793) | human gut metagenome | biome: human gut; feature: human-associated habitat; material: faeces...
ATAGTCGTTGTCGTTCTCCGGGAAGCGCAGCTCCGCCCCCAGGATCACATCCAGCCCCAGTTCGTCTCCCCGGGCCTTGGAGGCCCGGTAGCCGGCAAGATAGTGGTCGATCACATGGTCCCAGTTGTGGTCCGTGTCAATCCGGGACAAGTACTCCGGGTGGAGGTGATCTGTCACCACCAGGCCGGAAAATCCGTGCCCGGCATAGCGATCCACCACCTCCGCCGCCGGCAGATGGCCGCATTTGCTGGTCTCCGCCGTGTGGGTGTGGGGGTCGTAGAGATACTCTTTCATAGCTGATCGCCTCTTCTTATCCGTCAAGCAGTGCGCCGCGCCGCAGAACGGCAGACGTCTCTCATGTCAACGCCCTGCAGGAGCTGCGCTTCACCAGACTGGGCATCAGGATCTGATGGACGTAGCCCTGGGTGCCCCGCTCGATCTTATCCAACAGAATCTCCACCGCCTGAAGGGCCATCTCCCGCTTGGACTGCTCCACCGTAGTCAGGTCGATCCGCGGCATGGCGGCAGATGCGATGTTGTCAAATCCCATCAGACTCAGCTGCTCCGGCACCCTGATCCCAAGCTCGTCCGCCGCCCGCAGAATCCCCAGGGCGTTGGAGTCCGTGGAGGCCAGGATGGCCGTATAGTCCAGGGGCTTGGTAAACAGCTCCCGGGCCAGCTCATAGCCGCCGGCCACTGAGGAGCGGGGAAAGCTGCTGTCCACAATCCGCGGTGTCAGCCCCATGTCCCGGCAGGCCCGCAGGTAGCCCTCTGCCCGCAGCTGGTGGGTGACGGTGTGCCTGCGGCCGAAGTACAGGATCTCCCGGTGCCCCAGGCTCCGCAGGTATTCCATGGCCAGGTAGGTGGCCCCGGTATTGTCCGTGGTCACACAGCTGAGGGGTTCGTCCCGCAGATCCTCGCTGAGGAAGACCGTGGGCACCTGCTCCGTGTAGACCCGGAGCTCCTCACAGCTCCGGTGCTCCTGGGGGACGATCAGCATCCCGTCCACCTGGCGGCCCACCAGCAGCTTTACCACCGCCTTCTCCTGCCGCAGATCCGGCCCGGAGTTGCACAGCATGAGATTGTAGCCCCGCGCCCGGGCGCTCATCTCCGCGTGGTACGCCAGCTCTGCCATGAACTGATTGTCAATAGAAGGCACTACCAGACCGATCAGCTCCGTCCTCCGCATGACCATGGAGCGGGCCACATAGTTTTTGGTGTAGCCCATCTCGTCGCACAGGCGCAGGATCCGCTCCCGGGTCTCCCGCCCGATCTGTGGGCTGCCTGACAGAGAGCGAGAGACTGTGGAATAAGAGACGCCCGCCGCTCGGGCCACGTCCTTCAGCGTGACGTTCTTCATCTGACTCTGCCTTTCCCGCCGCCGGTGCGGCGCATTCTGCGCAAACGCTTTCCCCACCCGCCAAAGCCGGCCGGAGGCGTATGCCGTCCCATATAGAATAGCGAATTTGCCGGGGCTTGTCAATTACAGAACGATGCAGGGCCTTCCGCCGCAAGCCTTGCCGCCCGTAGGTGTTTCTGGAAAATCGAGGAAAACCTTGAAGTGCTGCTTTCCATGGTTTTCCTTTCTCTGGAGAGTCACTCCCCCCTGCGCCTGTGTACCTTCCTATCTCCGGAAGTTATTCTTGTGAAAATTCAAACTCATATTGACTCCGTATAGGAGGATGGGGTAAAATATAGAAAATGTCAGGGTTGATTTTTGGTCAAAACCACCATATTTTTGTGCAGACATTGGGAAATCCGCCGATACACGCTTCTTCAGGTTCGCCCCACGGCACCACCGGCGGGACGAATTTTCAAAAACCTTTGATAACCCCCCTTTTCATGTTTTGGAATTTGTGGTATTCTGAAAGCGAAGTAATCGTTTTGCTTTTTCTGTTGGCGCACACACATTGCATTCTCACTTCTCAGCGACCTGTCCCCCTGTCGAACCTATGCGGCGCAGGTTTCCGCGCGGCGTGCAATTTAAGTGAAGGAAAGGAAGAAACACCCCATGAACGAAAAAAAGTGCAAAGTTCTGGCGGCTGAGATCCGGCTGGAAACGCTGAAGGTCATCCACTCCCGGGGCTTCGGCCACGTGGGCGGCTCCATGGACCTGGCGGACCTGATGGCCGTCCTGTACGGAGAGGTTATGAAGTTTGACCCGAAGAACCCCCGGTGGGAGGATCGGGATTGGCTGGTCCTGTCCAAGGGCCACGCGGGCCCCGTGGCTTACGCCACTTTTGGCCTGATGGGCTACTATCCCATGGAGGAAGCTTATACCCTCAACCATCCTCACACCAAGTTCCCCAGCCACACCGACCGGAAGCTGACCCCCGGCGTGGATCTGACCACCGGCTCTCTGGGCCAGGGCGCCTCCACCGCCACCGGCGCCGCTCTGGGCAACAAGATCGATGGCCGTGACAGCCACGTGTTCTGCGTCATCGGCGACGGCGAGGCCGACGAGGGCCAAGTCTGGGAGGCATTCCACTTCGCATACGCCCACAAGCTGGACAACATCATCTACTTCATCGACAACAACGGCTATCAGCTGGACGGCCCCACCGCCGACATCCTGGACCACGGCAACATTGCCAAGAAGGCGGAATCCTTCGGCCTGTATACCCAGGAGATCGACGGCCATGATGTGAAGGCTATCTACGACGCCATCCAGAACGCTTACGCCAAGAAGGGCGTGCCCAGCTGCATCGTGCTGGACACCTGCAAGGGCAAGGGCGCCACTTTCGCTGAGCCCAAGCACGACCACTCCTCCCAGCCCAATGAGGAGCAGTGGGCCGAGGCGCTGGCCGCCGCGGAAAAGGCTCTGGAAGACGCCAAGAACGCTTGAGGAGGGTGAGAGCAATGAACGTGAAACTGATCGGTAAGCATGAAAAGGACTCCCGGGCCTGCCGGGACGGTCTCGCCCTGACCCTGGACGAGATGATGGCGCAGGACAAGTCCATCTGCTATGTGGACTGCGACCTGATGGGCTGCATCAACACCAAGCGGCTGCGGGAGCACTATCCCGACCGGGCCTTTGAGGCCGGCATCGCCGAGGGCAACGCCGCCGGTGTGTCTGCGGGTCTCGCCGCCACCGGCAAGAAGGTTTTCTTCCACTCCTTCGGTACCTTCTCCTCCCGCCGGTGCTATGACCAGATCTATATGTCAGCTGCCTATGCCGGGCTGACGGTCCATGTTCTGGGTTCCGACGCCGGCGTCACCGCCGCGTTCAACGGCGGGACCCACATGCCGCTGGAGGATGCAGCCATGTACCTCTCCATCCCCGAAACCACAGTGCTGGACCCCGCCGACTATGACCAGCTTGCCAGTATCACCCGCCAACTGGTGAACATCGACAAGGGCGTCACCTACACCCGGTTCGTCCGCAAGGGCATCATCCAGGTGTACGGCGAGGGAAGCGAGTTCGAGATCGGCAAGGGTGTGGTGCTGCATGAGTCCGACAAGGATCAGGCCACCATCATCACCTCCGGCATCATGGTGGACGAGTCCCTGAAGGCCTATGAGGCTCTGCAGGCAGAGGGCATCTCTGTCCGGGTCATCGACATGTTCACCTGGAAGCCCCTGGACGAGGAGCTGGTGGTCAAGGCCGCCAAGGAGACCGGTGCCATCGTCACCGCCGAGAACCACAACGTCACCTGCGGCCTGGGTTCTGTTGTGGCCAACTGCCTGTCCAGGAACGCCCCCACCGTACAGGAATTTGTGGGCGTGCAGGACCAGTTCGGTCAGGTGGGTCCCCAGGACTTCCTGATGGACGAGTACGGCCTCCGCGCCGCCAACATCGTGGCCGCCGTCAAGAAGGCCATCGCCCGCAAATAAGTTCAGATACCCGGCGGGGTCCCTCAGGGGCCCTGCCTGTATCGCCATATATCATTTTGAAAAGGAGACAAGAATCATGGATGCTTTTTCCGCTTCCCTGATGGCTGACAAGCGGGAGATTATTTTCGCTCCCACAGTGTACAAGTTCCAGACCTTCGCCCAGATGGCGGAGGAGTTCAAGCTGAACGAGCGGGACGTGGTGCTGACCAACGAGTTCATCTATACCCCCTTCATGAAGGATCTGGGCCTCAAGTGCCATTATGTATTCCAGGAGAAGTTCGGTGCCGGCGAGCCCAGCGAGGAAATGATCCAGGTCATGTACGACGCCATCCCCTACGACAGCTACGACCGCGTCATCGCCGTGGGCGGCGGCGCCATTATGGACCTGTGCAAGCTGCTGGGCTGCAAGCGCCCCGATACCGTCCACAACCTGTACTTCAAGCGATTCCCCGTGGTGCACGAGAAGGACGTCATCGCCATCCCCACCACCTGCGGCACCGGCTCTGAGTGCACCAACATCTCTGTGGCTATCGTCAAGGACGAGAAGGACGGTGTGCTCACCGGCGGTGAGGCCAAGCTGGGCCTGGTGTCCGACGACATCATCCCCAACAAGGTGTGCCTGATCCCGGAGCTCCTCAAGACCCTGCCCTACAAGCCCTTCGCCTGCTCCGCCATCGACGCCCTGGTCCACGCCACCGAGTCCTTCCTGAGCCCCCACCGCAAGACCATGACCTCCGAGCTCTTCAGCGAGAAGGCTATGGATGTGATTCTGAAAGGCTTCAAGCTGATCGACGAAAAGGGCCAGGACGCCCGGTTCGAGTATATGGATCAGTTCGTGACCGCCAGCTTCTACGCCGGCATTGCCTTCCTGAAGGCCGGCTGCGGCCCGGTCCACGGCATGAGCTTCCCCCTGGGCGGCACCTATCACGTGCCCCACGGCGAGAGCAACTATATGCTCTTCGGCGCCATCATGGACTACTATGACGAGCACAAGCCCGACGGTGAGATCATGAAGTTCAAGGAGCTGGTGTCCAGCATCCTGGGCTGCGAGGTCAAGGACGCCATCCCCGAGATGAACGCCCTGCTGCAGCGCATCCTGCCCCTGCGGCCCCTGCGGGACTGCGGCTTCACTGAGGCGGACTTCAAGGCCTTCCCCCTGTCCGTCGAGGCCAACCAGCAGCGCCTCATGACCAACGCCTACTACCCCTTCGACCTGGAGTCCGAAGAGGCCATCTACCGCAAGTGCTATTAAAATTTTTCCAGACAACGAAGGGAGAGACGGCGGCTGCCGTCTCTCCTTTTTTCCTTTCGCCACGCGGTTTCTTTCCTCTATACACCGCACCTTTCTTTGCATTTTTGTACAGTACACACAAAAATATAATGAAATCAAAAACATTTTATGGGCGTTCTTTTTGAGATTGAGGATTGACTTTCCGAAAGAGAGCCGCTACAATTGGAAACAACATCAACGGGTTGTCTGTTTTGAAAGGAGTGGAACACCATGGCATTTTACACGACGTCTTCCCAGTCCATGATGATGAATGGTGCGTCCGCTCGCCAGGCGGCGTCTGCTTCCTGCGCCTATTCCACGGAGATGTCCCGTGCTTCCATGATGAATATTGCTCTGATTCTGGACGCCATTCTGCTGGCGTCCATTATTATTTGCGCCCTGATTCCCCTTGCCATTCTGGTATCCGTACTGGCAGTGGCCCTGTTTGTTCTGGTACTGGTATTGTTGGCAGCAGAGTATCATCATACGCCGAGATCGCGACGAGGTGCATAACTGTTTGATACAGTAAAGCGGCTCCGCATCTGGCGGGGCCGCTTTTTTGTATAATCTGAACCAAGAAAAGGAGATTGCAAGATGAAAAAGAAGTTCTTTGCCCTCATGATGGCCATGGTTATGGTCCTCAGCCTGGCCGCCTGCGGCGGCTCGGATGAAGCCGACTCCAACTCCGGCGATTCTGCCGGCGGGGAGAGCTCCGGCAGCAGCGCCTTCAAAGTCGGCGTCATTGGCCCCCTGCCCGGCGGCGCCGCCATCTACGGCACCTGCGTGGCCAATTCCGCCCAGATCGCGGTGGACGAAATCAATGCCCTGGGCGGCGACATCCAGTTTGAGCTGATGACTGAGGACGACGTCAACGACGCTGAGACCTCCGTCAACGCCTACAACGCCCTGATGGACGACGGCATGCAGATCCTGGTGGGCACCGTCACCACCCAGCCGGCCCTTTCCGTGGTCCCGCTGTCCTATGAGGACCGGGTGTTCACCCTGACCCCCTCCGCCTCCGGCGACGATGTCATTTCCATCAACGACAATGATAACGTGTTCCAGATCTGCTTCACCGACTCCAACCAGGGCTCCCGTTCCGCCCAGTACATCGATGAGAACTTCGACAGTCCGAAGATCGCCATCATCTACAAAAACGATGACCAATACTCCATCGGTATCCGGGACAACTTCAAGGCAGAGGCCGATTCCCGCGGTATGGACATCGTCTATGAGGGCACCTTCACCGAGGCCAGCCAGACCGACTTCAACGTCCAGCTGGCTGGTGCCCAGTCCGCCGGCGCCGATCTGCTGTTCCTGCCCATCTACTATACCCCCGCCTCTGTCATTCTGACCCAGGCCAACGCCATGGGCTACGCCCCCACCTTCTTCGGCGTGGACGGCATGGACGGCATCCTGACCGCCGAGAACTTCGATGCCTCTCTGGCTGAAGGCGTCTACCTGCTGACTCCCTTCTCCGCCGACTCTGAGGACGAGATGACCCAGAACTTCGTGGCGGAGTATCAGGACCGGTTCGGCGAGATCCCCAATCAGTTCGGTGCCGATGCGTATGACGCCATCTACACCCTGTATCAAGCCATCCAGGCCGCCGGCGCCACCGCCGACATGTCCAATGAGGAGATCTGCGATGCTCTGATCGAGGTCATGCCCACCCTGGCCGTCACCGGCCTGACCAGCGCCGGCTCCGAGATGACCTGGGACGAAAACGGTGCTGTGTCCAAGGACCCCACCGCAGTCATTATCGAAAACGGTACCTATGTCACTCCCTGACAGCGGAACACACACTCCACTGTAATAGAGGACAGGGATCGGCTGCCGGAACTCCGGCAGCCCTCCCTGGACTTCTATGGTGGAAACCGACGCGGGGAGCTGTCACCGCCCCGGTTTCTGCCATAGAAGGGGAAAGAGAGGAAAATACTTATGGAATTTCTATCCTACCTGATCACGGGCATCAGTCTGGGAAGCATCTACGCCATCATCGCCCTGGGCTACACCATGGTATACGGCATTGCCAAGATGCTGAATTTCGCCCACGGCGACGTTATCATGGTTGGCGCCTATGTGTCCTTTTACGTGACCATGTTTGCAGGCAGCAACCTGCTGGGAGAGGATCCCTCCGCACTGACCACCGGCGCTGTGGCTCTGGTGTCCGTGCTGCTGGCTATGGTGGTCTGCACGGTTCTGGGCGTGGTCATCGAGGGGCTGGCTTACCGCCCCCTGCGCCAGGCCGGCAGCCTGGCGGTGCTGATCACCGCCATCGGCGTCAGCTACTTCCTGCAGAACGCAGCGCAGCTGCTGTTCGGCGCGAATCCCAAGAACTTCACCCCCGTGGTCAGCGGCCAGCTGACGCTGTTTGACGGACAGCTTCGGATCTCCTATGTGGCGCTGCTGACCATCACGGCCTGCGTGGTCATCATGCTGGGGCTGACCGCCTTCACTGGAAAGAGCAAGATGGGCAAGGCCATGCGGGCCTGCTCGGAGGACCGGGGCGCAGCCCAGCTGATGGGCATCAACGTCAACGCCACCATCTCTATGACCTTTGCCATCGGTTCCGCCCTGGCGGCCATCGCCGGGGTATTGCTGTGCTCTTACTCTCCGGTGCTCCAGCCCACCACCGGCTCCATGCCCGGCATCAAAGCCTTCACCGCTGCGGTGTTCGGCGGTATCGGCTCCATCCCCGGCGCCTTCCTGGGCGGACTGCTGCTGGGCGTCATTGAGGCCATGGCGCAGGCCTATATCTCCACGCAGTTGTCCAACACGATCCTGTTCGCCGTGCTGATCGTGGTGCTGCTGGTCAAACCGTCCGGCCTGCTGGGCAAGTATGTGCCTGAGAAAGTGTGAGGTGGCGGTATGAAAGGCTATTTCAAAAACATGAAAACCATCACCAAGGTGGACTTCGCCACCTATCTGGGCGTGATCCTAGCCTTTATTGTGGTGTCGGTCTGCCAGGCCCAGGGACTGGTGAACCGTTCTCTGGGCGGTATGCTGGTTCCCATCTGCTGCTACGTGTGCATGTCCATCTCCCTGAACCTGACCGTCGGCATTCTGGGGGAGCTGTCTCTGGGCCATGCCGGCTTCATGAGCGTGGGCGCCTTCTCCGGCATCATTGCCGCCATGAGCCTGCAATCTGCTGTCCCAAATGATCTGGTGCGGATGATCGTCGCCCTGGTGGTGGGTGCCTTCTTTGCCGCCATCGTGGGCTTCATCGTCGGGATTCCGGTCCTGCGGCTCCGGGGGGACTACCTGGCCATTGTCACCCTGGCCTTCGGCGAGATCATCAAGGATCTGATCAACTGCCTTCTGGTGGGCTGGGATGAGAACGGCCTGCACATCGCCCTGAACGTGGACGGCACCAAGAGCATGTCCTCTCTCGGCCTCAGCGAAAACGGCATCGAAATCATCAAGGGCGCCCAGGGCGCCACGGGCAACGCCCGCATCGCCACCTTTGCTATGGGCTTTGCACTGGTGATGATTACCCTGGTGGTGGTGCTGAATCTGGTCCGCAGCCGGACCGGCCGGGCTATCATGGCCATCCGGGACAACCGGATCGCCGCCGAGAGCGTAGGCATCAACGTCACCAAGTACAAGCTGATTGCCTTCGTCACCTCTGCCTCCCTGGCAGGTGCCGCCGGTGCCCTGTTCGGCCTGAACTACTCCAATGTCACTGCCGTACAGTTCGACTTCAACACCTCCATTCTGGTGCTGGTGTATGTGGTGCTGGGCGGTCTGGGCAACATCTGGGGCTCCATCGTGGCAACAGTTGTCCTGTATGTGCTGCCGGAGGCCCTGCGGCAGTTCTCTGACTATCGGATGCTGGTGTACGCCATTGTGCTGATTCTGGTGATGCTGGCCACCAACAACCCGCAGGTGCGGACGCTGATTAGCCGGATCATTCCCAGAAGAAAGGGGGCAGCCCTCGATGAGTAAGAAATTTGAAAAGGGCAAGATGGTCCCTGTTCCCAGCCATGCCATCATTCCGGAGCGGGACATCGACAAATCCCCCATTCTGGAGTGCAGCCACCTGGGCATCGACTTCGGCGGCCTGCGGGCGGTGAATGACTTCAACCTCACCATCGGCCGGACGGAGATCGCCGGCCTCATCGGCCCCAACGGCGCCGGCAAAACCACCATCTTCAACCTGCTGACCAAGGTCTATCAGCCCACCCGGGGCACCATCCTGCTGGATGGACTGGATACCTCCGGCAAGACCACAGCTCAGATCAACCGCATGGGCATTGCCCGGACCTTCCAGAACATCCGCCTGTTCAACAACCTCTCCGTGGAGGACAATGTGAAGATCGGTCTCCACAATCAGGAGCGCTACTCCGCCATCACCGGCGTTCTGCGCCTGCCCTGGTACTGGAGCCGGGAAAAGGCCGCTCATGAGCGGGCACTGGAACTGCTGTCCCTCTTCGGGATGGCGGACTTGGCGGACCATCAGGCCGGTTCCCTGCCCTACGGCGCCCAGCGCCGGCTGGAGATTGTCCGGGCCCTGGCCACCAATCCCTCTCTTCTATTGCTGGATGAGCCCGCCGCGGGCATGAATCCCTCTGAGACGGCGGAGCTGATGGAGAATATCGTCAAGATCCGGGACACGTTCCAGATCGCCGTCATGCTGATCGAGCACGACATGAAGTTGGTCATGAGCATCTGCGAGGGCATCTGCGTCCTGAACTTCGGGCAGGTCATCGCCAAGGGCACCGCCGAGGAGATTCAATCCAATCCCGCCGTCATTGAGGCATATCTTGGTAAACAGAAGGAGGCGTGACCGTGGAACCGATTCTGAAAGTCAGCGACATCAACGTCTACTACGGCGCCATACACGCCATCAAGGGCGTCTCTTTCGAGGTAAATCCCGGAGAGGTCGTCACCCTGATCGGCGCCAACGGCGCCGGCAAATCCACCACACTGCAGACCGTCTCCGGCCTGCTCCACTCCCGCACCGGCTCCATCGAATTTCTGGGGGAGAACCTGATGGGCGTCCCGGCCCACAAGGTCGTGGCCAAGGGACTCGCCCAGGTGCCGGAGGGGCGGCGGGTCTTCCTGCAGATGACCGTAGAGGAGAATCTGGAAATGGGCGCCTATACCCGGTCCGGCGGCGACATCGACGCGGATCTGGAAAAGGTCTACGCCTATTTCCCCCGGCTGATGGAGCGGCGGCGGCAGATCGCCGGCACCCTCTCCGGCGGCGAACAGCAGATGCTGGCCATGGGCCGGGCGCTGATGAGCCGTCCCAAGCTGCTGATGCTGGATGAGCCCTCCATGGGCCTGGCACCCATTCTGGTTGAGCAGATCTTCAAGATCATCCAAACCCTCCATGAGGCGGGCACCACCATTCTGCTGGTGGAGCAGAATGCCCAGGCAGCCCTGAGTATCGCCGACCGTGGCTATGTGCTGGAGACCGGAAAAATTGTCACCTCCGGCACCGGAACGGAGCTGTTGGCCTCCCCGGAAATCAAAAAAGCCTATCTGGGCGGCTGAAGTCTCAGAAAAAGGAGAGCGTGTGCTCTCCTTTTTTCTTTGCAATCTGCCGGGCATGTGGTATACTGCTGTCATGACGGAAAGGAGGGATCCCATGCGCGCGGAAGAACGGCGGCAGGCCATTCGGGAGCCTCTGCAGCGGGCAAAGCAGCCTGTCAGCGCAACGGCCCTGGCGGCTCAATTCTCCGTCAGCCGACAGATCATCGTGGGGGATATTGCCCTGCTGCGGGCGGCTGGAGCAGACATCTCCGCTACGCCCCGGGGCTACGTGATCCTGCGAGAGACGGGAGGTCTGGTGCGGCAGGTGGCCGTCCAGCACGATGCCGCTGGGATGGGAGAGGAGCTAAACGCTATGGTGGACCAGGGCTGCACGGTACTGGATGTCATTGTGGACCACCCCATTTACGGGCAGCTGACCGGCCCTCTGCAGCTCTCCAACCGCTATGATGTGGGGCAGTTCCTCGCCCGCTGTGCGCAGTCCGACGCCCGCCCGCTGTCGGAACTGACGGAGGGGATCCATCTCCACACTCTCTCCTGTCCGGATGAGGCGGCATTCGGCCGGGTCTGCCGGGAGCTACGGCGCTGGGCGTCCTGCTGGAAGGTTGAACATGTAAAAAAGCAGTTGACAGGAACCGGGATTTTGTGTATGATACGGTTTACAGGTGTCAAGACACCTGTAAACCGTATTTTTTGATTCTACATAAAGCAGGTGTCTCCCATGGAACAGGTCAAAGGCTTTCTGAAGCGCAAAAACATTGTGATCTCCGCCAAGCGGTACGGCATTGACGCCCTGGGCGCCATGGCTCAGGGACTCTTCTGTTCCCTGCTGATCGGCACGATCCTCAACACCATCGGCACCCAGTTCCACATTGGCTTTCTCACCGCCCAGGTCATCACCATCAATGGCGTGGGGTATACCATCGGTGGACTGGCGTCGTTCATGAGCGGGTCCGCTATGGCGGTGGCCATCGGCTACGCTCTCCAGGCGCCGCCTATGGTGCTGTTCTCCCTGGTGACGGTGGGCTATGCCTGCAACGCCCTGGGCGGGGCGGGCGGACCGCTGGCCGTGCTGTTCGTGGCTATCATCGCCGCTGAGGTGGGCAAGGCCATCAGCAAGGAGACGAAGGTGGACATCCTGGTGACGCCCATCGTCACCATCCTTGTGGGCGTGGGAGCGGCCTGGATCATTGCGCCCCCCATCGGCGGAGCAGCCAGCGCCTTTGGCCAGCTGATTATGCGGACCACGGAGCTGCAGCCCTTCTTCATGGGCGTTCTGGTGTCCGTGCTGGTGGGCATCGCCCTGACGCTGCCCATCTCCTCCGCCGCCATCTGCTCCGTCCTTCAGCTCACGGGCCTGGCCGGAGGTGCCGCCGTAGCGGGCTGCTGCGCCAACATGGTGGGGTTCGCCGTCCTCTCCTTCCGGGAAAACCGCTGGGGCGGACTGGTGAGCCAGGGCATCGGCACCTCCATGCTGCAGATGCCCAACATCGTGAAGAACCCCCGCATCTGGCTCCCTGCCATCCTCACCTCCGCTGTCACCGGACCCCTGGCCACCTGCTTTTTCAAGCTGGAGATGAACGGAGACCCCATCAACTCCGGCATGGGCACCTGCGGCCTGTGCGGCCAGCTGGGGGTCTGGACCGGCTGGG